>Ga0247815_10000160_pt1 | contig 51730 bp, 51 predicted proteins | sample UWRJL194509B1_FD_181014 | JGI IMG/M metagenome (GOLD analysis project Ga0247815, IMG submission 181014) | Plant litter microbial communities from Arlington Agricultural Research Station in Wisconsin, United States - UWRJ-L194-509B-1 | ecosystem: Environmental > Terrestrial > Plant litter >... | reverse complement strand
AAAACTTTATAAGTGTTTTGTCAATTCAGCCACTTATAAAGAGCACTTTAAAATGTCACCGATCATTTGTCTAAGTGTATCGAGCAACAAAACTTATACCCGCACTGAGTATCAGCATCCGGTTTTGGGTTTTGAGTATCTGCAGGATCAGTATTCTATCACTGATGAATATTTCTCTAAAATGGGCTTAAAAGTTCGTTTTTTCATGCCAGCGAATAGTGTGGCACCGATGGCTTTTTATCATTCCGGAGATCTGCTTGCTGATTATACTGATCTTGGACTAATCAGCTCAATCAGCACAATGGAGACTTTCCAGAAGATTTATCGCCCTGAAATTTACAATGCAAATTCAGTGGCTGGGAAAATCTATCAACCTAATCTTAAACACGAAGATTATTCACTGACTCGCGTGGTTTATGACCGCGAAGAGCGCAGCCAATTGGCAGTTGAACAAGGTAAATATGCAGAAGAGCATTTCATTAAGCCTTACAAAAGTCTCCTGGAACAATGGTCTGCTAATTTTACTCTTTAATTGATTACAACGCATTAAAATTATACTATTATGAAGAAATTATTATTACCTACCTCAATTGTTGGAAGTTTACCCAAACCTGCCTGGCTTGCACCACCCGAAAAACTTTGGTCACCATGGAAATTAGAAGGCGATCAGCTGCTTGAAGGGAAACAAGATGCATTGCGCATTTCTCTGCAGGAACAACAATTGGCAAATCTGGATATCATTTGTGACGGCGAGCAGACACGCCAGCATTTTGTAACCACTTTTATAGAACATTTAAGCGGTGTAGATTTTGAAAATCGTAAAACAGTAAAAATCCGTAACCGTTATGACGCGAGTGTTCCAGTGGTTGTAGGTGAGGTTGCACGCCAAAAATCAGTTTTTGTTGAAGATGCTAAATTTTTACGTAAACAGACTAACAAGCCTATAAAATGGGCATTGCCAGGCCCGCTGACAATGGTAGATACCTTGTACGACGACCATTATAAAAGCCGGGAAAAATTGGCGTGGGAATTGGCGATAGCACTCAATGAAGAAGCAAGAGAACTTCAGGACGCAGGGGTAGATATTATCCAGTTTGATGAACCTGCATTTAATGTGTTCTTTGATGAAGTAAACGATTGGGGAATGGCCGCATTAGAAAGAGCCATTGAAGGTTTACACTGTCAAACTGCAGTTCATATTTGCTATGGTTATGGAATACAGGCAAATACTGATTGGAAAAAGACATTAGGTTCAGAGTGGCGACAATATGAAGAAATTTTTCCGAAAATTCAAAAATCTAAAATTGATGTGGTGTCTTTAGAATGTCACAACTCCAATGTGCCTTTAAATTTAATGGAACTTGTTCGCGGTAAAAAAGTAATGGTCGGTGCTATTGATGTGGCAAAGAATACTATTGAAACACCAGAAGAAGTCGCTGATACCCTGCGTAAAGCTCTTGAGTTTGTAGATGCCGAAAATCTTTATCCTTCTACAAACTGCGGTATGGCTCCTTTATCTCGAAACATAGCTAGAGGCAAGTTAAGTGCTTTAAGCGCAGGAGCAGAAATTATACGCAAAGAACTTGGGATTTAGTCTAAATATATTAAAATGAAGTTCGTGACTTCACGGAGCAATAATATTTATAACACATTGAAGAAATTATTAGAAGTATTAAAAAAAGCAGGTTTCGACGGTTTCCTGTTAATGATAGCCACCATGATTCTGATGGCCTATTTTTTGCCAAAGCCAGGTATGGTCAAAGAACCTGTTTCGCTAGAGGAAATTGCTAATGCTGGCGTTTCCTTTATTTTCTTATTTTATGGCATGCGATTAAGTGTTGAGAAACTAAAAGCCGGACTTTCGAACTGGAAAATGCACATTGTCGTCCAGTTGACAACTTTTTTATTTTTTCCGCTCATTGTTTTGGCATTTCGCCCATTGTTTGTCAATAATGGCTTCGAACTGCTTTGGCTAGGTGTATTTTTTCTGGCAGCTTTACCGTCTACAGTATCCTCTTCCGTGGTCATGGTTTCCATCGCTAAGGGAAACATTCCCGCGGCCATTTTCAATGCGAGTATTTCCAGTTTGATCGGAGTAGTGGTTACGCCGCTTTGGGTAGGGCTGTTTATAGCTTCTGCAACAGGTGATTTTGATGTTACTCAAATCGGCTTAAAGTTGATTTTGCAAGTCTTGCTGCCTGTTATGATTGGTATAAGCCTGAATCCCCGTTTTGGTGGCATTGCCGAAAAATACAAGAAACAGCTCAAATATTTCGATCAGACAGTTATTCTAACGATTATTTACACATCGTTTTGCAAGTCATTTTCCGAACATCTTTTTGAAGGCTTCACCGCCCTTGAACTTGTTGGACTCGGTGTAGGGATGATGGCATTGTTTTTTGCCGTATTCTTTTGTGTCGGACTATTCAGCCGCCTGTTTGGTTTTTCAGATGAAGACCGTATTACTGTCTTATTCTGCGGGTCTAAAAAGTCATTGGTACACGGCACCGTTATGTCAAAAGTACTTTTTCAGCACAGTACAATCACCGGCATAGTATTGTTGCCGCTCATGCTTTATCATGCCTTGCAATTGATTGCCGCTAGTATTATTGCTCAGGGTATGGCTCGACGAAAAGAAGTGCAATAAGATTTTTGTATTGTTTTTGGTTATATTTGAAGAATTTTATTCTGTCTTATAAATAAATTAAATCAAAATATTCTATGGAACAAATAGACGATATTGATCTTCAGTTACTAAATATACTGCATGATAATTCAAAATACACTGTAAAAGAGCTTGCTAAGATGGTAAATCTTTCGGCCTCGCCAGTTTTTGAGCGAATTAAAAGATTAGAAAACAATGGATATATTAAGAAGTATATAGCACTCCTTGATGCAGAAAAATTAAACAGGGGATTCATCGTTTTCTGTAATATCAAACTTAAACAGCACGATCGTAATATTGGCAATCAGTTTGTTAGTGATATTATGAAAATAGAAGAAGTTGTAGAATGTTACAATATCTCTGGTGATTACGATTTTTTAATGAAAGTTTCTGCCAAAGACATGAAGCATTATCAGGATTTTGTGTTTAATAAATTGGGATCAGTTGAAAGTATAGGGAGTACCCAAAGTACCTTTGTTATGTCGGAGATAAAAAATATGTATGGATAGTTCGGCGATGGCTTATTTATTTGAAATTCGCCTTAGCTTTTGTGACAGAAAATGTATTTTAAGTCCATTTTGGGATTATTTTATATTTAATCGAAAAACGAGATAAACCAAAAGAGAATAAAATCTATATCCTAAACGGGACTTCGAATCATCGTCAGCTTCGATTAAATCTTTAATGAAGCCACTTTTAGACTGTTTATTTCAAACAGACTAAGAATTCGTTGTGAAAAAATCGAACCATAAAATGTTAGATGGTAAAGGCTTGAAAAATATACATATTTTTGTGTAAAAAAAAAGAGACAACTATAATATAGTTGTCTCCTTAAGTGACAGGAACAGGACAAATTTCTATAAAATTTTTGGACGATTTGAAGAGGTTGGCCTTCTATATTTAGTGTCTGTCTTTCATTGGCTTAATAAATTTGGTTTGGATGTCCTGTTGGGGTTTGATGGAAATTATCTAAAATATGATTAGACATTTTTTATTTTATAAATACGGTTCGGAGATCATTTAGTTCAAAAATTGCTTTGCGATTTGATTTTCGTGCGTTGTCCATTGTGCCTAATATATAATTAAATAGTGACAGTTCTATTCATTTTCTTTTGCTTTACGATTTGATATACAGTACCTGCAATAAACAGAACCAAAAGAATTAGCAGTGTATTAGCAATTACCGGATCTTTTATATCTTTTGCCAGTGGATGCCCAACGGGAACACGCGTAAAGGTTTCATTAACAGTTGGAACCAATGAAAGGAAAAAACTAAAAGACAGACAAAAGTTTTCAAAATATCGGGCCTTGATATTTCCCGTTTTTTTCAAAAAAAGAAAATATGCCCCCAAAATTAATATAACGATTAATATCGAAAAAGCATGCCCGGGATTAAATCCTCCATGTTTGGATATACCCAATGCTGTTAGTGAAGTAACTAATGTGCCATAAAAATAAATTTTACCCGTGAGCAGACTTAAATCAATTTTACCATATTTTACAAATGCTATAAGTGCAGCAATAATGGCAGCAACGCCAATTAAGGTATGAAAAATACCTAAACTTGATAATCCCATATTTTTTTGAGTTTTAAATTAATTGTCATGATTGACACTGCAAAAGTAATTTTAAGTGAAAAGCCGGATTTCGTAAATTAGTTCAATATTTTGGTAATTTGGTTCAAACGGATATGATAGGCTCAAACAATATAATATTGTACTAATATTTATTTAATATAAATGAGAGTTCCCAGCTACAGAAGATTTTGTAGTTTTTATTATCTGCTAATGATGTTTTACAATAATTTTCTATTAGCATTATTTATAACCCAATTAAATGGGTTATAAATAACTTTCTATCTGTGAAATTGCTTTATATTATAATTAAAATATAAGAGCATTAGAGCCGTAAGCATTTAGAGTAAAGTTTTGTAAATGTTGACGGTATTGTACTATATCTTCTATAGAAACTACTGTGAGTTGGTGTTTCTTTGCAAAATTAACGATTTCTGGCACTCGGGCCATGGTACCGTCTTCATTTGTAAGTTCGCATAATATCGCCGCAGGATTTAATCCTGCCAATTTTGTAAGATCGACACTGCCTTCTGTATGTCCTCTTCTTGAAAACACACCTTTATCCTGAGCGATAAGTGGGAATATATGCCCTGGTCTGGCCAAGTGACTTGGTTTAGAATCTGGATGAATTGCTGTTTGAATCGTAACTAATCTATCCTTTGCAGATACACCTGTAGTTACTCCTTTAATTGCTTCTATTGACACCGTGAATGGTGTTTTATAACGGCTGGTATTACGGGGCACCATTGGTGATAGCTTTAAAGATGCCGCTTTTTCATTTGTTAAACAAAGGCAGATTATGCCACTGCAAGCGCGAATCATCAATGCCATATTTTCTATAGTCATTTTTTCTGCTGCAAAAATAAGGTCTCCTTCATTTTCGCGATTTTCATCATCTATCAACATAATGCCTTTTCCATTTTGGAGATGGTTGATTGCATTATTTACCCTGTCAAAACTAGTTTGTCCAAAATATTTCAGATTATTCATATAATAATTGTTTTTAGTTTGTAAATCAATTCGTGGTTATAGAACTTTTTGTAATTATATTGTAAGCGTTAATTATTTTTAAGTCGCATATTTTAATTTTTTTTCTATCATAATTTATTAAATTTATAGACTACAAAGCTATGCCCACTGCTATGGCTTAAAAAGGTAAAAAACAAACATTAATCAGTAGTTTTGCACATGCGATCTAAACAGCTTTACAAAGAATTCGAAATTATGGTGGTCGCTGTGGATGCAGAACTTGAAGGATTACACAGACACCACTTTTATCAAATGATTTATGTGCTGGAGGGTTCTGGGATCCATATTATAAATGAAAACCGCTTTGATTTTAAGAAGGGAGATGTTTTTTTGCTAACTCCTGATGATATCCATCGTTATGAAACTGATGTGTCACCTGTGTTTTGCATTATTGATTTCACCAAATTTTTTTTCACAATGTAACGCAGGGAAAAAGAGAAAATGACAACGATGCATTTATACAGTTAGAGTATATTTTTCATAATCAGCAGAGTTTAAAGGGAAGCCTTGTTTCTGATAATGACAGGGAGGTTTTTGGTGCACTGATTAAACAATTGATAAGTGAAAAGCAGGGTACTTATTCTTTTTCGAACATCATTACTAAAAACATTATTTATCTCTTACTAAGTTTTGTCGCCCGGGATATTAACGAACGTAACCTTAATTACACGAAAGAGGCCATACTTCAAAATAAAACGCATGACATTACATTTTATATTCAGCAGCATATCTATGATAGAAGGTCTCTGTCTCTAGAAAGTATAGCAGAACATTTCAATATGTCTAAAGGCCATCTAAGTAGATATTTTAAGAGACAAACGGGTGATACTATTAAGAATTTCATTACGCGTTACAAGCTGGAGATTATACAAACACGGCTAAGTTTTAGTGATCTGACGATTTCAGAAATTGCTGCCGAACTAAACTTTACTGACGAAAGCCACCTTAATAAAGTTTTCAAAAATTTCTTTGGCGTAACTGCAAATCAATATAAGACTTCTTATAAACGCGTCAAATAAGATTAATTTATTTTGTATAAAACTCAGATTAATTCAATTGTGCTAAATCATTTAGGAAAGATTAAATTAATTGCAATATTTTTATTCAGCACTCACACTTGATTTGAAGGTAATCAATAAGGAGTAATAGGTTTGAGATTTAAGAGAAGCCACTTAGCGATGATATTGAATAGAATTCCTCTTTACTTTATGAAACAACGAAAAAATTATTGCCTTTTATTCAATTCTTACTACCAGGTGAAACCAACCTGTTAGTACATAGACTTTGTTTAAATGCAGTAGGTGTAAACCCAGTCTTATTCTTAAAGACCTTACTAAAGGATTGCGGGTGCTCAAAACCTAAAGCATATGCTACCTCACTAATACTTAAACCAGAAATGCTTATTAGTTCTTTAGCTTTTTCGACCATCTTGAAGTGAATGTGTTGAAGTGCACTACTTCCTGTAAGTTCCTTTAATTTTTCACTTAGATGATGAGGGGTTAAATTTAGCTGATCTGCAAGATATTTTACCGTTAGCAGCGGACGAAGGTCTTCGACATTGTGATTAAAATATTTTTGGATTTCATTCTCAACAGCTGTTAGCAAATCGGAACTCGAAGTTTGTTGAGGGTTGAATTGATTGTGATAAAATCGATTGATCATCCTAAGAAGTAGTTCGAGCTGTGCCATAATAATAGAGTCGTCGAAACTAGTTTTTCGCAATTGAGTTTCTTTGCCAATATCCGAAACCAGCAAGTTGATCGATTGCTCCTGATCCGGCGTAAGTTGAAGAGCTTTATAAACTTCATACGAGAAAAAATCAAAATCTTTAATTGATTGCACTAAAGGGTATTGACGAAATAAATCTGGATGAAATGCCAATGCCCATCCGGCCGAGAAGTAATGATCTTCAACCGTTATCAACTGTCCTGGTGCCTGAAAAGTTAAAGAACCCGTGTTAAAATCAAATGCACGCTGACCGTAACCCAAAGTACCTCCGGCATTTTTTTTATACCAAATGGAGTAGAAATCAAAAACGAGACTGCTAGATGAAGCGTGTGCTAAACATTGTCTGTTGGTCAGGTCAAACACAGTAATTAACTCGTCTTTGGGACTTGGCAAGAAAAATAGACGATGCAAATCTGCAATTGATTTGGCTATATAAGGCGGATTAGTCATCAGAGGATATGTAAATTAAAACAAAATTAGTTAAAACTTTGTAAAGTAAAATGACAGACTTGCTTAATGATTAGGTTTACATGTTAATCTTTAAGCAAGTCTGTCATTTTGCTAACTTATTGGAAATCAAATTGATCTGATTGCTCTTACGTGATCGGCAATAGCTCGTTCAGACAATGGTGCGTCGGGTGTAAAAATCTCAAAACCATGAGGAGCACCCGGGTGTAAATGGAATTCAAGTGGTACTGCCGCTCCGGCTAATTTACGTGCATAATCCAAATTTTCATTTCTAAAATAGTCAAGATCACCTACCGAAATATAGGTTGGCGCCAATCCTTCAAAATTATCCAGCATAGCTGGTGAGGTAATTGCAAGGTCATAATCGCTTAAGGGATCTGGTCCTAGAATTGCTTTCCACAAAGAGCCCAGTTCCTGATAACCAAAAAAAGCGAAAGGTTCTATGTTTTCATCAAGAATAGTAGTACGGTGATCGAGCATCGGGTAAATTAGAATCTGTTTTGCAAGTGATATGTTTCGATCCCGTGCTAGTATAGCAGCCCCGGCAGCTAAACCACCGCCACCGCTGTCACCCATCACTGCGATTCTGTTAACATCCACGTTCAGTTCATTTGCATTTTTTTTGAGCCACAGAATGGAATCAAATACCTGCTCTACCTGTGATTTTCCATAAACCTCCGGCGCAAGGTCATATTCAACAGATAAGAAAGGAACCCGTGACCTATGTACATAATCTGCTACTACACGATCATAAAGTTCTACCGAACCAAACATTCGCCCGCCGCCATGAACGAATATGATGGCTGAACTTTCCACTGTAGTTTTTTCCACAGAATACCATCGCATGCTGATATTAGAATCGTCAGCAGCTTTCATATCAAAATCCTTCCGAGGGATATTCGTATGTAAGGGCAGGTGATTCTGCATATTTATATATAATTGGTTTCCTGCCTTTTTTATCTGCTGCCAGTCCTCTTTGGGTTTTTCTACGGGCGCATGACTTTCCATAAATTTGGTAAATGATTTGCTGATCTCCGGATCAAGCTGATATTTATACGCATCTGCGAATAAATCTACTTTTTTTTCGTGTTTCATTTTGATTATAAATTATTGAAATACAAAGTTGTTACATCAGCTTTGTATTTATATAATTATAAAGTGGTTTAACGTATCCAAAAGGTGGTTCAATGAGAAGACAGTTTTTTTTCTTATTAGAAAGATTATTTTTTGCTAAATTAAAATAAAACTTAAAAGGGAGTAAAAGCAATTATCTTTGCAATAAAAGTTTGAAATTTGCAAAATATACTTGACTCATGGCAACATCGACAGAATCTCTGGAAGAATTTTACAGACATAAATTCAATACTTTATCACAAAATTTCACCCGGCATACAGGTCAATTCAATGTCTTTAGAATAGAGGATCGTATTGCAATGAACACAACATCGACAACTTATATTCGAAGAGATTTTTTTAAAATTATGTTGTTTTACGGTAATAATGTTTTCCATTACGGTGATAGGAGTATTGCTATTAACGGTAATACCTTGTTATTCTTTAATCCGAAAGTTCCCTACACTTATGATACGCTGGAACCGGATACAAAAGGATGTTTCTGTGTATTTAAAGAAGAATTTTTTCAAGAAAGCTTCCGTGTTAATTTAAGTGAATTACCGGTTTTTTCGGTAGGAAATTATCCGGTTTTTAAACTCAGTGAACAGGAATATATAGAGATAAGTAGCATTTTTGAAAAGATTATTGCAACTATTGAAAAGGACTATATCTATAAGTATGAATTAATTAAGAGCTATGTCAGCGAATTGATCTTTTTAGCGTTGCAGCTTCATCCGGCAGATGATCTTTATAAGCACATTGATGCAGGTTCTAGAATTACCGCCGCTTTTACATCGCTTCTTGAACGACAATTTCCCATTGAATCGACAACCCGGCGTTTTGACTTAAGATCTCCCAAAGTGATAGCTGAAAAGCTTTCCGTCCACGTTAATTATCTCAATAGAGCAATTAAAAAAACGACTGGACGTACCACAACAGATCATATTTTCGAAAGACTTGCGACTGAAGCAAAAGCATTGCTGAAATATACAAATTGGAGCATTGCTGAAATTAGTTATGCACTCGGGTTTGAGGATCAGGCACATTTTAATAACTTTTTCAAAAAACAAACCAAAAGCAATCCGTCGTCTATTAGAAAGGTTTGAATTTGACAAAAATTGGTTCTGTTTCAACAAGATTCTCCTAATTATCCGCTCTACATTTGTCTCAAAATAAAAAATAATGAGTACAACTAAAGTTTGGTATATAACAGGAGCTTCAAAAGGAATGGGGTTTTCTGTAGCGAAACAACTTCTGTCGAAAGGGCACAGCGTTGCAGCTACTTCAAGATCGGTAAATGCATTTGAACAATTTTCAGAATATGGAGATAACTTTCTTGCATTAAAAGTAGATTTAAAAAGTGAACAATCTATTGCGTCGTCGTTTAAAAAGACAATTGAAAAGTTTGGACGAGTAGACGTAATCGTAAACAACGCCGGTTATGGTTTGGGAGGCGCATTAGAAGAACTTACTTCTGAAGAAATAAACGAAAATTTTGAAGTGAATTTTTTTGCCGCTGTAAGAGTTGTTCAGAAAGCTTTGCCTTATTTAAGAGAACAGCGTTCAGGTCACATCATAAACATCTCATCAATAGCGGGTTTTGCTCCGGGATTGGGCTGGTCCATGTATTGTGCAGCAAAATTTGCATTAAGCGGATTATCTGAAGCACTTGCAAATGATTTAAAGCCATTGGGTATTCATGTTACCAATGTTTTGCCGGGCTGGTTCAGGACAAATTTCGCAAAACCAGATTCCATCGCTTACAACAAAAACCAGATGCAGGAGTATAACTATCTGCGTGAATATCATGAAAAAATGAACAGTATGGACGGAATCCAACTTGGAAATCCGGAACTGATTGCTGATGCTTTTTTACAATTAGTATCCAGCCAAAATCCTCCGGTCAGCTTATTTTTAGGAAGCGATGCTTTTAACAGGGCAAAGAGTAAAATTCAACAATTAAATAAAGAGATGTCTGACTGGGAAGCCGTTTCTGTATCTACAGATTTTTCATCATAGGAAATCACAAATGTTTTTATTTATTAAAATGACTTGAAGAGTAGAGTTTTGCTTTTGAACCAAATCGCCAAATAATTGGCCTTATTTCTATAAAGCTTCCCTGTTTTCTATTACATCTTTGTAGGGTCAAATGACGATCAATTTAACAAACAGAAAATGAAACGTACAGCAAAAGCACAGTGGACGGGCAGTGTAAAAGAAGGAAAAGGTGAATTAACTACTCAAAGCGAAATTTTAAACAAAACAAATTACAGTTTCAAAACCCGTTTTACAGGAGAAGAAAAAGGAACAAACCCTGAAGAATTATTAACGGCAGCACATGCAGGCTGTTTTACGATGGCCGTAAGTTATGCACTGACAGAACAAGGCACGCCGCCAACATCATTGACAACTGTAACTACTTTGTCAATGGAAGGTTTTGATATTTCGGGAATGCATCTTTCGATAACAGGTATTGTACCCGGAATTAGTTCAGATACATTTAATGCCATTGTAAAAGTGGCTGAAAAAGATTGCTTAATTTCTAAAGCATTAAGTCTACAGATTACATCGGAAGCTCATCTTGCGTTTATTGAAAATTAATTAATCATTTAGCGATCTGTCATTATCTACATTTTAAGCAATGTGGAACCATAACTTAATACGTTTGAGAAGTTATTATTTATTTATGATCGGAAACGGCTTGCTTCCGATCATAGTTGTTAACTTGCGAAATGGAAAATATCACGAAGAAGGGACGGGTACATAAGAAGATCGGTACTGAAGAATAGTTTACGCTAAGAATGTATTTTCGTTTCGCAAAAACTTTGGAGCATTATGATTACTATTATATTGTTGTTATTTGCATTTTTGGCCAGCATTTTTATTCTTACGGCTTATTTTTGTTTTCATTGGTGCCGCCTTACAATCTAAAAATTTATAAAAAATGGTTACAGATTATAAAAAAATTGACTTATTCGGTCAAACCTTAATTCAAAAAGTAATATTAAAACCACCTTTTGAATTTCCTTTTCCAGTATCAGATAACGCTTGTTTTTTATTTTCTTTAGAAGGTGAAATACAATTTCATGCAGAAGAGGAACAAATTGTTGTTCCAAGCAATTACTCGTTACTTCTAACTTGTGCAAATACAGGAAAGAAAGTCAGCAATTCCCCTACAAGCACGCAGAATGAATTAGTTGTGATTAGTTTCCATCCGGATACTTTAAAAAAAATATATGAAAGGGATCTTCCATTATTGCTTCAAAAACCAAAAAACAGTATCTCTAACCAGTGCAGCGAAAAAATCAACAATGATTTCCTGATAAAAAAATACATTGAAGGTCTTTTGTTTTATTTCGAAAATCCCTCTTTAGTAAATGAAGAAATTTTAATTTTAAAGTTGAAAGAAATCATTCTTTTATTGTCGCAAACGCAAAACGCCGAAACAATTCAGGTAATTTTATCACAGCTTTTTTCACCGGCTACTTATTCTTTCAAACAAATTATAGAAGCAAATATATTCCTGCAAGTGGGTGTTGAAGACCTCGCGCAGAAAACCAATTTAAGTGTTTCTTCTTTTAAAAGAGAGTTCACAAAACTTTACAATGACTCTCCGGCCAATTACATCAAAACGCAAAGACTTGAAAAAGCTGCCGAATTACTTATAGTTTCTGATGAACGTATTACTGATATCGCTTTTGATTGTGGCTTTAATGATTTGGCCAATTTTACTAAAAGTTTTCATGATAAATACAGCATTACACCAACCAATTATCGATTGAAATTAAAATAGATAATTGTCATTTTCAATACTGCCCATAAAAGAGATTATAACTAATGATCTCTTTTATGGGCATTTATTTTGCATAAAGTTTTTGCTCTTGTTTGGCCTAAATTGTCAAATAGTTGAGCTAATACGCAAAATGCTTTCCTTTTTTACAGCGCAACTTTGCAGAGTCAATAATGACATAACAAATTGTATAGAAAATGAAAAGTTTAAAGAAAGTATTGGCAACAGCTCTGTTTGCCATCGTATTTACAGCAGGGGCTTATGCTCAAAATTCAACTAAAATAATAGCAGTAGTAAAAACGGCAAGCTGGTGCAGTGTATGTAAAGCCAATGAAGCACGAGCAATGGAAGCTCTTAAGGAGAACAATAAAGATGGCGCTTACCAATTTGTAATGAACGACATCTCTAGTCCTGAAACGGCAAAACCATCTGTAGCAGAAATTCAAAAACTGGGACTTACCAAAGTAATGGAACCTTATATGGCAACCGGCGTGGTTTATCTGTTTGATGCTAAAACCAAAAAACCTATCAATCAATTGGTGATGTCACTTTCCAGTGAAGACATTGGTAAAGCGATGGGCTATTTTAAACAGGGAAAATAATTCAGCCTGCATTATTTTGAGGCAGTTCGGCAAGTAACAAGCTGGGCTGCCTTTTTTTAACATCAAAATTTTAAAAATATGTCTACACTAAAAAAAGCAATACCTCTTGCGTTGCTGCTTATATGCCTTTCAGTATTTCACTGTTTTGGGCAAATACAGGAAAACCCCGTAAAATGGAAAATCAATATTGAAAAAGGAAATAGCGACACTTTATTAATTAATATAAAAGCAACAATTAAGAAAGGCTGGCACATCAACAGTCAATTTAAGGCTATTCAGGATGGTCCTTTACCCACCGTTTTTGAATTTGCAAAATCAGATCAGTTCTCTCTGGCAGAAAAAGTGATTGAGCATAAACCGCTAAGCCGTATAGCAAAAGAATATAATAATCAGACTTTATATTATTTTGAAGATGAAGCCACTTTTGTCCAGAAAATAATACCTAAAACAAATGACAGTATTGTAATTAAAGCAGCTATAACGTATATGTCGTGCAGCAGTACAATGTGTCTGCCGCCTGACACTCAAGAAATAACAATAAAATACAAACCACAACATATATCGGTAAGTAAACTTTATAAAGCACCTGCAGAAGAAAGTAATTTGGGATGGGTTTTCCTGGGAGGATTACTTGGCGGATTTTTAGCGCTTCTTACTCCATGCGTATTTTCCATGATACCGCTTACCGTTAGCTATTTTACTAAAAATGGAGGGTTGAAAAAAGCGATAATTTATGCGGCTTCTATTGTCATCATATATGTTACACTTGGTTTGGTTATTACCATAACATTAGGCCCGGATGCTCTTAATGCTTTGGCAAGCAATGGTATTGTAAACTTTATTTTCTTTTTGATATTCGTAGTTTTTGCCATTTCATTTTTAGGCGCATTTGAAATAACCCTTCCCAATAAATGGCTGGACAAATCAGATAAGATGACAGATAAGGGCGGATTAATTGGCATATTTTTTATGGCTTTTACCTTAGCGCTGGTATCATTTTCCTGTACAGGTCCTATTATAGGAAGTCTTTTGGTAGAAGCTGCAATTGGCGGAAGTATAATTGGTCCTGCCATCGGAATGTTTGGATTTGCTCTGGCATTGTCTATTCCGTTCATGCTCTTTGCAGCTTTTCCGAGTATGTTGAAAAAATTGCCAAAATCAGGCAGTTGGTTGGGGAAGGTGAAAGTAATCCTGGGATTTTTGGAATTAGCATTAGCCTTCAAATTCTTATCGACTTTTGATTTGGTGTATAAACTTGGATTTTTAAAAAGAGAGATTTTTATCGCGATCTGGATTGCTATCTTTTCAATGTTTGGACTCTATATGCTTGGTAAATTAAAATTTGATGAATATGAATCCAAAGCAAAAGTTTCGATAAGCGGGTTATTATCAGCCATTGTGATTTTTAGTTTTGTACTATATCTGATACCTGGATTGTGGGGCGCTCCTGTAAAATTAGTCAGCGGATTTTTGCCACCTTCTTTTTATAAAGAATGGAACCAAAACGCAGGGAATTCTACCACAAATATTACAAGCGATGTAAAAGAAAAACACGCTCAGCCATGTCCGCAAAATTTAAATTGTTTTCACGATTATGAAGAAGGTCTTGCTTATGCTAAAAAAGTGCACAAACCCATTATACTTGATTTTACGGGTTGGAGTTGTGTCAATTGCCGTAAGATGGAGGATAATGTCTGGAGCGAACCTGCAGTTTGGGAAAAATTAAACAGCAACTATGTATTGATTTCTCTTTATGTAGATGATACAAGCGTATTGCCCGAAAAGGAACAAATAATTTCTGCAACAACAGGCAAAAAAATAAAAACAGTTGGTAATAAATGGAGTGATTTTCAAACGGCCAAATTCAAAACAAATTCACAACCCTATTACGTCTTGATGGATACTGATGGAAATACGCTCGCCAAACCTGTAGCATACGAACCAGACACAAAAGCGTATGCCGAATTTTTACAAAAAGGAATTGAAAATTTTAGATAATAGATACAAATAACAGCCTAATGCCGCATTGAACCAAATTGCCAAATAGTTGGTCTGATTAGCAAAAGCCTTTCCTTTTTTGTATTGCAATTTTGTCTTGTCAAATAGAGTGATTAAACATTCTAATAATCAATTCAATTTATATGAAAAATTTAAAAATCAGCTTTTCCATAATTACATTTAGTTTTTTAATGATTTCCGTTTTTTCTGCCAGCGCACAGGAAAAACCTTCAGGGAAAACGGAAATAATATTCAGCGCTAAAGACTTCACACAAGTGTTGGCAACTGCAAAAGCCAAACACAAAAAGATATTTGTCGACGCTTATGCAAAATGGTGCGCACCTTGCAAAGAACTTCAAAAAACAACCTTCAAAGATGCAAAGGCTGCGGCCTATTTCAATAAAAATTTCATAAACGTCAGTATAGATGTTGAAAAAGGCGAGGGGCTTGAACTTGCCAAAACATGGAAAATTGAAGGTTTGCCTACACTTCTTATTCTTGATGAAAACGGTAACATCATTGCTAACCATGTCGGATACGTGGATGGCAGCGGATTACTTGAATTTGCTAAAGAAGTATCCGCCAAATAATTCAATCAACAAGATTTTCTTCCAAATAAATCACATCATGAAAAAACATATATTTTTCTTCTATATCCTGTTGATTTCTTCGCTTTCAGGTTTTGCTTTCAGCACATTTAAAAAGAAGTTCATAATGCCTGTTGAAAAAATAGTAACCCAGGCGATTTTCTATCATAATGAAAGCCAAAAGCAAAAGGCAAAATATTACATCAGTAAACTGGTAGAACAGAAAATCTATGATAAGAGAATTGTAACTGAAGTAACACCTTTCACTAAATTTTATAAAGCAGAGAGTTATCATCAGAACTATTATAAAAACAATCCCAATCAAAACTATTGTCGATATGTGATTCAGCCAGAATTAGAAAAATTCAAAAAGATTTTTAAAAACAAACTCAAATCATAAATCAACTACAATGAAAAACAGCATTTTTAGCTTTATGTTCCTCCTATTAGCGGGCTATAGTTATGCCCAAAATCAGAAATCAGATAATGGTCATGAGAACAATCCATATTACTCTACAACCGACGCTAAAAAACTGAATGTGTCTAATGAGGAGTGGAAAAAAATATTGCCAATAGATCTCTATCTGGTTGCCAGAGAACAAAATACCGAAAAACCATTTACAGGAAAATACTGGAAAAGCAGTACAGAGGGAAAATATTATTGTGCAGCCTGTGGCAATTTACTTTTTAAATCAGATGCCAAGTTTGCCAGCAGTTGTGGATGGCCTAGTTTTTATGAGCCGCTGACAAAAAATAGTGTAAGATACAAAGTAGACAAATCAGTTGGAATGGTTCGTACCGAAGTACTTTGTGGACGCTGCGATGCACATCTGGGGCATATTTTTGATGACGGTCCTGCGCCAACATATAAAAGATTCTGCATGAATTCTATTTGTCTTGATTTTGAACCAAACGAGACATCTTCTGAGAAATAACAACTAATTCTAAAATGAAAAATATGAAAATCAAAATAATTCTTTTAAGTTTGGTACTGTGGTCTTGCAGTATTCAGGCCCAGAACATGATCAGTATGGCTTCCGTTCATCCCGCGGCTGACACTACAAATGCCAGTAAAAAAGAGCTTGCTATTCGTTACCCAAGTTTAAGACAATTTAACGTTGCAGTAAATACTTTTGGATATAGCGATTTTACATCCAAACTTGATGGTACTAATTTTGCCAGCGGAAAAATAAAAACGGACAGAATAAGCTCTTTCTACAATACGCCGGCTCTTCAATGGAAAAATAATTCCTTATCAGCCACCATCAATTATACGTATACTTCTTCTGAACTAAAAGATAGTACTAATGAATTACCTGATGAGCAGCTAATGGCTTTAACTTCCAATAAAAGTACTATTGATGTGGCTTTAAATTACTCCAGATCAGATAGTATATTCAATCACCCAATTATTTATTCTTTGGTTGTAAGAGGTATTTCGGATAATCTAAACAGCATCCGTCGTTTTAATTTTAATGGAAGTTTCAGTTTGCCGTTAAAAAGAACAGCAAATACTTCGTTCTCTGTTGGTCTTTTAGTTTTAATTGATCCTTCGTCGCCTGTACCTGTTGAACCTATTATAAATTACTATCACAAATTTGTTTCATCAGGACTTGAATTAATCGTAGATATTCCTACAGGCATTAACCTGAAAAAACAGATTGCCAAGAACGCTTGGGTTATGATTGGATCTAATCAGAGTTCATACAGTATTTTTTACGACAAGAATAATGCTTATTTAGATGGTAAAATAAGTTACAATACCATCGAGTTAAAAAGTGGTCCAGCCTTTGAATATCTGTTTGCAAAAAATATTATGTTAAGCGTAGGCGGCGGTGTTAACAGCTTTTTCTCCTCCAGGATTTTTAAAGATGGAGAAAACTACAGTGATGCTTCAATAATAGGGGATAATAAAACGGTTCCTTATGTGAACTTTAATTTATCGTTATTGTCTTTTTAGAATAAAGTTTAAAGCGTTTAACAGTAATACAAACCGATTTTAAACTTGTGAGATTATCAAATGTTCTAATTCTTCACGATGTGTTTCGCCCCATTTTGCAGTAAGAGCAATAACAGGTATAAGTGTTTCTCCTAAAGGTGTTAATTCATATTCCACTTTTAAAGGAATTTCGTTAAAATCAATTTTAGAGAGAATTCCATGATCAATGAGTTGTTTCAGCTGAGTATCCAAAACCCTTCGGCTTGCTTTAGGAATTTTTCTTTGCAATTCTCCGGGTCTTTTAATTCCCGAATAAATACTCCAGATCAAAGCAAGTTTCCACTTTCCGTTGATCACTTCGAGAAATAAATTTAAGCCACAATCTAAGGAAACGGGTAATTTTTTTTGATAAGTCATAAGGTAATTTTCTACCGTAAAAATAGTGAAAATAAAAATCTGATAGGGGTGAATTTACCCGTAATTGTATGTGTTGAACCTTCTGTGTAATTTTGCTTCATAAAATAAAAGTCATGAAAAATAAATTATTTGGAAAGAAAACAGGTTTATATGCAAGCGAACTTATTTTGGGAGCTGCTATGTTAGGAAATAGAAAAGGATACGGATCTACTGCCGAAGAAGCAAAGCATATACTAACAGCTTACGCCGATGCCGGAGGGAATTTTTTAGACATCTCTGACCGTTATCAGCTTGGTGAAGCAGAAGAACTTGTTGGTAAATTCATAGAGCATAAGCGAAGCAATTTTATAATATGCACAAAATATACGCAAAGCAATGAAAATAATCCTGCAATAAGCAACTACGGAAATCATCGTAAGGCGATGAGACAAGCTGTAGAATCAAGTCTGAAACGATTAAAAACAGATTATATTGATGTTTACATGCCACATTTTGACGACGGTGTTACGCCTATTGACGAAGTTGTACGCGGTTTGGAGGATTTAGTAACCTCCGGAAAAGTTCTTTATACGGGTTTAACCAATTTTCCTGCTTGGAAAGCTGCCGCAATCGCAAAAAGTACAAATCTAAGCGCAATTCAAATTGAATATAACTTAGTACAACGCACTGCCGACAGGGAATTTATACCGATGGCTTCAGAATTTGGTTTAGGAACCATGATGTATTCACCATTAGCAGGTGGTTTGTTGACAGGAAAATACCGTCAGGGAGAATCCGGACGTGTAAATCCCAATTCAAATTCAGAATACAAGGAAGATAATTTTACAAAAAAAATCATAGATCAACTTATCATAATTTCTGAAGAACTTGATATTACCCCTGGTCAGGTCGCTTTTGCCTGGATTTTGTCAAAGGATGCTTTTCCAATAGTGGGAGCTCGTGCTGTTTCCCATTTAAATGATGCTTTGAAGGCCGTATCTGTTCAACTTACTGCAGATCAAATTGTTATTTTAGATCAACTCAGTGCAGTATCTTTGGGTTATCCACATGATTTATTAAAACAAGTTCGAGGGTGATCTGATATTTTGTTTGCAGTAAAATATATTGCCGTAATTTATTTTATAAAAATTGCAACAAAATTTTATACACAATTAATAATCGAAGGTATAACAGTAGAAAATTCAAATAATGATGAAATGATAAATCATTTTTAAAAGAAATGTCATCATATGCAATTTAGGATATTATGGAGTCGTAATTTCTCTTCTGTTTGTTGTTCGAATCCTGTTAAGTTTAAAGAAATATTCCTTTACAGTTGTTTCTTTATTTTAGAGTGATCTAAAAAAGAAAAAATGATTAAAAGTTAGCGTATTTAATTGCGTAAATGAAAAAATGGCGTCAATTATCTTTAATTGACGCCATTTGGCTGTGTAGTGACCTCGACGGGACAAATTACAACATCTTTTTTGGATGATTTGAAGAAATTGGCGTACTACAGGTAATGTCTGTCTTTCATTGGCTTTATAAATTTGGTTTAGATGTCCTGTTGGGGTTTGAAGCAAAAAAAAATAAAAATTTGATTGAGTTATCGCATTAAACTATTATACAATTCTACAACTATTATGGAGGACTTGAAAAAAATGTTATGATTAAGGTAGAGATGTCTTTCGATGACTCTATTAATTATTGGCTATAATTTAATGGATCTACTAACGAATATGCAAATAAAGTTAAGAGGGCAATTTTACTCCTTACTTTTTTACAATCTCATATTTAAAAGCCAAAGACAATTTGTAAAATTCGCCTAAATTTTTTTTGGCAAAATGATATTAAGTTGCTATCGGGAATGTTTCTATGCTTTAAAAGGTGATTAATATTGTTGTATGGTGTAAGGAATAGAATATAAACACTTTACTTTTTGCCCATTTTTTATTGCGGGATTCCACTTTTTAGACAGTTTTAAAACTCTTATAAATTCCTCTCCAGATCCATATCCAATATCGCGAAGAATTCTTATTCCGGATAATACGCCATTTTTTTCAACTACAAATATAGTATATACTTTACCTTTAAGCCCTTCTTCGGTTGGTACGCGATATTCTTTTTGTACAAATTTATAAAATTCATCGATTCCACCAGGGTAGTCCGGTTTTGTATCTACATTTACTGAATTATATATATCATTATCAGTAATGTATTTGTTTTCTTCTTTAATTCTGTCCCATTTATGATCATACATTTTTCCTAGAAAATTATATGATATAATAGTAGTTGAACTTTTTATTACCCAATATCCTTTGTTATTTTTTAATATGTAATAATTTGAAGGTGAAAAGAAACGTTCTGTAGTATTTTTGACTGGAGGTTCTTCATATTGTATATTGTCCAATATTAATTTCAAATTCTGACTTCTAATTATTTTTAAGGTCTTTAAATACAAAAAGTTTTTATCTGCTAAAAAAGAACCTAAAATACGTAATGAATTTGGATCAACATTCGGAATCTTCTGCAACCCTAAATCTGTGCTGTAATAATAGACATTATTATTGTTTTTATAATAATTTAGTCCCAAACGCTGAAAACCGTTGGCATCAATATTTGTTAATTTGTTTTGACAATATATATGATTATCCTTTTTATAAAAATCATATTCGTAGTATTCTGCATGAGGTTCACTAAAATAACCCATACCACAGATTCCGGAAATTTCTTTTGATTTATATCTATAATAGCCTTCAGGAATTTTTAAATTAGGATCCATAATGGCTGTATCCTTTCTTTTATTTTGGCTATTTGCAATTGAAAATATGCTTAAAAAGATAAGAAATAGTGCTCTCATTTGATGTATGATATTTTGGTTTCTAATTCTTTATTAGATGTGTTTGATTCTATAAAGGTTGGAAGCTATATTTTGTATATATTACATTAATTATTTGGAATGTAAAAAATGCTAATATATAAATTTGAACGTAATAGTAAGCCGAACTTTTGTGAGAAGATTTTAAGTCATATAACGATCTTCAGAGGCTTGATTTTACTTTTGAGATAGCCTCATCTCTTTAAATATATTACTGAACAATTTACAAACCATTTTATGAATGAATTAAAGAAATTGGCTTATTTTTAAGTTAATTTATAGGATAATTATTTTAAATTTTAGTTCTAGAGCGGTTCGTATGCGTAGTAAGGGTTAAAAATTAAAAATTGTTAAGCATCAATATCTTTCTTAAAATTATTTTTCATTCTATCCCAACCCTTTTACCTTTTAAATTATCTATGTTATTAAGGGAGGAGATTTACAACTGGCGCCCATAACCATCGGAATTTTCACCAGCACGAAGGTAAAACCAGTCTTGATGAGAAAAAACATGACAATGAGCACAATTAAATGCTTCTAGATTTAATGCAGGAGATATATATATTGTCCTTTCATATTTATTTACTTTTACTTTGATTTTTAATAAAATAAAAGTAATCTTTTTATTTTTTGATTCCCAAAAAAATATCTTGGACGTTTGTGAGAAGTAAGTTAAAAAAAAATGGTTTTAAAAGGATTTAGAATAAGGTTAATTATTTGATTATTAGATCATTATATTTTTTCATGAGGTCTAGGTTGTAATCCCAGTATAAAAAAAAATAAATCCCTATGTATCAAATACATAGGGATTATTTCATTTTAAAAGTGACCTCGACTGGAAATAAACCTTGCTTGTAATCTCTTGTAAATCAGCTCTCATATTGCTTTATTGGGAAGTTTGTGGGAAGTTTATTGTTTTTCTATTACAACATTATTGATAAATTGTTGACCGAAACTTGTTAATCTAATCATCTTTTGCTCAAATTTTACTGTTCCGTTTTGATTTTCAATCTCCAATTTTATAGCTTTTAGAGATATATCAGTTTCCAATGGCTTATATATACCATCTCGAATAATATATCGACCAGCTGGTATTTCTGCAAGACCTAATCGGCATATATTGTCTAAATATGTTGACGTTAAAATAGGATTTTTCAAATTTACAAGTTTATGTATATGCGAAAAATTGCTATAAGAAATTAATTCACCTTTATTATCTGGCAACACGTGAATAATATCTATAACAGGAAACTGAATTTTCGAAATAAACGCTTGTAATAATAAAGCTTCATCACTTGCCAAATTTTTGATTATTTCTACATATCCTGGATGTACCAAATCTGTCGTGCGATTGTCCATTGCTGCTGCTAAAAGATTTGCATATAATTCACGTAAATTAATGTCATCACCGCTAAAACGTAAAGCTTCAACTGCTGGACCAGCAATTGATGGTGGAGGAGTTATAATATTTTCTTCTGGAACATTGTTTAATTTTTCAGAAACTCTTTTCGTAATATATTCTTCAATCTTTTCATATCCCCAAACTAAAGCTTTTATTGGAGCTAGGGCTATATTTACAGTTTTTGTGACTGTTTCCAGTGACTTTCCAATTTGCTTCGCAGAAGGTTGCAAAGTGTCCTGATAAATTGGGATAGCAGTTACTAAACCTGTCACAGCGTCGATGGTAGCTTTTACATTTGTTTCTTTATTTTCGTTTTCTTGCATATAGATATGTTTTAATTTTGATCTCGTGTTTGGATGCTGTCTAATTTTGATTGTGGTAAAGAACCATATATCTCATCAATTTCTTTTGGTTCAGAAATCAATTTTGTTGCAATAAAATTCACTAATTTAAAAAGCATATTAGCTACCTCTCTATTATCATTTAAGTTTAATTCTCCTGGATGTACAGATTCATTACCAATAACTCTTACGCTGTCTAGTGCTTCTTGAACTTTTGGAGGTAATCCTTTAGCTACTAAATTTTTTATATCGTTATTAATATTATTACCGGGTTCACCAAGGTGTTTACAAAGTTTTTGTATACACAGTCTCAATAATGCTGCGGCACTTCTGGGAGATAAGTTTAAAACATTTGCTGCTTCGTTGTAATCGTCAATAATATCTACAGGTAAATCTGGATTTGCAGGCTCAATTATCGAATTTTGTGGAAAAATTATATTTTCTTTATACCAAATAGTAGTTCCTTGGCAACGTGCACAATATGAGACTTTAAAAGATTTTCTTTCAAGCTGCTGCCCGTAACCATCTTGCGATTCAGAAGCGCGAAGGAAATACCATTCTTGATGAGAATAAACATGACAGTGAGCGCAATTAAATGCTGCTAGATTTAATGCAGGAGATATATATTGTCCTTTCATATTTACTTTTAATTTGATTTTTAATTAAATAAAAGTAATCTTTTTATTTATTGATTCCCAGAAAAATGTCAGGGACGTATGTGGGAAGTAAATTCAAGAAAATAGTTTTAAAAATAATTCAAAATATAACTAATTACTTGATTAGTAATTAATTGCAATTTAAAGATGTTCAGGTTGTAATCCCAGTATAAAAAAATAAATCCCTATGTATCAAATACATAGGGATTATTTCGTTTTAAGAGTGACCTCAACAGGACAAATTTCTATACATTTTATGGAGGATTTGAAGAGATTGGCATACTACTGGTAGTGGCTGTCTTTTGATGTCTTTAGTATTTTGGTTTGGATGTCCTGTTGGGGATTGATGAAATTCGTATCTAATTTAATATTTGAGTTGCGGAGTCGAACTCAAATTAGCATTCTTTATCGACATTAAATTTTGATTTTTGAAACTACTCTTGTATCTGCCATAAGGTATACGCTTCGATACTTATTTTCGCCATATATATAAAAGTATAAAACTAAATAAAGTAATTATAGTGCTAATGAAAATAAAGGATTCAAAATTTGTTTCCGGAAAATTGCTCGAGCGGGTTAGATATATACCAGATAGAATGATAAGTGTAAATCCAGCTGTGTAAGATATTACGATCTTCCGAAACTGATTCGGCCTGTTTTTTTTCTCATTATAATAGAGTTGGGATTGGGAATCTTTTAAATGGGTTTCATCAAATTGAAAATTAAGTTTTTCCTGTAGTACATTAAGCGTATACAATCGCGCGTCGACCTCTCCATTTTCAATTCTCTGGATTGAACGTAGTCCTATGCCACTGATCTCTGAGAGGTGATTCTGCGTCCATCCTTTTGACAATCTCTAAAGTTTAACAGTTGTACCTATTTTAAATTTATCGTATTGCATAATCACCTGTCATTTAAACGTCATTTGAATTTGACGTGCTATTTTTCTATAACAAAAATATAAGTTTGACATCTATTAATTTAATAAATTTACTCAAATGTTAGGAATAGCAATCTTACTTGTCTTATCTTCAGTCACTGCTTTTTTTATTTATGGAAAAGATTGGGATGTACTGGGTATTCTACCCACCAATAAAAGGATACTCTATTTTTTTATCAGTTTTTTGCTTGTCGCAATTTTATGTTTATTAACTATATTTATTGAAAGCGTAATATGCTTGATTAAATGGAAAATAAATCAGCCAGTTAATTTCTTTCTGTTACAAAAAGCGGTTGGGTATTATTTAATTGCGGCACTTACCGAAGAACTTGTATTTAGAGGTTTTCTTCTTTATGTACTGGTAAAGGCTATTAAAACAGAAAATGCTAAAATAATTTCAGCAGTTTGTTTCGGATTTTATCATTGGTTTTCTTACGAGATGTTTGGTGCCGGCATTATACCTATGGTATATGTTTTTATTATAACTGGTTTAGCGGGTTATGTATGGGCAGGCGCCTTTATTAAATCTGGCACAATATGGCTTGCATTGGGAATGCATTTCAGCTGGAATATGATGCAATCTCTCTTCAAAGGAAAATTACCATACGGATCAATTGTATATAATCAAGTTTCCAGAACAGAACTTTCAGATCTCAATAATTTATTCTTGTCTCTGTTTACGGGTATTTTTCCTAGTGTGGTCATGTACTTGGGATTACATTTATATTTCAATGTAAGGAAAGTGCACTAGACGCCACAGCCTTTACCGTCACTTTTAATATTTGGGGCACGTTAAAAATACAATCGATTATACATTTATAAAACAAATAATAAATTAATAGTTTTCAGCTTTTTTTTAGTGCAGACGGATCGCTATAAAAATGGTGAAGAATATCAGTATTTGATGCAAGAATAATACTAAATGTAAATTCACTGTGAAATTTTATATCCTGCTCCTCAGGCTTTTTATTATGTAATTCCTTTATTTCTGTTTCATTATATGTATTCGAATATTCGAATTCTGTTAGGTTGATTTGGATGTCCTGTTGGAGATCGAAGGAAAATGTAGTGTAAGAAAAACAAAATTGGAGGCAGCACCAAACAACCAATGATACATTTCTTCCACGAAATTAAAAATGATGTCAATCGATAATAGCTTCTTAAATCTCTTTGGAAAAAAAGGTCTTCACTTCACAAATAAATAAGATAAATTTACATTTTTTCTTTTGATCTTCCCATAACATAATAATTTCTGCATATAGTAAAAAAATCAAGCCCAGTTGCTAAAACTGGGCTTTTATTTTAAGAGAATACCACTTTGGGAGTTATGTATGTAGCCACAAATCATTAAACGGTTGATTTTAGTATTTTTTCTGTACAAATTCTCCTTTCATAGTTTCAAAGTGATGCTGTTTTGAGTATAAATACTGAAATTAAGATCTAGTAATGTAGAAAATAAAACAGAAGTACTATCTAGTATTTTAGTAAAGAGTTTGATCACTACCCTTATGGCTTAAAAAAAAAGTATATATTTGAAAAGCAAGGCCAGGTAAAAACTTGGATATGAAATTTTTAAAGCTGGCAGCTGTAAATACTTCAAAATAAATTTGATGAAAAAAAAATTACTGATTTTATTTGGTCTCTCGGCCTTAAACATTTTTGGGCAGGAGAAAAGCAACGACAGTATAACTGCAAAAAAGAATATCAAATTTAAATACGAGGCATTGGTTATTCCCGTTTCTTTAATCAGCTATGGAGTTATTGGACTTGAGAGCCATACTATTAAAGATATCAATACCGATACCAAAACAGAACTCAATGAACATATTGACGAGAAGTTCACTATTGATGATTTTTCGCAGTACAGTACTTTTCTCTCTGTATATGCACTAAATGCAGCCGGGGTAAAAGGGAAAAATAATTTCAGGGACCGTACAGTTATTTTAACCACCGCCTATTTGATTATGGGCACAACAGTCAATATCATAAAACATACAGGAAACGAGATGCGCCCAGACATGACTTCAAACAACTCCTTTCCTTCCGGACACACGGCAACAGCTTTTATGGGTGCTGAATTTTTATACCAGGAATATAAAGATGTATCGGTATGGTATGGAATTTCTGGTTATTTAGTCGCCGCTGGCACCGGATTTTTTAGAATGTACAATGACAGGCATTGGTTTAGTGATGTAGCCGCCGGAGCCGGTATTGGAATTTTAAGTACTAAAATAGCATATTGGATTCATCCGCTTGTCATGAAAACAGTATTCAGAAAAAAAGAAAACCTGAATGGAGTAATTATGCCCACTTACAATGGAAAACAATATGGTTTAGCGATGGCAATGACATTTTAGGAGTAAGTAAATGTCTATAAAGTAAGAACTCAACAAATACTGCAGCACTAATTTGATTTTTCTCAGCCGCTTTCTATACTTAAGACCTTGTACTACTTTGACATACCATTTTCTTCAATCAGCAAAGAAATGTTCTTATAAGTTTCGCAGTTATCATAAAAAAATGTAAACCCGCCAAAATCAAATAATTTTAGAGGTTTACATTTTATATTGAACATTTTTAAATCCCAGGTATTATTTATATTTAATGTTAATGCTGATAATATCAGATGTCATATTAGTAGTCCTTGTATAATGTCCATAACGAATCTCCAGGGTATTCCAGTGTTTAAGACCAAAAATTCCATTAAGGGGAGTAAATTTCATTCCCATTCCAAAGAAACTGCTGTCGAACTTCGATAAATCATAGTTGCTGGTGTAATACTCATCAGCGGCAGTATGTTCTCCGTAAGGTTTAAAATATTTCGTGCCAGTTTGGGTATAATACCTGTAAAACGGGCTCACTGAAAATGCCTGCGTTAATTTTACAGGGATTTCAAGATCAGCGGTATGTGCTTTTAAGCTCCAGTCGTCCGTATAATATCTGTAATAGGCGCGAATAATTACATTATCTCCCAAAAAATAACTGGCTCTGATTCCCAGTGGAATTTTAAGTCTGGTATCGGGCATTTTTTCCTGATGCACTGATCCGTCTGCAAAATAAACCCTGTGAAACGGAAGGCTTAAATAACCGTTTTGGCTGATAACATCACCTACAAGCATTACCTGCAGATTTTTGTTTACAACCTGAGAATAGCTTAAGGTTCCTGCAAAAGTATTTCGGTTGGCGCTGCCATAACCTTCGCCTCCCGAAGTGCGAAGTTCAACAGGTTCAATCAGTTTTAACTGATCGAGAAAGGTTTGGAATTTAGCGGTAAATTCTCCGTTTCTGTCTTTTGTTTTTTGTGAAAAACTAATGTTTCCTCCAAAAGACTGGTAATCAAATTCAGTAGATGACGAAACGCCAATTCCCAGTGTTCTTCCTTTCGCTTCATTTTCTCTCAGATACGTCAAAGAAGGGTAGAAGCGGTTGTCTGAAGAGGATGCAGAAGAATTGGCACTCAAATCAATCATATCTGATGAGGCAGAGGTATAGTGGTCAATACCGGCTTCAATATCAAAAGTATGCTTGATTCCGGTTTCGCCATATTTTACCAGTTTAACATCGATCGTGTTGGCAATGTCAGTTAAATGCTCAGAACCAATTCCCCCGGTAACGGCTGAATTGTTTCCGTCCTGCTTGTAATAGCTGGAAACCAGATTTACCTCCTCTAGTTTTAATTTTTTGCTTTTGTAAGCTGTGGAATCTGTAGGAACATTTTGTGCTCTTGTCTGAAATAATGCCAGTAAGGCAAATCCTGTAATGAATATTCTTTTCATTTTTTGATCGTATGAAAATTAGTTACAACCGCAGCCGCCGCCGCTTTTCCCTGAATTTGCCCCGGAAGCTCCTTCACGGTAGGATTGGAAACTGAGTTCTGTCTTTTCTATTTTCCTGTTGGAAAGGACCATTTCAGAATCGTTGATTTTTCCTTTCTGGTATTCTTTTACCGATGTGCAGGAGGTGAACAGTATGCCTATAAAAGCAATGCTGCATAACAGTACGAGCGCTTTTTGTTTTGGCTTTTTCATTTCAGGTTGATGTTTTTAGAAGTGTAAATTTTATTGTTGTCGTCGATGATAATACAATATAGATCTGCTATCTGATCTATTAAAAACAAGCCTGCTTTAATGCCCATAACCGCTATTGGTGTTGCCATTGCATCTGCAAATTCTGCATTTGAAGCAATGATGGTCACGCTTTTTATTCCGGCTATCGGAAGTCCTGTTTTTGGATCAATGGTATGCGAATATTTTTTGCCGTTAATGGTCACGAACTTTTCATAATTTCCAGATGTTGCCACTGCTTTATTGGAAATTTCCATATAAGAGAATGCTGCATTTGGAGCATCAGGATCGGCTACGCCAATGGTCCATTTTCTACCGTCTGGCTGTAATCCCCAGGCCGAAAGATCCCCGCTGGCATTAATAATTCCGCTCTGCACATTATGATTTAAAAGTATTTGTTTTGCCATTTCAGCGGCATATCCTTTTCCAATGCCGCCAAAACCAATCCGCATTCCTTTTTCTTTTAAAAATACGGTTGTGTGTTCCGGGTCTAAAATGATATTTCTGTAATCAATAAGATGTACCATTTTGAGCGCCGTTTCAGCATCTGGTAATTGGGTCATTGCCTTATCAAAATTCCATAGACTTTTGTCGATACTTCCATAAGAAATATCAAAAGCACCTTGTGTAATTCTGGAAATACCAATACATCTTTCGATAAGATTAAAAACTTCCAGATCTACTTTTACAGGCCTGATTCCGGCATTGTTGTTAATGAGATTGGTTTGACTGTCCTCTTTATAAGTAGTCAAAAGTCTTTCGATGCGTCTGATTTCTTCAATGGCAAGATTAATATTCTTATTTCCAATATGCTCATTTTCGGCCACAACAGTTATAGTAAAGTTGTTTCCCATGAGTTTTAGGGACTCGGAATACTTCTGTTTTTTCAGTATGTTATTTTTTGCTATCACAGATTGCTTTTATTTCGGCTGTCCACTGCTCAGGAGTAGTTTCTGGTTTTCCGTGCCAGGTTTTAAGTACTTTACCATCAGCATCAAGAAGCAGGGTTAGGGGGAAACTTCCTTCTTTATTGTAAATTTCGGCTAAATCCTCGTTTCGCTTTACTTGCTGGGGAGTTCCAATGTTTTTCTTCTTTCGTGGAAAATCAGCATTAACGAGTACCAGATTTGCATTTGCCATAGCTGTGAAAGCCTGATTTTCCAGATAGTCTCTGCGCGTCACGATACAAGGCCCGCACCAGTCTGAACCGGAGAAGTTCAACAGAATTAATTCGTGCTTTTCCTTTGCCACTTTTTTGGCATTAGTAAAATCAGGTTCCCAGTTGATGGGAAGCACTGTCATTAAAAGGAATAATGTAATTAGTTTCATTTTACGGATTTGTTTTTAGGTATATATAAAATAACGAATTGTTGGGTATCTTATTTTTTTTGCATGCTTAAGATTCGATTAAATTTTAAATAAAAAAAACTATTTTCTAAGCAGTCTGCACGCCAAAAAGATAACCCACCAATGCCGAGGCTGCCATGGCAAAGGTGCCCCAGATACAGATACGCAATACTGCTTTAAAAGTATGTGAACCTCCTGCTTTAGCGGCAAGTATTCCCGATAATGCCAAAAAGAGTATGGAGAAGCCATATTGATAAAAAACCATTTCTTTGATAGGAGCAAAAATAGCCACCAAAAGCGGCAATAAACCTCCAATGATAAAGGATACTGCTGATGCAAAAGCTGCAGTTAAAGGATTGGCCTGTGTGATTTCATTAATTCCGAGTTCATCCCGCGCATGGGCTTCAAGGGCATCATGAGCGGTTAATTCGACAGCAACCTGCCTGGCCAGTTCTTTATTTAAACCTCTTTGAATGTAAATATCGGTGAGTTCTTCCAGTTCTTCTTCGGGCAAGGTATCGAGTGCATTTTTTTCTCTTTTTAAATCAGCTGTTTCTATGTCAGATTGAGAACTTACCGATACATATTCACCTGCCGCCATGGAAAGAGCACCGGCCACTAAACCGGCTACTGCCGCAAGCAAAATAGGTTCTCTGGTTACACTCGCCGCCGCAACACCAATCGCTAAACTGGTGGTCGATAAAATTCCGTCGTTTGCACCCAGGACAGCTGCCCTGAGCCATCCGCTTCTGTTAATATAATGAACTTCAGTCTCCATAATTCTAATTTATTTTAGTTTAACCCAGTCCGGACTTTTAGAGATTTTTTCAACACCTCCAAAATTAGTTTTTAGAAACTGTCTTATTTGTAATGCTGTTTTGTTTTGTGTAGCGCTTTTCCAGTCATTCATATCATAAATATGAATCTGCTTTGCATTTGTGTTTGTAACAAATGTAATTCTGGATATTAAAGTTTTATAGGCTCTGATTTCCTGTAAAGTCTTACGATCAGGCAATACAATAAGTATGGTTTGCCAATCAAGAAAATTATTAGGGATATCCTCACGGTCTTTTAATCCTAAAAATTCGAAAAAGGCTATTATTTTTTGGTCGTTAAGTTTATTAATATCTAAATCTATTTCTTCCAGCATAGTATGAAGCTTTGCCTCATTGAGAATTACACCCATATTAAAAATGTTTGTTTTTTTATTGTAAAATTACAGCAACCTATTGTAAAAGAATATGTTAACACCTGTAGAATGATTCTAAATTTTAGCATACAATTTTTGGTAAGTGTTTCAATGAAACTTTTTAAAGTTGTTTTCATTAACGATATCCACAGCAGAAATTTTTGAGGCTACTGTGGATTAAAATTGTTTTAAACAGATGCTTTAATGAAATAATAAAGTGAATTACCTAATTTCAGAATGCATGATTTCTCCACCTGTAGTACCCGTTTGCTGACCAAAGTATAAAACTGCCAGACAGTACACCAGTATAGCCAATGCAATATAATTAGCATACGATTTCTTTTTCCAATTGCTCCATAAAGCAACTACCGAACCCATGCCCAATACATAAGATAATAAAGCAAATACCTCTGCTTTTTCTTCATGTTCATGGATTAAACTTTTAGAGCTTCCGTCAATTTGTTGTACCACGTGCTCGGCGCCTTCGCCTGTTGCTATTGCTGCAAATGCCGTAATTGCTCCCAGTATAAAAATACAATAAGCAGTTCTTTTTACAATTTCAGATTTTACTATAAATCCGCCAATGAGTACCAATAAACCTAAAATAGGTATAATAATAGGTAAATGATTCAATACTAAGTGATAATGTGCTCCGTTCATAATATTTTGTTTTAAATTATTAATTTTTTATTCTTCTTTATTTTTTATTTTCATCAATAAGGTATAAGCTCCATTGGTAACAATTTTTTTATTTTTGAATTTTTCAGGGTTCAAAATCTCCAAATAGCCGTTTTCTTTGGCTCCCACGGTAACTGCTGTCATTTCATATTGCTGCTTTCCGGTTTCTGTAAAAACATAGTCTTTACTCTCAAAGGTCACAATGCTTAATTCAGGCAATGCATTGGCCAAACCCGATGTTGTTTCTATTTCGGCATTCATGTACATACCCGGTAAAAGGTATTTGTCATACTTTACAAAATGGCAATGTACCTCTGTGTTTCCGTTAGAGTTAATGTCTTTATTGATAAGTATGATTTTGCATTCATACTTTTTATTGGGCGCTGCATTACTGTAGGCAATCACTTTTTGCCCTATAGCAAGCTCTGCAATATTGGTATCATAAACATTAAGGTTTAAGTGAATATCACTTGGATCAATAAGCTCAAACATTACTTCACCCGGAGCGATATATTTGCCTATATTAATGTTGACCTTGCTAACAAAACCGGTTATAGTACTCAAAATGCTGATACTTTTAGAAATTTTATTGGCTGACAAATGATTCGGATTGATATTAATCAGTTTGAGTTTTTCTGATAGAGCGTTTACTGTTATACGAAGATTACTTACTTCAGATTCTGCTAGTTGTGTTACTTTATCACTGCTGGCTTTAGACTCATTAAGATCTTTTTGGCGTGTGAATTCCAACTCTGCAAAATGCAGTTTGGATTTTGCCATAAGATAATCTTGCTGTAGCTGAACATATTGCTGATCTTGCAAAGTAGCAATGACTTCACCTTTTTTTACCTGCATTCCCGGTAAGAGCTTGCTGTTTATCAAATATCCTCCAAGCGGGGCATTTACAGATACTAAATTTTGTGGCGGAACATCTATTTTTCCGTTTAATTTTATAACCGTAGCAATATTTTTCTGTGTTAATTGGGCAGTTTTGATATTTGCATTTTTGAATTGCGCATCAGTAAGTATTACACTATTTTCGTTCACAGGTTTTTCTGTTACGGCCTGTTCCTGAGTCGTGTTTTTGCATGCATTTAGTATAAAAAGCATACTTATAAACAAGGATATATTTTTCATTTAATTGTTAATTTGAAGTAATAAAATTAAGTTCGATACTGCTCTGGTTTAGTGCTCTTACAGCTTCTAGGTAATTGCTTTGTATGCTAAGGGCCTGATTAATTACCATTACAAAATCCAGGAAATTAATTTCACCGTTACTAAATTGTTTATTAGCTGTTTCTTTAATCAGCATAGCGTTTTTTATGCCTGCATCTTCAAAATATTGTGTTATTTCGGTATTGCTTTTATGAGCAGCCATTAATTGTTTATATCGATTCTGTAAAAGCTGCAATTGCATTTGATATTCGTTTTGGGCAATACTTTCTCCCACCTTAGAAGCTTGTATTTTGGCACTCTGGCTTCCTGCAAAAATGGGGATTCCCAGTCCGGCCTGTACCGAGCTAAAGCGATTGCTTCCGTCATAATAGATATTGTCAGGTCCCATGCCTTTAAAACTATTGTTAAAGTAGCCAATAGTGAGATCCGGCAGATATTTTGACTTTTCTAATTGCGTTTGTGCCACAGCATTATTCTTTTGCTGCTGGGACAGTTTTAAAAGGATATTATTCTCAATTCCATTATTCATGGGAACAAGAGGACATTTATAGCTTTTTTCTAAAGGAACAAGAGGCATTTCTGAATTCAAAAGCACCTGAAGCTCTAATAAGGTGGTCTGCATCTCCTGTTGCAGCTGGATCAATTGTATAGCAATGGCAGCACGTTGGTTTTCGGCAGTGGTTTTTTCCAGAATGTTGCTTTCTCCTTTTTGCAATCGAAGGTTTGCTTTGGCATAAAAATCATTGAAAAGGGTATCGGCCTCTTGCAGCAGTTTTTCTTTTTCTTTATAATATAAAAAGGTATAAAAAACTTGTGTTACGGCCTTTTTTATTTCGTGCTCTTTTAATGAAGTACTTAATACCGAAGTTTTCCACTGTTCTGATAACAGCTGTTTTTGTTTTTTATAGATCGTAGGAAATGCAATAGTTTGCGAAATTCCAAATCTCGTATCATCATAAGCACTGTTTATTTGTCCTGCTTCTGCAAAAACGGTTGTTTTAGGAATATCAGTTCCTGATTTAATAAGCGCTTGCGCATAAGCCGTTCTCAGCTTTTCGTTTTTTATACTATTGTTTTTATCTGTTGCCATTTTTAATGCCGTTTCAAGACTTATTTTTTCCTGCGCATTTACAGCTGAAAAAACAGTAAAGAAAACCAATACAAACGCTGCTTTTTGAGTTAGACTTTTTATTTTAAAGCCTTTTTCAAACAAGATATAGAGCAGGGGCAATACAAATAAGGTCAAAAAGGTAGCCACTAACAAACCGCCTATCACCACTGTTGCCAGAGGGCGTTGTACCTCGGCACCTGCGCCGTTGCTTAAAGCCATTGGCAAAAAGCCCAGCGAAGCTACAAAAGCAGTCATTAATACAGGACGAAGTCTTGATTTTGTTCCTGTTAAAACAATTTGGGCGAGATTTTTCATTCCGTTATTTTTAAGTCGGTTAAATTCAGCGATTAATACAATTCCGTTTAAAACGGCTACTCCAAACAAAGCAATAAAACCCACACCGGCACTAATGCTAAAAGGCATACCACGCAGGGCCAGAAAAAATATTCCTCCAATTGCCGATAGCGGAATTGCTGTATAAATAAGCAGTCCATGCTTAACGGAACTGAACGCAAAAAAGAGTAAAATGAAAATAAGTACCAGCGAAACAGGAACGGCAATCATAAGGCGGTCTTTTGCCTGATTTAAATTCTCGAATGCACCGCCATAAGTAACATAATAACCCGCAGGCAGTTTTAATTCCTGATCTACCTTGGCTTGTAATTCATTTACAATACTTTGTACATCTCTGCCTTTTACGTTAAAACCTACAACAATTCTGCGTTTTGTGTCCTCACGCTGTATTTGGTTAGGACCATTTTTAATTTCTACACTAGCAAGTTGCGATAAAGGAATCTGACTTCCATCTGATGAGGGAATGAGCAGATTTCGAATGTCCTGAATATCTTTTCTTTCATTAGCGTTCAGGCGCACCACCAGATCAAACCTTTTTTCCTGTTCAAACACTAAGCCGGTACTTTGTCCTGCAAAAGCAGTATTAATGACCCTATTGATATCTGCTATTGATAAATGATGTTGCGCAATTGCAGGTCGGTTATACGATATAATTACTTGTGGCATACCGGCAACGGGTTCTATGAATAAATTAGCAATTCCTTCTACCTTGCTGATAATTTTGCCTAGTTTGTTTGCCGTAACGGCTAATGTATCGAGGTTTTCTCCAAATATTTTGAGCACAACATCTTGTCGGGCACCGGTCATTAATTCATTAAAACGCATTTGTACCGGGAATTGAAATCCAGTAGTAATTCCGGGAACATCTTCCAGGGCCTTGCTCATCTTAGCCGATAATTCATTAAAAGTTTTAGCCGATGTCCACTCTTTTTTATCTTTTAGAATCACCATCATATCACTGGCTTCCATTGGCATTGGATCTGTAGGAACTTCGCCGCTGCCTATTTTGGTTACTACTTTTAATACCTCCGGAAATTGGCTTTTGAGTATGTGTGCCGCTTTCTGGGTACTTTCTATAGTGGTATTTAAGTTACTGCCTGTAAGTACTCGTGTGTCTACTGCAAAATCACCTTCTTCAAGAGCGGGTATAAATTCGCCTCCCAAGGTAGTAAGCGTTATAAGAGCCAGCACAAAAAGCAGTAGGACAGAACCTAATACGGCTTTTGGAAAACGAAGTATCTTTTTTAGGGTATTTTGATAGCTGTTTTCAAGGCGTTTCATTACCCGGTCCGAAAGATTTTCTTTATGTTTTGTTTTTTTACTTAGAAAAAAAGCGCTCATCATCGGAATATAAGTCAGAGACAAAATAAAAGCCCCCAGCAAAGCAAAAGCAACTGTTTGTGCCATAGGCTTAAACATCTTGCCTTCGATTCCCTGCAGCGTAAAAATAGGCAGGTAAACGATCAATATGATGATTTGTCCAAATACGGCACTGTTCATCATTTTACTGGCTGAACTTGTAACGGTTTTATCCATTTGATCAGCAGTAAGTGAGGCATGTTCCTCATAGGTCTTATTACTGGAGAGATGATGCATGATGGCTTCAACAATAATTACGGCACCGTCTACAATTAATCCAAAATCCAGCGCTCCAAGACTCATTAAATTCCCGCTTACCCCAAAGAGATTCATCATGCAGATCGCAAAGAGCATGGCCAGGGGAATTACCGATGCAACGAGTAAACCTGCCCTAAAATTCCCCAGAAAGAGTACCAAAACAAACACCACAATTAAAGCACCTTCGAGTAAGTTTTTCTCCACTGTACCAATGGCATTATTGACCATTTTTGTTCGGTCCAGAAAAGGTTCAATTTCAACGCCCACAGGAAGTGTTTTTTGTATTTGGGTAATTTTTTCTTTTACATTTTTAATCACCTCACTACTATTGGCCCCTTTAAGCATCATGACAATTGCTCCGGAAACTTCGCCTTGATCGTTATAACACATTGCCCCGTACCGTGTGGCAAAACCGGTTTTTACCTGAGCTACATCTCTTATAAACAACGGAGTGTCATTGTTTTTATTGGCAATGGCGATATTCTCTATATCGGCAATATTGCCAATAAGGCCCTCACTGCGGATATAAAGCACGGTTGGTCCTTTTTCTATATACGAACCACCTGTATTTTGATTGTTGTTTTGAACCGCTGCAAAAACATCATTAATGGTAATCCCGTAAGCATTGAGTTTATCAGGACTAATGCTGATTTCATATTGCTTGAGTTTACCGCCAAAACTGCTCACTTCGGCCACTCCTTTAACACCTAGTAGTTGTCGTCTTACAATCCAGTCCTGAATCGTTCTTAAGTCCGTTACATTGAATTTTTGTTCGTACCCTTTTTTGGGTTTCACCACATATTGGTAAATTTCGCCAAGTCCTGTAGATATTGGCCCGAGTGTAGGTGTACCAATACCTTGCGGAATCTCATTTTGTACCTGCTGCAAGCGTTCTGCAACTTGCTGTCTTGCCCAGTACACATCAACATCATCATCAAAAACGATAGTAACCAGTGACAATCCAAATCTGGAAAAGCTTCGGATTTCTTTCATTCCAGAGATATTGCTATTGGCCTGTTCTATAGGAAAAGTGACCAATCGCTCAATATCAGTCGCGCCAAATGAAGGTGCTATGGTTATAATTTGTACCTGGTTGTTTGTGATATCTGGAACTGCATCAATAGGCAGGCGAGTGGCCTCATAGGAGCCATAGCCAATAAGGGCAATTATAAAAAGCCCTACAATGAGTTTATTCCTTACGGAAAACTCAATTATTTTAGTAAGCATAAGTTTGTTTTGTTAATCGTCGTTATAAAAAAATAAGGAATAGCAAAAACACGCGCCATTCGACGTGAAAGTTTTAAGCCAATAAAAAACGATTAACAGTTTCTGGGTGGCTGCCAGATAGACGAAAGTGAAATAGATGAATAGGCAAAAGAATACGTATATAAATTTTGTTTTTTATACGTAAAATTCACTTTTTGTATTGTTTTGTATTCTTGTATTAAAGGATAAAATACAACAGAACTGATATTGGTGTGTGATTTAAAAGGTAACTTCATATCCTTATCATAATCGGCATCATATACATCTGGTCCCTGATAATGAATGCATAAAAACTCAAGAATTGTTAAGGCAGGATTTTGTTCTTTATGTTCCACATAATGTTCTACCATTATAGGCAGCTTTATAAATTCTACCAACTGCGTTATAGAAAGCAGGTAGACCGATAAAAATAATATGGAAAGGTATTTTTTCACAATTCAAAGATAACTAATATTCTTATGATATTTCAGGTAACTACTTGTTTAGAAATGTTGTAAATAGTATGTGTGTACATTTAGGACATTTTTAGGTGTGCTAGTAGGAGTAAAAAAACTATTATAAGCAGAAAGATAAATAAAGACTTATCATTAAGTTTTTTCTTACTCATTAGAATGGTTCTAAATGTTAAATTTGATTGTTTTTTTACTTCAATTCACACTAAATTAGCCGTTGCATAAAAACAACTGTTAAAAAAAATGCCTTATTTTTTATTTATCAGCTTTTACAAGATTACATGCCCATTTGTATAGCATTACCAATAAACTTATCCTGTAATAATCTAATTAGAAATATTATCCATGTATACAATAAATACGCAGCTGGCCTATTTTAAATACAACTTAGATTCTAAAAAGTTAATTGTAAATATTAAATGGTTTAAACTTGATAAGTTTAGCAATTTAAATTTACAAGCGCTTTCTTTTAACAAATCGGATCTTGAACTTTTTAAGAGTTTTATAGCTAAGAATCGACCTAACTTTCCCGGTTCTTATTTTGTTGAAGAAACCAGAAAAGAAGGATTTGATATGTTGATCAAGAATGAATTATCTCAAAGTGCATTGCCCTATTATCTTATTTTATCCAAAAATCCAAAGTTGAATTTTGGTAATTCGATTTATCAGGCTGAAATGATAATCTTGATGGATGAAAATTATGAATTCCCTATTGATTATCCTTTGGATTTTGAGGTAATAGGAAAAATTGAAGTTTATAAACAGGTGAAAGAATAGAAAGTAAATTAAATCAAAAAAAAAAGTATTTACGGTTTATATTATAGTATATTTTTTAGAACATCAGCTTACTTAGATCACATAAGATACTATATGGATTAAAAAAGATGGAAATCAGAATGAATGGGTAATTTTGTAAATAGACAATATTATATTAATTGTTTTTTAGGAGCTTTTCCCGCTATACGCTTGAATCTTTGCGGCGAACCCGGCCAGAAAGGATTTCCGCTTCACACGAGCAAAGCGAACTGGCAAAGCAATCTTTTGTGCCCAGCCTCGGGTCAATTGTATATAATATTATTTTTTAGGAGCTTTTTCCCGCTATCCGCTCCAATCTTTTGTGCCGAACCCCGGCACAAAAGGATTTCACTGCTATCGGGGCTAAGGGCTGCCAAAGAGCCCTGTTTTTTGTGTTGGAGAGATGTATTCAAACCCAATTGATGTCTTTCTATTCTAACACAGGGACTTGTCTTTCAGCTTGCTGTACACTCAGCTTTTATACTGATATAATAAAACAAAGTATATTTCAGCTCTTTAGACTAATAAAAATTAGAAAGGTTATATAAAAAGGCGCCAATTGTCTTCAATTGGCGCCTTTTGGCTTGTTGTGACCTCGACTGGATTCAAACCAGTAACCTCTTGAGCCGTAATCAAGTGCGCTATTCAGTTGCGCCACGAGGCCTTTTGTTTTCAATAAGCTAAATTTTCGTAGCTTTGTTGAACGCTGTTTGCGGGTGCAAATATAGGGATAAATGTGAGATATACAAGCATAAAATAACATAAAAATAAAAAAAAATGAACATTGAAAAGTATATACGTGATATTCAAGGATTTCCGAAAGAAGGAATTTTGTTTAAAGATATCACACCATTGTTAATTGATCCAATTGCACGCAAAGAATGCCTGACAATTTTAGTCGAATCTCTAAACGGACAGCAGATTGATAAAGTAGTAGGAGCAGAGAGCCGTGGCTTTTTCTTCGGAATTTTACTGGCACAGGAATTAAATGCCGGCTTTATTCCCGTAAGGAAACCTAAAAAACTGCCTTATGAAACAATTTCTGCTTCGTATGAACTCGAATATGGTTTTGATAGCTTAGAAATGCATACAGATGCGATTCAAAAAGGTGACCGCGTTTTAATTCACGATGACGTTCTGGCAACCGGCGGTACAGCAAAGGCCATGTGTGAATTGGTAGAAAAATTAGGAGGAGAAATAGTGCAGTGTAATTTTTTGATGGAACTTTCTTTTTTAAACGGAAGAAATCAAATTAAGGATACTCCTATATTTGCAGCAATCACTTATTAAGAATATTCTAAATGAAATTATTGTTCCCTTTATTAATGCTCGCTATACTTTCTTCTTGTACTGATAAAAATAAATTGGATACGGATAAGGCGGGTGCTATTCCACAAAAAGAAAAAGTAAATTCAGACCCTGTAGTGCAATCTTCTGAAGATTATAAAAGTGATCTAAGGCCAAATGAAAAATTAAAACTTGATCAAGTGTATTCAGATACAGCTGAATTTGTAGAATTTAGCGATGGGGGCGATTATTCTTATGTTATTATAAAAAAAGATCATAAAACAATTGCACTGACAACTAATGAAAATAGTGCCTCTTCTTATACCAGAGGAGATATTTTTGATGTAAAATGGAAAGTGGACAGCGTTTTTATTGCAGGCGAAGGAGAAAAGCTTGAATTTACAGAATGGTTTGTAAGTGCTGCAAAAATAAAAGACGGCTCTGTAAGTTTATTTAGAAAGAAATACAAAGAACCTATCAAGTATACCTGGAGTGGGGAAGAACAGTATACCGTAAGTTTTAAGGATTATTTGTATACTTTGGTAGAATATTATTTAGCAAATTCAAAAAAAGAACTTGTAAAATCGAATCTTGAAAACCCGGATGCCAATTTGACTTATTCGATAGAAAATCAGAAAAGAGACGGGCGTGATTACACCGTTTTAGGAATTGCTAACGAATTTGAAAATCGGACCAGCATTATGCAATGGCTCTATCTGGACACTGAAAATAACAAATTATATGAATACGATTTAGGAAATGATAAATTAATAGAATTTCCTTAAAGATTTTCCCCCAGAGAGCTACACCAGAACAATTTTGTTTTTTATGGCATACAATACCAATCCTATTCGGGTTTTGATTTCCAGTTTGTCAAACAAACATTCTCTGTAACCATCAATTGTTTTGGGACTTAAGCACATTTCTGACGCAATTTCCTTATACGTTTTTTCAGTACAGGCATGTTTTATAAAAAGGATTTCTTTTTCCTTTAAATTAACTTTTTTAGAATCGTTATTGGCTTTTTTAACCAGCATGCCCGATACTAATTCGGTAAAGTAAAAACCTTTTTCGATGACAGATATGATAGCGTCTTTGAATATTTCGGGAGAAGTATCCTTAAGCAGATATCCCTTGGCACCGTTGGTTATCATTTTAATGATGATTTCCTCATCATCATTCACAGACAGCGCAATCACTTTAAGTTCAGGTCTGTTTTCTTTAATCCATTTCATGGTACTTACGCCGTCTAAAACAGGCATATTAACATCTAATAGTATAAGGTCAGCCTCTGCGTCAATATTATCCATTAAATAGGATACAAATACTTTTCCGTTTTCAAAGCGGTTGACTACTTCAAAATCTTTAAAACTATTGATTAAAAGTTCAAGTGATTGTGAGAAAAGCTGATGGTCATCTACAATAATAATTTTATTTTTGGTTTTTGGTTTCATTGGTTGTGGTTAAAGGGTAATCTAAGGTTACGGTTGTTCCTGATGCATCTGATTCCATTATTAAATGAGCTCCTATCAATTTAGCTCTTAATTTCATATTGCTCAATCCTAGTCCGGAATTCGTTTGAAGAACATCATATCCAATTCCGAAATCTTTCATTTCCAATCTAAAATTGGCAGCAGTTATCGCAATATTCACTTCAAATAAATCGCTGTGTGAATGTTTTAAACTGTTATGAAGCGCTTCCTGAAAAATACGATAAATAAACAAATCGTGTTCTTCGTTTATTTCAGGAATTCCTCCGATAAGGGTATATTTATATTGAATTTTTTTGAGTTTTTTTATACGCTCCAGATCCTGTCTTATGGCTTCGATAAAATTGCTTTGCAGTAAATTGTCTTTATTGATGATTCTGGATAAAATCCTGATTTCGTCCAGTGACTTTGCCAGAATGTCTTTAAGATCTTTTAATTCAGTACCATGAACCGTTTTACCGTTGTTAATGTACATGTTGAGCTGCATGATGCCAACAGAAACAATCTGGCCAATATTGTCATGAAGTTCCTTGCTGATTTCGCTAAGCGTCTGATCCTTAATCTCGATTCTGGTTTTGATTAATTCAGATTGAAAATACAGTTCAGATTCCATCTTTTCAACCAAATAGTTGTTCTTTTTCTTCAAAAAATAAAAAAAAATAACAAGCAGAATGATCAGTAAAGTTAAGAAAACAATACTCAATGAAATGACTAATAATTGTATTTCTTTTCGCTCCATACAAATCCGATAATAAAGCAGCTGTGTGCTAAAAGATTCAAAATAAACAATACTAAACTAAAAACCGAATCGTCCTGTTTGATAAGGAACCAATTGATAGCCAGCATAAAGGGTAAAAATGGTACATGAAAAACTAATATTCCCAAAATGTACCAGAAAAAAACCGATTTTTTAAAATTTAAGATTTTATCCGAATTAAAAATTTCAACCAAATATAGGCAGGATAACATTAAAATCAATAGTACGCCAATAGCAAAACTATATGTGTAAGAATGATTTACGTCTTGTTTGAAATATAGAATATTCAGAAAAAAGGATATTATAAACAAGAACAACGAAAAAATGGCGATTATTCTATGGTTTATTTTTTGTAAAAGGCTTCTGATGAGCAGTATATAGGCAGAAAAACTGACAAGCATATAAAAATTAAAAACGTAATAATTTAGTAAACCTGTCCACTCCGTAAAATAATATCCTACTTTTTCTATTATCACAGAAAACCATATTAAAATTACAAGAGATTTAGCTTTATTATCCGGAAGTTTATGCCAGGAAATCAATCCAATAATTCCGGAAAATAAAGCTAAATAAAAAATATAAAATCTTAAAAATTCAAACATAATTTTTTTTAGTATGTTAAGCTAGGCGGTCTTCCAATACTTCCATAATTCATTGGTTCAATGCTTTCAATATCAGTTGGATCCTGCTGTTGAACTAAAGCAAAAGTCTGTACCTTGGCCGTGCTGTTATTTTGTATTTTTTTTCCGGTTGGAGCCAAAAATAAAGTGGTCAGTCCGGCTTTTGCTCCGTGTTTTTCATCTTCCGGATAAACTCCAAAATAAAAACGGATTCCATCAACTGTATAACCGTCTTCTGCTCCTTTGATTTTTATGTAATGAATGTAGTTTTCTAATTCTTCCAATGAGTACCAGATCGCATTTGCATCTTCTCTGTGAGGTACTCTCGTAGATAAACTGGCTCTTTTACGATTGTAATTCAAATTTAATTCTTTAGCAAATTCTTTAGTAATAAGCTGGCTTGGTTTTGCTGGTGGATTTTTCATGATTTTTTTGGTTTAATTAATGGATTGGTTATTTGGTTTAGTAACAATATGTTAAAAATATTCATGCCAAAAGTATTTGAAACGGCGTATACGAACAAGGGTGAAAACACCCTTTTTTTGCAAGGTAAATTTATTTAAAAATTTGGGTTAAAGTACTGTTTTTTAGTAATTTATAAAAATACAATTTTACATCGTTCCTTTTTGTGCACAAAAATGGACAGGCGAAATCTGAAAAGCCTGCTAAAAGAGTAAGAGTTAATTATAATACTAAGAGTTATGAGTTTATATCATGAAGTTTTTCAGGGAGAATCATTCAGCGAAGACAATTATTTTGAAGCTGTACGATATGTTTTAGGACCGGAATATTCTAATTTGAGCGAAGACGAGCTTGAAGATGTGCTTTTGTCAAGAGTAGATCAAATGTCTGAAAGTGAGGCCGAAGGATTCTGGTCAAGTTTAGGAAATGTAGCCAGCAGTATTGGTTCCGGAGTTTTACGCGGTGTTTCTGCAATAGCTCCAATTGCCGGAACAGCAGTTGGAGCTTATTTTGGAGCGCCGCAAATAGGAGGCGCCGTTGGAGGTTTAGTGAGCAATCTGGCAGGATCTGCAAGTACCGCGCTGGATAACAGCCGTCAGCCCCAACGCAGACAAAGTCCGCCCCAGCAAAACCGCAGGCCTGCAAACAATAATAACAGACGCAGACAAGCACCTTCGCCAGTAGGGCAGGCCTGGAGTAATACAACCAGATATCTGGCTGATGCAGGCAGAGCGGCTCTTCCTGCCATTCAGCAGTATGTGCAGGATAATCCCGTGCAGCTGCGTCCGCAGGCAGCACAGGATATTGGCAGAGTGCAGGGTTTGTACAATCAGCTGGGGGGTGTAATCAATAATCCGCAGTTTCAGGCGGGTCAGGCACAGCAGAGTTTGGGAACTGCAAGTCCGAATTCGCCCATCGAAAGCCACTCTTTTGCGGAATTGATCGAAAGCGTCAATTATTTGACCGAAAATATTTTATATGAGTATTACAACGGAGGATTAATTCCGACAGAAGATTATTACATCGATCAATACGGCCAGTTTGTGGGTACCAATACACCCAACCGAATCAATAGACTTGAAAATTCTATTGCCAGTTTATAAAACCTAAAAGTTATAACAATGGATGCTTATTTAGAATATTTGAAAGAACACAATCCCGAAATGGCGAAATATTTTGAGATGATGCAGCCTATGATGGAAAAAAAAGAACCAGACGAGGAAAAGGAAATTCCAAAAATTGATTCGGAACTTGAAGAAAGAATCAGGAAACTCAAAAAAATCAATCATAAGCTTTTTACCATTATCGATGGATTGAAATTTCAATTGGAATTTGAGCTCAGTCAAAATGATGATTTGGCGAAAGCTATTGGCGCTTGTGCGGAGTGTTTTGGCGAAGACCCTGATTGTACAGCTTGTTTCGGAACAGGAAAACCGGGCAATAACATTCCGGATTTTATTCTTTTCAATAAATATATTCAGCCGGCCATCCAGAAATATAACAAACATTATTTCAACAAAAATTAACCATTAATATGTAAGATTATGAATTATTTTGAAAGTTATTTAGACGAAGATCTATTAAATGAGGACTATTACGGAGAAGATCTTTTAAACGAAGATTTATTAGAAAATTACGACGAAAGCTATGATGAAGCGGCCAAACGCAGAAGACCGTCAACACGCGGGATCAGACCAAATGTGAGTTCGGCCGTTAAGCAAAGATCCAACTTTGGAAAAACGCTGAGCGGAAGAGCCAACGATTATGCTACTAAAAGCGAATTGAAAAAATCATTAGACGCTATTTCTAATCAGGTGAATGAATTGAAAAAAACTTCATTGGCAACCAATAATGCGTTAGTAGCATTAGATCAAAAACATACAGAATTTGCAAAAATAGACTTGCGTAAAGGCGACAACCAAACAAAAGTTTTAAAGAACATGCAGATGATGAGTATGATGGGATCGCTAATGAATCAGCCAAAATTTGTTCCTGAAAGCCTTAAAGTAACGGGCACAGGAGAGAATACCAAGATTAGTGTTATCGATGGTAAAAATCCTATTTATGTTGATCAAACCATGTCTTTATTGTTGCCAATGATGACTACAATGGGCGATTCTGGTTCAGGAAAATCAGATAATATGAACATGATGCTGCCAATGGTGCTGCTGATTTCTGAGCAGAACAAAAACAATCCAGCCGGTAATAGCAGCAACACCATGCTGCCAATTGTCATGATGATGATGATGAACAAGTAAATGTAAAAAGGGCAGTTGTACCCAATTGCCCTTTATTTCTATTAACATTAAAACTTTAAGAGATGAATCCTATTAATTTAATTATGAGTTTTATAATGGCAAAAAGCAGAGCCTCCTTTTATAACATTCCAGAAAGTCCGGAATTAACCAATACCGCACTTTTAGCAGGAATGGTTGCTGATAATCCTATGCTGAGCTATATCATTATTGATAATAAAGCCAAAAATGACAGTAATAACCTTAGTACTGCAAATGCCTCCGGAACTCCCCCGTTAACGGCAGGGACAGAAACCCAGTCAAAAGAAGAAGGAAAAGATACTGGAAAAAATGAAACCGCGACAGCAGCTTCAAAAGAAGAAACTTTGAATGTGACAACTATTGAAGAAATTAAAAACCAAATCGAAACCGATAATAATAAGCTAAATGAAATTCTTGGAGGGCAATTGGCAGGAATTAGAACTGAAATTGATACGGTAAAAGAGATGAGTACAGAACTAAAAGAAGCTGTGGCCGGACTTCGGGAAATTTTCGATGAAATTGTAAAAGAAGCTCAAAATGCGCCAGAAAATCAGTCTGCTCCTAAAAATCAGCCTGCCACGCAAATTGAAGCGGCACCAAAAAAATCTGCAAAACGAAATCAGAAATGAAAACAACGCCAGCTAACCAGGAAACTGCCAGTTTAGATAAAATTGAAAAAAATACCGCCCAGATTCTGAAAAAAATAAACCAGATTCGGCCTAATATTTTTGTAAGCAATTTAAAGCTTTCAAAAAAGGCAAAAGCAGAAAAGATGTTTTTAATCGAAAATCTTTTCCCAAAAAGTATGCTTTCGATTCAAAAAGCACTAGAAACCTTTACTAAAATTTCAGAGAATGAAAATTTTTCCAAATTAGAAAAAAGAGATCAGGATTTTATTTTAGGATTAGGTAAGACAGGATTTAAAAACAGTCATTATATCAAAGAAATCAATGATTTTATTTCGAAAACCAACAATACCGATGACAGTTTTTCAGTCCTGATAGAAGAAAGTCTATACTTTAATCTTTTAAATTCAGAATTGAATGAAATTGAATTTAAGCTTTTAAAAATTAATACGTAAACGCAGACTGATGGATCCGAGACTAAAAGTAATATTATACGGCAATCAGGACGAAGAATTATCCTTATTGATGCGTTTAGAAAATGAAAACGATTATCCGGATCACTGCAAGATTGTTTCGGTGTTTGGCAGCATTGTAAGCTGTAGAATACAACGACGATTTCTCTGTTCCGTTTACAACAGCAAAAAAGTAAAAAGCCTTAAAGCACCCAGCGTTGTTCCGGCAAACGGAGCTGTTGAAGATTTGGCATCAACTCATATTTCAGATCGAAAAAATAATATACAGGATGAAACTGTTTCTAATGTTGTTTTTGGGATTATCGATTTTGGTTTCGATTTTACACATCCGGATTTTATCAATAACGATAAAACCCGATTTGAAAAAATATGGATCCAGTCCGATCGTTACGAAGAGAATAAATTTGGCTATGGCCGAATCCTCACAAAAGCCCAGATCAATGAAGCGCTGCTGGATGAGTTTCCGTTTAAGAAAATAGGGTATCATCCAGGAAAATCAGATTTGTTTGGCAGCGGCACGCACGGAACCCATGTACTGGGAATTGCGTGCGGCAATGGCGCAGCTGCTCCCAGAAGTTTTGCGCCAAACGTGCCAATTTTGGCAGTAGACATGGGTGTCAATCTTGTAAACGGATCTAATTTGTCTCTGGGCGATTCAGTAAAATTAATTGAAGGAATCGATTTTTTACTGACAGAAGCGGGAGACAGGCCCATTGTTATTAATATGAGTTTAGGCGGCCACGGCGATGCGCATACCGGACAAACTCTGGTAGAACAAGCCATAGATCATATTTTGACCACCCGAAATGGAACGGCAATTGTGCAGAGTACAGGAAATTATCATCAGGCCAATGCACACACTTATGGAGATATTAAAAACAATCAGAAAATCAAAATTCCGTGGATGTTTAAAAAACACGATCGAACACCTAATGAAATGGAAATCTGGTATCACGGCGATGACATTTTAAGTATTAATGTATATGATGACGATCAGAAATTATTGCTTTCGTCAACGCCTTTTAAAGATGAATTGATCATTAAAAACAATGACGAAGTAGGAATCTGCCTGCATCGCTGCAATGAACCCAATACCCATAAAAACCAGATTAATATTTTGATTAACGGGAGGTTAAACTCTAAATTCTGGACCATCGAATTGGTGGGACAGCAAGTAAAAAACGGAAGATATCATTGTTATATAGAGCGTGATGACGGCGGACAATCTATTTTTTTGCCTGCAATTGCCAGTAAAACCCATACTACTAATTCTATATGCAATTCAAAATACAGCATTGTGGTTGGCGCTTATAATCAGAGCGATGAGCTGAAACCTGTTTTATCATTCAGCAGTTCCGGACCTACGGTTGATGGCCGTATGAAACCAGAATTAGTGGCTCCTGGCTTTAAAATAAAATCATCCTGTTCTTCTTCGAATAGAGAAAACAGGGCTTCAAATAAACTGACTTCTAAAAGCGGCAGCAGTATGGCTGCTCCGTATGTGGCATCATTGGTAATGAAAATTCTCGAAAAAGAACCCAATCTTGATATTACAGCGATCAGGAATAAACTTTTAAAAGCTTGTGATCCCGCGTTTTTTAAAGAACATAATTTCGAGGTTTTCAGGGCTGGAAACGGCTACATTAATCCTAATAAAATAACATAAATGCAGCATATCATGGAAAATTTAGTTTCAAATATCCCAATCATAAATCAACCTAATCCAATTTCAGATGCATTAGCTAATAGTGTTGGATTAAATGCCGTCAACACTGCATCAGACGTACAGCACATTCAAAATCTTTTAAAAGCATTGGGTTACCCCGTACAGACCAGCGGCAGTATATCAAATAATCAAACGGATAGCACCATCATCTCTATTTTAAATTTTCAGGCTAATAATAAGATTCAGGTTACCGGAAGTATTAGTCCGGGTGATCTCACTTATACTGCCTTAAAAGAGTCGAATAGGGTAAATACTACGCTGGCTGAAGGGGAAGACGAATCGCTGCATCAGCCGTTTCTGACCAATGCTTTTTTCTTCAGGCGAAATGCCGGAAATGCCAATACGCTCAATGTTATTTTTGAGGGAGATTCGTGGCTCGATTATCCGGTTCCGAGAATTTTGGATTTGTACGATACGATAACAGATCGAAATCAAAGGCTGCAGTTGAATAGCCTGCATCTGGCCAAATTTGGCGAAACGACATCGCAGATGTATGCAGACAGAGCGCATTTTGTGCAATATATGAGCGGTTATAGAATCGACCGAATTTATTTTAGTGGCGGCGGCAATGACGTTTTTCCGCAGCTTGGCAGTATATTAAATGCCGGAGTAACAACATTTGCTCCTGCTTTTTTTACTGACAGTGCAAAATTAAACGAACTCCGAAGCATTCCTGCAGGCGATGCTTTGTACCAAAAATGTATTCTGTATAAAAGGTATTTAAACACTCAGGCTTTTGATACAGCATTGTTTAATGCAGCTAATCTAAACCGAATATTCAATACGATTTTAAGAAATTATCTTGGTTTTGGCAGTATTGTAAATGCGCATGCCACGCCAAACACTATATTTTACATGCATACTTACGATTATCCTTTATTCAAATTAGGCGTACAGCCTTCGATTGGCGGATTAAACCTGCCTTTAGGCCCATGGATAAAACCTGTTTTTGATCGTTTGAGAATCACAGATGAAATCCTGAGAAGCTTCATCATCATCCGATTACTGGATAAATTTTATGCGCTTTTATGCCAGATCAAAAATCATTTTGGTTATTATGGATATCGTTTTCAAACCAGAATAATTGACTACCGCGGTCTTTTAAATGCATCCGATTATTGGCGTGATGAAATTCACCCCAGTTCTGCCGGAGCCAGAAGATTGTCGACCAGGGTTAATTTCTAAAAACACAAAACCCGGCCTTTTAAAGCCGGGTTTTCATGTAATCATTCTTTAATATTGAATGCTGTGGCAAAAAAAGTTTTCACCACGAATTGAATTTTTATCTCAAAACAGCTCCTAATTCCGTTTCAAAAGTCTGTTGTAATTTTGACATGATTTTATCAATCTGAGCATCTGTAAGTGTTTTTGTACTGTCCTGGATAGTAAAACTCAAAGCATATGATTTTTTGCCTTCCGGAAGTTTGTCGCCTTCGTAAACATCAAATAAATTGATGTCTTTCAAAAGCACTTTTTCAGTTTGTTTAGCCAGATTAAAAACGCTTTCGTAAGTTGTACTCTGATCAATCAATAACGCTAAATCTCTGCGTACTTCAGGATATTTAGGAATCTCAGTATATTTAATTTTTCCGGTGATAATTTTCAAAATCAAATCCCAGTTAAAATCAGCATAATAAACATCTTGTTTTATTCCGAAATGCTTTAAAATCGGTTTTTTAACCACTCCCATTTCAACCAATGTATCATTGTTGTAACAGATAGAAGTTCCTTCTGAAAAAACATCAGACTGTACCGGGGCATTCGAAATTTTCTCAATTCCGAGACGGGCTAAAACACCTTTTACATATCCTTTTAACAAAAAGAAATCAGTTCCTTTTTGAGGACTTGTCCAGCTTTCTTTATTTCTGTTTCCGGAAATGGTTAAAGTCAAATGTTTGTGCTCTTCGTAACCGTTAAGGTATTTATGATATGATTTTCCGAATTCAAACAATTTTAAATCAGAATTTCTTCGGTTAATATTGTATGAAATCGCTTCTAAGGCAGAAAACAATAAAGACTGGCGCATTGTCGATAAATCGCTGCTCAAAGGGTTCAGCATCGTTACATTGTGCTCTTCTTTTAAAACCGCTGATAATTTTGCGTAAGCAGCCGTTGTCAGAGAGTTCGCCATCATTTCATGAAAACCTTGCGAGTTTAATTGAGAGGCAATAACATTTTGTACTTTATAATCTTCTGTTCTTGGAGAATTGGCTACAGTTGCATTGAATTTTTTCGAAAACTCGATATTGTTGTAACCGTAAACTCTTAAAATTTCTTCGATTACATCAATTTCACGCTGTACATCAACGCGATACGCCGGAATTGTCAGCCCTAAACCAGTATCAGAAACGCTGTTTACTTTGATATCTAAAGAAACTAATATTTTTTTGATGGTATCTTTTGGAATTTCCTGTCCGATGATTTTAGAAACGTGGCTGAAATTCAATAGAACAGAGAAATCTTCTACCTTTTTAGGATAAACTTCCACAACATCCGATGTGATTTTACCACCTGCCACTTCCTGAATTAAAAGTGCTGCGCGTTTCAACGCATATTCAGTAATGGTCGGGTCAATTCCTCTTTCAAATCTAAAAGAAGCATCTGTATTTAATTGATGTCTTTTAGCCGTTTTACGAACGCTTACAGCATCAAAATAAGCACTTTCTAAGAAAATTGTAGTGGTGCCATCCGTAACACCTGATTTTTTTCCTCCAAAAACACCTGCAATACAAAGCGGTCCTTTTTCGTCGCAGATCATTAAATCTTCTGCGTGAAGTGTTCTTTCAATATCGTCTAAAGTAGTAAATTTTGTTCCTTCCGGAAGGGTCTTCACTATTATTTTTCCGTTGATTTTCGATGCATCAAAAGCATGTAAAGGCTGTCCTAATTCGTGTAAAACGTAATTGGTAACATCGACAATATTATTTTTTGGAGTTAGACCTATCGCTTTCAAACGATCTTGCAGCCAGTTTGGAGATTCATGAACAGAAATCCCTGAAATGGTTACCCCGCAATATCTTGGTGCCAAAAGAGGCTCCTCCACATTCACATCGATTTTAAGCGTACGCATGTCTACCCTGAAATTACTCACAGAGGGCGTAATCAATTCAATATTAACACCGCGTTGCAGCATTCCGGCTCTTAAATCGCGCGCAGTTCCAAAATGGCTCATCGCATCAGCACGGTTGGGAGTCAAACCAATTTCGAAAACTTCGTCATTTGCTACCTGAAAAACTTCTGAAGCTGGTGTTCCCGGTACTAAACTTTCGTCTAAAACCATAATTCCGTCATGACTTTTGCCCAGACCTAATTCATCTTCGGCACAAATCATTCCGTGGCTTTCCATACCGCGGATTTTTCCTTTTTTGATAGTAAATTCTCCGCCTTCTTTATCATATAATACAGTTCCGATTGTGGCAACCGGAACTTTTTGTCCTGCAGCAACATTGGCAGCGCCGCAAACAATTTGTATCGGGGCATCTAAACCAATATTTACAGTCGTAACTTTTAATCTGTCTGCATCAGGATGTTTTTCGCAAGTCAGTACGTGTCCTACAACAACTCCTTCTAAACCGCCTTTAACCGATTGGTATTTTTCGACAACTTCAACTTCAAGACCTAAATCTGTTAGTAATTCTGACGTTTGTTCCGATGTCCAATCTGTTTTAATGAATTGTTTTAACCAGTTGTAAGATATTTTCATTTTAACTTTATTATTCTAGTATGAGAGTACAAATATAAGGATTGATCGCGGGAGTTGGAAACATTTTTTTTGTTTTTGCCTTAAAAAATTCTACCATTTTGGCTGTATTCTAAAGCATCAAATAAAATGAAAACTTTCGCTTATTTTTTTTGAAG
>Ga0247815_10000159_pt1 | contig 51938 bp, 42 predicted proteins | sample UWRJL194509B1_FD_181014 | JGI IMG/M metagenome (GOLD analysis project Ga0247815, IMG submission 181014) | Plant litter microbial communities from Arlington Agricultural Research Station in Wisconsin, United States - UWRJ-L194-509B-1 | ecosystem: Environmental > Terrestrial > Plant litter >... | reverse complement strand
TCAGATTACCAGATTACACAGCCCTGTTAGAACTATCTTATTTAATAACCTAAACAACCAAATATATGAAAATTTATGCTCCGATAAGAAGCATCGATAAGACCTGCATTTCAAAATTCCTATTGGTGATGAAATTAACTCTCTTTTTGCTTCTTGCAGCGCTATTACAGGTAAATGCGAAATCATATGCCCAGATCAGCCTGAAACTGAAAAACGTTCCCCTTGAACGGGTATTTGAGGAGATCACCAGGCAGAGCGGCTGCGACTTCGTTTATAACGACAATCTGTTAAATACAACACACAATATTGACCTGAATGTCACCAATGCATCACTAGCTGAAGTTTTGGAAAAAAGTTTCGCCAACCAGCCGGTTACCTACACCATCAGTATGAATATGGTAGTGGTAAAAAGGAGAACAGAAACCAAAACCGTTCCGCAGGCTATTACTATTACCGGTAAAGTTTCAGATAAACTGGGACAAGCCTTGCCCGGTGTAAACGTGCGACTTAAAGGTTCTAAAACAGGTACACAAACCGACAGTTTCGGCAGTTATTCCATCAGGGTACCCGACAATACAGGAGTACTGGTGTTCTCCTTCCTTGGTTTTATCAGCCAGGAAGTCACTATAGGAAACCAAACGATCATCAACGTAACACTCACCGAAGATCCAAAATCATTAAGCGAAGTTGTAGTAGTTGGGTATGGAACACAGTCGAGAAAGACCGTTACCGCCTCTATTTCAAAAGTTGAAGGACAGAATATCAGCAGGCAGCCCGTTGGAACGCCAGGTGAAGCGCTGGCAGGATTAGCGGCAGGTGTACAGGTACAGTCTGACCAGGGTGCAAAACCAGGTGCCCCTCCTACCATCCGCATCAGGGGAATTGGTTCGCTGAGTTCATCAAATGATCCATTATATGTTGTTGACGGATATCCTCTGCAAACAGCTGCAAATTTTACACTAATTAATCCCAATGATATAGAATCAATCGAAATATTAAAAGATGCAGCCTCTGCAGCTATATACGGTTCCCGCGCCGCCAATGGTGTGGTATTGGTGACTACCAAACGCGGTAAATCCGGGAAGACCGTTTTTTCCGTATCGGCTTATACAGGATTACAAAAGGTCACCAAACTGATGGAGACGCTGGACCGCGACCAGTTTATCGACTATATGAAGGATGTATACAGGATCAGAAGTTTGCCTTATCCGGCAATATTTGACGGCAATACTTCTACATTACCTGACGTAAACTGGCAAAAGGAAGTTTTCAGGACTGCCCCAACAACTAATTTCGAACTAAATGCCTCCGGTGGAAGCGAAAAAGTACGGTTTAACACCAGTATGGGATATTTCAAACAGGAAGGTGTTTTGATCGGCACAGACTATAGTCGTTATACCATCAGGATGAACCTCGATGCCGACCTTGTGAAAAACCTCAAGTTTGGTTTTTCCATTGCGCCATCCTATTCACAACAATACAGACAGCCGGCCTCAGGACAGTTCAATGGATCATCTGTGGCCGATCAGATTGTTGGTGTACCCGGACTGGTTGCCAATTTAACACTTCCCAGCCCGCTCAACCAGGCCTTAACTATGCTTCCTGTGGTTCCTGTTTACCGTGCAAACGGCGATTTTGCACAGGTATACGATCGTGAACTGGGATATAACTTATCGCCTACCGCGATATTTTTCCCCTCTAATTACGTGAACCCGGTCAACGTCATCAGCCAGGCCATCAACCGCTCCCGGTCATTCAGGACTTTAAGTAATGCTTTTCTGGAATACACACCTATTCCGGGATTGAAGCTAAAAACCTATCTGGGGGCGACACTGGAAAATGAACAGGTACATGGTTATGTTCCGGCAACAATGGCGTCCAATGTTGCGCCAACTGCATCTTTCTCCAATCCTGTGCTAAACGCTATTTACGCATCTGACAATACCCGCCATAGTTTTGACTGGGTATGGGAGAACACTGCGACTTATGATAAAACATTAGGTAAACACCACTTTAACTTATTAGGACTGTTTTCAGCACAGAAATACACCTCTAACATCCAATATACAGCAGGTGTACCAAATACCTTTGTAACTACTGCTATTCAAAACCCGCTGGCATCGCCAAACACTGTAGGTATAGAAGGCTTTGACGCCAACAACTTTGTGTCCTATGCTGGCAGGCTTACCTATGATTTTAACCAGAAGTACCTGTTTACCGCGGCAGTAAGGCAGGATGGTTCTTCCAGATTTGGCCCAAATAACAAGTATGCGGTGTTTCCTTCTTTTTCTGCAGGCTGGCGTTTAACGGAAGAGCCGTTTATCAAAAGCTTTGCAGACAAACTTAAAATGAACGAAATTAAAATCAGGGGCGGATACGGAAGAACCGGTAATGCAAATATTGGTAGCTATACGTATCTGAACGCCATTACCCTCAACAGAAATTATGCAGCTGGCAGTACAAGGGTTTTCGGTTCGCAGCAATCTGGCTTCGCCAATCCAGACCTTACCTGGGAAAAGAACGAACAAACAAATTTTGGGATCGACCTGGGATTTATGCAAAACAGGATTACCTTTTCGGCCGACTATTTCGTGCGTAATTCTGACGGGATGCTGTTGAATAAAGACCTGCCCTCGATTGTCGGTTATGCCACTACCTACCAGGCCAATTTAGGAAAACTTCAAAATAAAGGATTTGAATTTAACGCGACGACAGAAAACAAAATCGGGCAGGTACGCTGGTTGGTAAATGCCAACTTATCAACTTACAAAACGAAAGTACTTGATTTAGGCGGTCCCTCCTCCCTACCAGCTGTAGCGGCCATCAATGGGTGGAATAACGTTTACCAGGTAAAAGTTGGCCAGCCTTTGGGACTAATGTATGGTTATACAGTTGACGGTTTGTTTAAAAACGCGGCGGATTTGGCCAACCATCCACAGGTAACCGCTGGTAATAAAATAGGCGACTGGATGATAAAAGACCAGAATGGGGATGGGAAAATTGATATCAATGACCTTACAGCTATAGGGCACGGCCTGCCCGACTTCACTTACGGCTTAACCAACACCTTTCAATACAAAAACTTTGACCTAAGTATTTTGGTGCAGGGCACCCAGGGCGTAAATATTATCAACGGTAATCTAAGACAATTAACCGGCGGTAACGGAAACCTGAATACCACTACGCTTTATTACCAGAATTATTTTGATCCGGCACAGCCTAACCGCGATGTAAGATATCCACAGCCTGGAAGCGGCAGCAGCATCAACACTGCCAATGCATTGGTACAATATGATGTTGAAAACGGATCTTATCTGAGGGTAAGGAACATTACTTTGGGATACAGCCTGAGTGAGTCGGCAGTAAAAACCATCGCGGTAAAAACACTCAGGGTTTATTTAACAGCACAAAATCCAATACTGGTTACCAAGTACAGCGGTTATAATCCGGAGACCAGCGTAAACGGATCGAGCCCGACAACCCCGGGCGTTGACCAGGGAACCTACCCTACCGCACGCACATTTATTATTGGGCTAAACCTTGGATTTTAAACTTTACTAAACGGATTCAAATGAAACATAAAATTAAACCATCCATCATCATACTTTTTACCCTGATGATCCTGAATTCATCATGTAAAAAATCATTCGTGAACTTAACACCCGAAGGGATTGTTCCCGTTAATACATATTATGCCACCGAAATAGACATCAGAAGTGCCTTATCGGGAGTATACAATAGTCTGAGACCAATTTATAATAACCAATGGGCATTTAGTGAACTGCCATCGGATAATACTGAAACTACTGGCGAGAGCGAAGCCGGATGGGGTGAAGAAGATAAACTCAACTGGAACTCTACATCGGCAAACCTCCAATTGGTATGGTCGAGGCATTACTCTACAATCTCTTATTGTAATATTTTATTAGGACGCATTACACCAGTCCCAATGGCCGAAACAAACAGAGCCAACTACATAGCGCAATGCAAATTTGTCCGTGCCCTCATGTATTTTAATCTGGTGCGAATGTTTGGTGCCGTACCTCTGGTACTTACAGAGATTACCTCAGAAGAACAGGCCTACACCTATAACAGGGCACCGGTAACAGAGGTATACACGCAAATTGAAAAAGACCTCAATGAAGCGGCAGCCGTTCTGCCCCTCAGTTATCCTGCTGCAGATCTTGGAAGAGTTACCAGTACCGCGGCGAAGGCCTTATTGGGTAAAGTTTATATTTTTGAAAATAAAATGGCCCTTGCCGAAGCTAAGCTGGCCGAAATTGTTCCACTGGCACCCAGCCCTCTCTTTAGTTACGATAAGGTATTTGGTTTGGGCAACGATAACAATTCGGATATTATTTTTTCCATACAGTACCTGGCTGGAGGTTTTGGTGAAGGAAATGGCTTTGCCAGTGGTTTTGTGCCACAAGTCTCGGGTACGAGTATTATCGGTGTCTCGGGGGCAAGCTTTAACATGGGAACCCTTGACCTCAATAATGCTTTTGAAGCAGGCGATTTACGAAAGAATATATCCATTGGCGTTTTTCAGTCGGGATCTATTACCTATTACTATGCAAGGAAATTTGTTTATCAAAGTGTAGCTGCAGGTGCTGAAGGCGATAACGACTGGCCCGTACTAAGATACGGGGACGTATTGCTCCTGTATGCCGAGGCGCTTAATGAAAATGGAAACACGACAAATGCACTCGTACAGCTGAATAAAGTGCGTACCCGTGCGGGATTGCCGGAGCGTACGGGACTTAGCCAGACTGACGCAAGAACGGCCATAAGGAACGACAGGCGTGTGGAACTGGGATTTGAAGGAGAAAGATGGTTCGACCTCATCAGATGGAATACCTATGTTCCAGTGATGCAAGCTTATAAAAACAAATATGTACCGATATCGGGCTCATTTGCAAACATACTTCCTACATTGAACTTGTATCCAATTCCTTCAAGAGAAATTACCCTTAACCCCAACCTAACACAAAATCCAGGTTATTAATTGATCAGTATGCGCTATAATATTATAAAAGTTACTTTACTATCGGGCTTATTACTACTGGCAACAGGCTCATCGGCACAGGTAAAACACCGGGACTTGCTGCAGAACAAGTATGGCGAAGATCAGATTAGAAAGGTTTTTTCGGGGCGAGGGCCCTGGAAGCCTTTTCCCCAGACTGTTGCAGAATGGAAGGAAAAACTGCCGGATTCTGTAGTTACCAGGCTGATAAAAAACGGAGAGGGTGCGCTAAAAGAAAACTTTCAAAATATACCTGCAACAGTAGCGCTGGAATATGTACGAACTGGCAACAGAGTGAATTATGAAGGGCTTTCTTTTGTAAAGCGCAACCAGTTGTACGACCTGGTGCTTGCAGAAAGTGTAGAAGGAAAAGGCCGTTTTACTGACCAGATTGTAAATGGCATCTGGTCTATTTGTGAAGAGTCTTTTTGGGGTATTATGGCACATGTTGGCATGCAGAAATCCGGTTCGGGACTACCAGATGTATCCGATCCCGTAGTTGACCTGTTTGCGGCAGAAACTGCCGCAGACCTGGCACTGGCAGATTACTTTGTAGGCCCGCAACTGGATAAAGTTTCAAAATTGATAAGGCCAAGAATTCAGGAAGAAGTGAACAGAAGGATCTTTGTGCCAATGGAAACAGCAAAATATGGTTGGATGGGGATGGGAAATCCAGAGGCTAAATTAAATAACTGGGCACCCTGGATCATGTCAAATTACTTAGTTGCCACCCTCCTGCTGCAGAAAGATGAGGCTAAAAAACTGCAAAGTATAAATATGGCCGTAAAAATTACGGATCAATACATAAACGGCCTTGGTGACGATGGAGCCTGCGAGGAAGGCCCAGGCTACTGGTCGGCCGCAGGTGGCGCCGTATTTGACGTTCTGAATGTATTACATGATGCGAGTAATGGGTCAATAGATATTTATCACGAACCCATCATCCAGAATATGGGGGCATATATTTACAAAACCCATATTGCCGGTAAATATTTTGTGAATGTATCCGATGCCCATCCCCTGGTTAATCCAGATGGGGTGATGATCTTCAGGTTTGGCAAGGCAAATGGTGATAAACAGATGGCCAGCTTTGGCAGTTGGGCCTATCATCAATATGGAAACGATATGGGTTCGGGAAAAGAACGCTTCCGTAATACACGTGCGTTGTATAATCTTTTTGCTTTGAATGAAGTGGCAAAATACAGTCCGGCTTATACTGACATCAAAGATGCCTGGTTCCCCGATGTAGAAATGATGATCACACGACTGCCAGGTGGTTTGTTTTTATCCGCACATGGCGGCCACAATGGCGAAAGCCACAACCATAATGATGTAGGCGATTTCACTGTGTATGCAGGCGGTGATCCGGTGATTATCGATATCGGATCGGGCACCTATACTTCTAAAACCTTTTCTAACCAGAGATATAGTATATGGTATAATAATTCAGCCTACCATAACCTGCCGACTATTAATGGCATACAGCAGAAAGATGGGACGGAGTTTACTGCTTCGGCAGTACAGTATCAGGCTGGAAAAACACCCGCCCTAAGCATGAACATCGAGAAAGCATATCCTGCAACAAGTGGACTTAAAAATTGGAAACGCGAAATCCGCACGACTAGGCAGGGACAGATAGAGATCAAAGACAGTTATGCGGCAACAACAACGGTTAAGTCGCTTACGCAGTCGTTTATGACTGTATGTTTAGCAGATTTAACTGAACCCGGAAAGATCACCTTTACCACTGCTCATGGCAAAAGGGTTCTGTTATCCTATGACTCAAAGTTTTGGGACGTTAAGAAAGAAAAGATTGCGTTGACACAACCCGAAGACGAGTTATTAAAACACTCCTGGGAGCAAAAAGATATATATAGGATCATGTTTACAGCAAAGGACGCCCCGGAAACATTAACCCTACATTATCTTATTTCAAAATAACATCACACCCGGGTTTACGTATTAGTTTAACCCGGGTTTGTCTTTTAAGAATTGTAATTTTGTTTTTCGTACCGATGTTATTTATTAATATCACAATACAGCACTAAATTTTATAATCTATGATTCGTAAAGCCGCACCCAGGGATGTGAAAATGGTAGTACCCTTACTTATTCTGGCAATGGGCGAACTGGCTGCGAAATTCAGTAACACTGATGATCTGGCTTCGACAAACGCGTTGTTTGAACATTTCTTTTTGGAAAATGACAACCAATACAGTTATATCAATTTTCTGGTGTATGAGGAAGACGGCAAGGTTCAGGGTGCATTAAATGCTTATGATGGCGCAAAACTTATCGAACTCCGTCATAATTTCTTGGAACACCTTGCTGCGCACAATGGTTTAAAGGATTTCAACCCGGAACCGGAAACACAGGCAGGTGAATTTTACTTTGATACTCTTGCGGTGAACCCTGAGATGCAAGGAAAAGGAATTGGTAAACAGTTAATTGATGCAGGAATTGAATGGGCTGATGAATTTGGTATTAATAAGGTGGGATTGCTTGTTGAAGTAAATAACGAGAAGGCTTTGAAACTCTACAGGAATAAAGGCTTCGAAATAGCAAATCAGATCAGCTTTATCGGCGGATCGTATCACCACATGGTGTTTAACATCATCCATCCCCCACACTTTTAAGGGCGGCCACTGAAGCAATTTGCCATTTCAACAACGTCGTAGCCTGGTCGTAGCTTAGTCGTAGTTTGTTGTAGGTAACTCTACACATCATGCGCAGTAGTACCGCTATGACTCCACTGTATTCAGCTAATTCAGTGGAGTCATAGCGGTACTACTGCGGGATATGGGCGAAGTATGGTAAAGCAAACTACGAACAAAGATGCTTCTAAAATCCGGACAAATTAGACTGCAATCACGGCCATCTGATGTAGAAAGCAAAAAAAACTTTAGGCATTTACGGGAAACAATAGGAATCTATGGGAAGAGTGGGGCAGCGGGTTTTGGCGAGAGGTGCAATCGTAACTTCTTGACGTACATTTGCTTAAACAATTAAATAAAAAGTTTATGGCAAAAATGAAAAATAACTTAGTATCGGGCACAATAGGCCCTTGTGTATTCAAAATTGTAAATGGGAAACAGATTGTATGCTCAAAAGCGGCACCCGGTACCATGAAACAAACCGTTGGTACAAAAAAAGCAGCGACGGTCTTTGGGAAAGCCGCCTCCCTTGAAAAGTCGTTAAGAAAAACGCTTGATGTGCAATATGCTGACCTGTTTACGGTAAAAACCGGGAATGAGATTAGAGCACGTCTGAACTCAGCATTACAGTCAAGCAGATTACCGCTCACAGGAGGTTTCAAATTTGATGAAGATAGCTTTGCAGACCTGGCAGGTTTAGAGTTTAACTCCAAATCAAAGGTGAGGTCCATGTTATCAAAGCTCCCAGAGGTTACGCTCAATGGCAATGTTTTAAATGTAGAAATTTCCAAAAAGGGGATTCCAGCTACCATTAAATTTCCGCGCAAGACCTTCTGGTGCGAGATTGTAGTTGGGGTTTCGTTCTTCAGGTTAGAGGACGCACTTCTGGTGGATTTAGCCGAACTGCAGAGAATTGTAGTGAACAAAAGTATGACTGAAATAGAGCCTCAGACCTTCAAATTTGATGTTCCACCCGGAACCCTTTGCGTGGTCAGTCTCTTCCTCAATTATACCATATCTAATAGAGCAGCAGGTCGACTTTTAAAGGATCGTACCTTCAGCCCAGGATGTTTTTGCGACGCGGTAATCACTCCTGGCGAATATCAAAACAGCGATCAGCGGATCTGGAGAAATTCCGTTAAGCTTGTTTAGCATTACTGAACACATCCACCTCCCTAAATTCCTTAGGGAGGTGGATATGTTCAGTAATGCTGCACCAATAAAATATGGGTTGAAAGGAACTGGAAGCAATCCCAATTACCTCATGTGATGAGCTGAACCACTTATTTTTGTTCTGAACAAGCGTTCCTTCTCCATATTATCTCATCAACGTGTTTTGTCGATTTTTTCCGTCAGCTCTATTAAAAGATCATTGATTTCAGTTGATTTTGAAATGTCTTTTCCCTGATGCACTTTTCCGTAAGCATCAACTGACGATATTACATTACCATCTTTAAATACATAGGATTGAGTAACCACGCTATCTATTTGCATTTTTTTTATTCCAATAGGCACTTTATAAAATGTAGTATTTTCAATTGCAACTACAAGCTCTTTCTTCTTTAAATAAAGGCAATATACTTTTTTTCCTGTTTCACCATAATACACAGCTTCCAATTTGAACCTATCGTTCTGATTGCTATATACCATTAATTCGCCACCTTCTGCAGAGCCTCCTGCCAGGTCATACTTTTCAAAGGCTTGATTTTTAGTATCTCTGTCAATGCTATCCACGTAACGATTAATCATGGAGACGTACATTGCAGTATCTATCGACGTAACCTGCACCTGCTTTGCTCTTTTTATAGGATGCGCTCCACCAACTCCTATATTCTCTTCATATCTGGGGTCGTTACAACCACAGAGTAAAGTCAACAAGCAAATGATCGCCGCGATAAACCGAGTGAATCTGAATTTAATCAGAGCTATTTTAACCATCTTTTAACCTGTGAGAGCGCATTGAACCAAAGTCGTCATTCATCAAAAGTTTAATTAGTGCTGGTAATTTCATTTTATTCTGTTCAAAGTCACATTATCTTCGTTCGTAAGTTAATCAAATTTGAATTTCTAATAAAACTACCTTTACTGAAAAGATTATTTGGTTAAAAAGAAACTATTATTGAAACATTTACTCCTATTGGGTTTGTTTGCCGGTGAAAGCCGCGAGAATAGGTATTAAACGTATGACAAATTGCATTTCTATGTTGAAACACATGAGGCAGAAAAAATTTAATGCCTATATTCGCAGCATCTAATGATGAAGTTGTTAAGGAATAATTTGTTGAAGAACATTTTCGGTATCGCACTATTGTGTATGATGCTGGTGAAAATGTGTGCCTATTCAATTTCCTGCTTTTCGTCATGTACCGATCCCCTTGCCATTGAAAAAAATGCTGAAGAAGGGAAAGATACCAAGGAATCGCCATTTGATAAAACTGATAAAAAGCTATTTAGCTGCGATGCCTATTCAGATCACGTACACGTATTATGGATAAATTATTTGCCTGTTAGCATTTATTCCTATAAAATGATGATAGGCAGTCATCCCGTTAAAACAGTCCCTACCCCTCCCCCCGACTATATTGCATAAGTTACGGGTATAACTGTATATTTTATCCTGCTTTTTAAAGTTTAGCACCTATGCGGCTAAACCGATTGAGGTTAGCATTATACTTTACCCACCGTGTTTGTTGCTATACACACGAATCCTGAATAAACTAAAATATCTATATCCAAATAAGAATGAAGAAAAATCATGCGGCCGGCGCTCCTACGCCCTGGCAAAGGCTCGTACGTATATTGTATTACGAACGCTCCACTATAAATTATATTTATATCTACGCTATGCTCAGCGGACTGATAGGTTTAACCCTCCCATTAGGTACAAGTGCGGTTTTTAACCTGTTGTCTAATGGCGCAATGTATAGTTCAACTTACATTCTCATTGCCGTTATTCTGATTGGAATTGTCATCGGTGGATTGCTGCTTATTGGTCAGCTCACTTTGGTTGAGGTAATCGAACAAAAGATATTTGCCAAAGCCGCGGTTGAATTTGCATTCCGTTTACCACGCATAAAAAAAGAGGCCCTTGAAGGCGAAAATCCTGCTGAACTGGTGAACCGTTTTTTCGATATCCTCACCATCCAAAAGGGTCTCACGAAATTATTAGTTGATATCGTAGCGGCAGCTGTACTGATATTTTTCAGTGTAATCCTGCTATCCTTTTATCACCCGGTATTTATGGCCTTCGGTATTTTTGTACTGCTGGTAATTGTTCTGATACTGGTTTTATATTACAGACGTGGAGTAGAAACCAGCATTGATGAATCAGAATATAAATATGAAGTTGTTGCTTACCTCGAAGAGGTGGCGGGAGACCTGGTTACGTATCGCCATAATGATGCAAAACGTAAAGAAGTAATTACACGCACTGATGAGATCACCGCTAATTATATACATGCGCGTAACGATCACTTTAATGTGCTGAAAAGATTCTTCATCAGTGCCGTGGCGATGCGGACGATCTTAATGGGATCATTGCTGCTGCTAGGCTCCTATTTTGTGGTAGAACGGCAAATGACATTCGGACAATTTGTAGCCGCCGAAGTTATCATTGTGCAAATCAGCTATGCGATAGAAAAATTGATGACCAATTTAAACACTGTTTTTGATATGGTGACTGCAAGTGAAAAGCTGGCAATAGTAACTGATCTGGAACTGGAGGAAGGAGACACTACACATGGCTAAGATGAGTAAAAATTTAGCCCAGATTAAAAACTGGGAAGAACTTGCTGTTCAATGTAACAGCAAAATTTTGGTTGCAAAAGGCCCGAGAGTGCTGGGAAAGATTATGCTGATTGTACTTTTCCTGTTTATCATTTTACTATTACTTCCATGGAGACAGACTATTCCCGGCCGTGGCACCGTGACGGCGTTAAGACCGGAAGACAGGCCCCAGACTGTACAAAACCAAATAGGTGGTCGTATAGAACATTGGGCTGTACGTGAAGGACAAGAAGTGAAAAAAGGGGATACAATTTTAGTGATCTCGGAAACAACGCAATCTTACTTTGACCCGGAACTACCTGCACGTTTAAATGAACAGCTGGATGCAAAACGCGGAAGTGAAACGGCAGCATCCCAAAAAATGGATGCCACCAACTCACAGATCAGGGCAATGACGAATGGTTTGCGTTTCCAATTAAGCGCAGCTGAGAACAAAGTAAAGCAGGCACGTAACTATGTAAGGATAGACAGCGCCGACCTTCTTGCAGTGCAGAAGTTTTACGAAACTACCAAAGTGCGATTGGAACGTTATGAAGCTGGTTATAAGAACGGACTGTTCTCACTGACCGACATCGAAACACGGAGATTGAAATTGCAGGAAGACAATGCAAAAGTGATAGGACAGCAAAACAAGTTGAGCAATTCTGCACAGAACTTACTGAACTCGAGTATAGAACTAGACAATATCCGCGCAAAGTACCAGGAGTCACTGGCGAAGGCACAATCTGATATGAGCTCTGCAATTTCGAGCAGGGCAAGTGCACAAGGTGATATAGCAAAACTGAGGAACGATATATCCAATATCAATATCAGACGTGGTCTGTATGTGGTAAGGGCACCGCAAAGTGGGTTTGTGGTAAAAACGCTTAAGGCAGGTATAGGCGAAAATATTAAGGAAGGTGAATCTGTAGCAACACTGCAACCAAAATCACCACTGGTAGCAGCTGAAGTTTACGTTAGTGCTATGGATGTGCCGTTAATTTTGGATACGAGTGACGTCAGGTTACAATTTGAAGGCTGGCCGTCGGTGCAATTTTCAGGATGGCCATCTGTTGCAGTAGGTACTTTTGCCGGAAAAATATCGGCAATTGACCGCGTGAGCAGTACTGGTGGCAAATACCGTCTGCTGATCAGACAAACTACCCCAGTACCAACTAAAGACGAACCCTGGCCCCCGCAACTACGTCAAGGTTCAGGAGTTTATGGTCGTATCATCCTAAGATCGGTGCCACTTTGGTACGAAATCTGGCGTCAGCTCAATGGATTCCCGCCAAGTCTGGAAAAAGAGCCAACTGCAGTAAAGGATAAAAAAAGCTAATGGAGGTCATCACATGAAGATAAATTTCAGGAGGTTTCCTGCCACAGCAATGTTGTTTATAATGCTGCTTTTAACATTAAAAAGTGTAGCCCAAACCTCAGTCGCGAACGACACAACACGGGTGTTTAGCCTTGAAGACCTGCAGGTATTGGTTTTCAGGTATCATCCAATTGTGAAACAAGCGGCCTTGTTAAGCGAATCTGCCAGGGCGAATGTATTGCAGTCTTTAGGCTACTTTGATCCTGCTTTAAAAGCTGGGTTTAACCGCAAGCTTTTTGGAGACACAGAATATTATAACAATTGGAACAGTGAGCTGAAGGTTCCCCTTTGGCTGGCTGGTGCAGATTTGAAGGTAGGTTACGACCGAAGCGTTGGAACTTATACAAATCCGCAAACAAGAACTTCGCCAGAGGGCTTGTCCGGCGTAGGTTTAAGTATACCGCTTGGACAGGGCCTGATTATTGATGCCCGCCGAAGCACATTACGCCAATCTAAAATAATGGTTCAATACGCAGAAGCAGAACAACTTAAACAGATCAACAGCGTTTGGTATGCAGTTGTTAAAGACTACTGGAATTGGTATTATGCATACAGACAGTTTGCATTGCTGAATGAGGGGGTTGAACTTGCCGAGCGTAGGTTTAGGGCATTGAGCAGACAAACAGCTATTGGTGATAAACCGGTGATTGATTCGGTAGAAGCTTACATCACTGTGCAAGAGCGTATTATTCAAAAAGAAAAGACCAGAATAGAGCTGCAAAATTCCAGGCTGGTATTATCCAATCACTTGTGGAGTGAACAGGGCAACCCATTGGAACTTCCTATGGCAGCAGCACCTCAAAAGCTGGATGAGAATATAACAAGACCCAGTAAGACTGTACTGGATACATTGATTGGACGTGCTGCTGGTGAGCATCCAGAATTGTTGAAGTTGCGCAGTAAAAGCGGTCAGCTGGCAATAGAAAGAAGCTACCGTCAGGAAATGCTTAAACCCAAACTGAATGTAAGTGGCACATTGATATCTAACCGGAACAGCTTTAGAGGAAATGTGCCCGATTATTATGATTTCAACTGGAGCAATTACAAACTGGGTATTGAGTTTGCATTCCCCCTTTTCTTACGGGCTGAACGTGGTAAGTTAAGGGAGGTAAAAATTAAGCAACGTGAACTTGACTATGACCTTCAGCAAACCGGAAGGGAAATCAAAAATAATATCCTTGCTTCATATAATGATCTCAGCGCATACTCTACGCAGCTTGCCCTGCAGGTACAAAGTATCAATAACCAGCAAACACTGCTGAAAGGTGAAACACAGAAGTTTGAATTGGGAGAAAGCACGTTATTTCTCATCAATAGTCGTGAAACAAAACTTATTGATATGAAGATTAAAAGGGAAAGTATGATCTCAGGTTACCAGAAAACACTTGCAGAATTGTATTACAAAGCCGGTACGCGTCAGTTCTTAATGCTGAATTAATCATAATATTTTTTATTGGGAGTGTAAAGTAAAGTGTTTCAACCTCACTTTACATTCTCTTTTTATTTTAAAGTAAGAAAGGGAACCTCAAACAGGTTCTCTTTCTTACTTTAAAATAGTTCCATCATTTCTTTACTTGTATAAACTGTGTCGGTAGGATTGGGTAATAACCCGTTCAGGATCTTACTGATCTTTTAAATATTGAGAAACATTAGCAGTATATGCTTTATAAATATGCCAGGATACACTTAACGAAGTAGTACAGATGAGCACAATGCCGCCAAGCACAATTGGTAAAGCAGAGAATTTAGACCCGACTGAAATAGCACCAAACATACTGCTTGTAATAATATAAGAAAGTGGGAATCCGATTAAAACAGCGCTCAACAAAGGCAACAAAAATTCCTTGTATATAACGTAGATGATATGCTTGATATCAGCACCAAGCACCTTTCTTATGCTGATTTCTTTCATCTTTTTTCCGGAGATTATCAGGGCCATGCCAAAAACGCCTGATATGGAGATGAATGTCATAAAGATGGATACGACTGACAATACCCTGGAGACTTTGGACCAGTCATAAAAATAACCATTGAAAACCTCGTCCTGAAAATGGTAATCGAAAGGCGTATCTGGGCTGATGTGTTGCCACTTTCTTTTTATTTCTTCTGGCATATTTAATAGAAGATGATCCGCATATCTGACATACATAAATTTAACCTCATCCGGACTACAATTCAACATGACCATTGGCTCAATCTTAGTTGCAAAACTTTCGTAATGAAAATCTCCTACCAGGCCAACAACAAGATATTTCTGGTGATTATATATAATACTTTTTCCTACAGCAACTGACCAGTTCATCATTTTTGCAAAGGCCTGATTTACAATTACAGCATTACGTTGATCCGTTGAAAAATTTTTACTAAAGTCCCTGCCTTCAGATATTTTGATGCCAAGTTGATCTATGAAGCCCGGTAATATGCTAATGCTCTTTACCAGTTCAGATTTACCGCCATTATTGATTTGTATTTCTTTAGTATAGTTGCCAAGTGGCTGAACAGCACCGGTCACGCCTTCAACGTTTTTATTCATCTTTAACTGTTGCTCGATGGACGTATACACAGACGTATTATCCATTGCCACCACAATTGTATGGTCGGGCCGATATCCCCATGGCTTGCTTTTGATAGCTTTTGTTTCCTTTGCAAATGCAATGGCCGTTGAAATTGAGATAAAAGTAAGGAAGAACTGTAACGCTAACAGGACATTTCTAAAATGATTTTTGCTACCAGTTAACGCATGGCCCCGCATCATTCCGACTGTATTAAGTGAAGCAATATAATATGCGGGATAAATGGCACCACTAAATGCCGAAACAATCACAAAACCCAGGGCTGCCAGCCATGTCCTGGAATTTGAGAAAAACCCTGCTCCTACCTGAAATCCAGAAATTGAACTAAACCATGGGAGGAAGAATATTTCTGCCAGCAATAATCCAAAAAACACAGCGATGGCGCATACTATCAAATTCTCTACGATAAATTGGAAAATGATCTGCGTTTTACTGCTTCCCATCACCTTTCTTACACTAATTTCTTTGAGCCTGCCAGACGCAGAGGCAATGGTGACATTGATATAATTAAAATATACTAATAGCAATATAGAAACAGCAATCACAAGCAGCATAATTAAGCCAATTGGCTCCATAGTACTGAAACGGCTATTCGCCACCTGATATGAATGGAAGTTCATAGATTTCAATGGCTGAAAATAAAAGGACGATATTTTTTCATCAGGCTGGGCAGAATTGTACCGCTTTACATATTTTGCACTATTAGAACTTACAGAAGCCAGATCTTGCTCATTGTTGAGCTCAATAAAAGTGATATCAGCGCTCTGATCCCAGTCCCCTGCTTTGTCCAGCCCAAGTGTCCCCATCTTAGCGTGCGGTATCAGGGCAGAAAAACCAAATGAGGCCTGGCTGGGATAACGCTTGAGAACACCTTTTACAAAAACGTTTTCCGCGACAACACTGCCTTTGATATTAAACCTGATAGTTACTGTTTTACCAATTGGGTTAACCGTGGCACCAAACAGTTTTTCTGAGAGTTGCTCCGTAAGTACGATAGCATCCTTGTCAGTGAAGTGTTCTTTATCACCCCACTTAACCGGATAGTCAAACATATCGTAAAATGCGTCGTCCACAAATGTGATGTTCTCCCTAAAGAGGTTTTCAGCACGGCCCATGACAACATCTGTATAATTTAAACGTGCCGAATTTTTAATCTGTGAGAGGTCGTTTTTAAGCACGGGACCAAGTGGCGACGGAACATCACCATAATTCTGATGGCTGTCATTTTTGCTGATGACCTTTTCAATCACAAAAAGCCGGTCAAGCCGGGAATTGAAATTGTCCTGATGAAATGCCCAGTGTGTATATTCAAATACCATTAAACAGCAACCAACTGCCAATGCCAGGCCGAAGATGTTGATGAAGGATGAGATTCTATATTTATTAATATTTCTGAAAGCTAACTTGAGGTAAATTTTGAACATAGGTTTTCATCTTTAAACGATAAGCAGCGGATAGCCAACGGCATGCCATACTGCAAACAGCCTTTACGCATCTACTATGGAACCTAAGATAAGCCAAGATGTTCGTTATCGAACAGACATGCCCGTAAATGCACAATAAAACTGCAGAAGATTGTAGAAAATTCCGCTACCTGGTCAACTCATAAATTCTGTCAATAACGACCTTGTCAATTTGCTCATCAAACTTACGTGCAAAAAGGTCTCTGGAACCCATAATCTTGTCAATATCGTTCATTTTCAACACGTTGGGATGTGCTGTTTTTACTTCCCATTCCGTGTAACGAAGGCTGTCACTTTGAATATCAGGGACACAATTGGCCAAAATGGTTTGAACCCAGATTTCGTCACCACTGTGAGTATATTTAAATGTTTTTAAAAAACCCGGGTGTTCCTTTAGAAAGTCAAAGATCCTGTTCATTGCCAAACTATTGAGATTTACCCAGTTCCATCCGCCATAGTATTGAAGGGGATATAACTTTCGTTTGATCCCGGCAAGTCTATGGAACTTTCTCACTGCAGTGTAGATCTTCCTTTTCAGCATGCCCAAATTTTTAGCTTCAAAATGGATTCCATGATAATAACTTACCCTATCATAGCCCCCATTCTGATCGGCCCAGGCTTTTTTGGGAAGGGCCTCGAAATTCATAAAATTTATTTCGATATTTTCTGCTAAAAATTCTTTAATAACCGCATTACTTTTAATGGGAAGATCCTGACCACTAATCAGCAGATAGTAATCATATTGGTTTTTCCATGCAGCCGTAAACAATTCCAAAGTGGCGTCAATCTGAAGATGGCTTCCCCAATGCACCTCATGCCGCTTCACGAAGTTTACATTTTTATATGCACTAAAGAGATTGGTATCAAGCTGCCACTTTTGATCGGCATGAATATAAACATCAAAATCTATGCTGAGCCGGCTAACCAATTTCTCTAACTGCCCAACGTTTTTATGTGCTAATATCAATATTGCTATCTTCATTTGGGAAAACGGGAATAAACTGACCGGTTAATTAATGTCAGTTATAGAAAGCAACACCAGAAAAGCATCATAGTTCAGGTGGTAAACACCTGATATGCAACGTATAAATACCCTTTTTTGATACAATAATAATTAGCTTTGTATTTGATTTTTCCGGTAGTGGGAAATCACCTTATCAAAACATATTTTCAACCATTCGGTATATTGTTCCTGTTCATTAACCAGACTGGTTTGCAGATCATCCATCTTGATATATTTATAATCAGCAACTTCACCCGGATTGGGATACGGCAATGCATCGGAGGTACCAAAATATACATGGTCGTATTCATTTTCAATTAAACCGTTATCAAATTCAGCCATATAGGAAAATTTAAAAGCAGGACTTAATTTGCATTCCATGCCCATCTCTTCTTTTAATCTTCTGTTAACCGCGTCATCGGTACGTTCTCCTGGTCTTGGATGACTGCAGCAGGTATTAGTCCATTTCCCCGCAGAGTGATATTTATCAAATGCACGCTGCTGCAATAAAAGTTCCCCGGCACGGTTGAAGATAAAAATAGAGAATGCCCGGTGAAGTTTGCCTTCTATATGTGCATCAAGTTTAGGCATGGTGCCGATGGGCTGATCCTCTACGTCCACAAGTATTACTTCTTCTATCATTTAATAATTAGTATTGTTATCTCAGTTTTATAATTGTAAATCTCCTTTAGCGGGTGAACTTACATTGTATTTGTCTTGTAACGAATGATGGAATCGAACATCAGTCCGAACTTATGTGTATTTGAAATCCGGATGCGTTCAGACATCACTTTTTCGGCACTGCTACGTTTAATCTTATTAAACAACTCTTTATAATATACGTAAGCAAGGTAAACACCGTTTTTGGACGATGCAGGTAACTGCCGGATGCCTGCAAGTGCATCTTTAAACTCTGCTTCTATTTCCGCCTCAATAAGCTGCTTTTCAATATTTGAAAACCGCGACAAATTTACATTTGGAAAATAACTACGGCTTAAGGTATAATAATCCACATTCACATCCCTAAGGAAGTTAACTTTCTGAAATGCAGAACCCAATTTCATTGCAGAGCCCTTCAGGTGCTCGTACTGTGTTTTATCACCTTCGGTGAAAACCTGAAGGCACATCAGGCCTACTACCTGTGCTGAACCTAGAATGTACTGGTCGTATTTTTCTGGTGTATACTGTTCCTGCTGCAGATCCATTTCCATACTCTGCAGAAAAAGCTCAATCAACTCATGGTCAATCTGGTATCTATTAACCACCCTTTGAAAGGAATTTAGGACAGGGTTAAGACTAATTTTATCCTGGATGGCCTCAAAACAGTCGCGCTTAAATTTAGAAAGCAAGAATCCCTTATCATGGTCGTGGAAGCTGTCTACAATTTCATCAGCCAGTCTCACAAACCCATATATTGCATAAATTGGTTGACGCAACTTCTGATTTAGAAAATAAATACCTAATGAAAAGCTTGTGCTGTAACGCTTGGTGATCATTTTACTGCAGTCTTCGGATAATTTGTCAAATATCTCTTTCATAGTTATTTATTAAGGTATTTTATCAGTTGCTTCGCTGCCACGTTTCCTGAAATAATTGAAGGTGGAACACCTGGCCCCGGAACGGTAAGCTGTCCTGCGTAAAAAAGATTAGGAATTTTTTTATTTTTTAATGAGGGTTTAAGGTTTGCGGTCTGCATCAGCGTATTTGCCAGCCCATAGGCATTTCCCTTATAAGAATTGTAATCTTCAACAAAATCGCTCACACAGTAGCTCTTTTTATAGTCAATATGATTGCGAACAGCGGTTCCCGTATAAGTTTCTAGACGGTCCATAATCGCATTGAAATATTGTTCCCGGATCGTTTCCGGATCTTTTACGTCCGGGGCGAGCGGCATCAAAACAAAAAGGTTTTCATGGCCTTCCGGTGCAACAGAATCATCACTAACGCTGGGACAACATACATAAAACAATGGTTTAGAAGGCCATTTCGGATCTTTATAGATTTCGTGGGAGTGCTGTTTCAGGTCTTCATCAAAAAACAACGTATGATGGTTCAGGCCGTTGACCCTTTTATTTAACCCAATGTAAAAAATCAGGCATGAAGGTGCAAACACCTTGGTGTCCCAGTATTCTTCAGAATAGTTTCTAAAAGGTTTACTAAGTAAGTTTTTCTCAACATGATGATAATCTGCCGCTGCGACTATACCATCATAATTTTTGCTTCCATTGGTAGTGGTAACACTTGTTATAGCAGTCTTTTCAACGTTCAGGGAGGTTACTGCTGCATTGGTATGAAATTTAACCCCCAGCCTTTCTGCAACCGTCTTCATGCCTTCAATCACTTTTCCAAAGCCACCCTTTGGGTACCAGGTGCCAAGTTTGAGGCCAGCGTAGTTCATCAAACTATAGAGTGCAGGAGTATCTTCGGGCATAGCTCCTAAAAATAGCACCGGAAATTCCATCAGCGCAACCAGCCTGGGGTCTTTAAAATGCTTTTTCACATGCGAACTAAACGAAGTGAATACCTGCAGTTTGAACAAGCCCTTTATCAGATCTACATCTGCAAATTCCAGCAGTGAAAGCCCGGGCTTATAGACGAGCTTTCCTATTCCAATATTATATTTGTATTCCGCTTCGGTTAAAAAACTCCTTAGTTTCGCTGCACTGCCGGCTTCAATTGATTCAAATAGATTACACAGCTCCTCAAAGTCAGCGGGAATTTCTAATACGTCATCTTTCCCGTAAACTATGGTAAAACCTGGGTCGAGCAACTGCAAGTCGTAAAAATCTGCAGCTTTATAACCAAAATCATTAAAAAACTGTTCAAATACCTCAGGCATCCAGTACCAGCTTGGCCCCATGTCAAATACGTAGCCATTATCGGTAACCAGCTGTCGTGCCCGGCCCCCAACATCTGCATTTTTTTCATAAATATCAACCTGATAACCCTCCTGGGCAAGGTAACACGCGGCACTAATACCGGCGAATCCCGAACCTATAACAGCAATTTGTGATTTTTCTTTTTTAGATATAATAGACATACGGGCTTTATAGTTCTCCTTTTATTTTTGATTCATGAAAGTCTTCCAGCTTAGTAAGTAACCTGATGAGATCTGATTTTTCCCCCTCCGATAAAGGCGCTGTCACATTAGTTGATGCTTTCCTGATCCGCTCCATACTCTCATTCAAAGCATCTGTTCCCTTTTGCGTAATATGGATCATTCTGTTTCTTTTATCCGTGTCCAGAAGCTCCTGCTGTACAAGCCCATTAGCAATTAAGCGGTTTACAATTTGCATTCCAACTGGTTTTTCATGCACATTAAGTTTGATCAATGCGCTTTTGGTCATACTGCCGAAGGAGACAAGGCTGATTAAATATATAAATTCATCCGGAGTAGAAAACGCGGTATTCACAATTGCTGCCTTGGCATGCAGTTTTGCGTACCTGTACAGGTGCACCAATGAAGTGTTGATTACGCTGTCTGCGGAACGTCCATTTATCTTTCCACGCCATTCCGGTTCGGCTATAACAGCCGGACCCGAGATGTCAAGGCGGACATTTAGCCACTTAGCAAATGCATTGACATCCTGACCGCCTTCAACATTTTCCATTTCATATATTTTCACCATGGATATGAGGTCGGTGATTAAATCGTAGTACATCGTTTAAGATAGTTTAATAAAAGCATTTACACTAATTTCTTTACCATATTACCTAACAATTTCAAGCGACTTAAAGGTTTGTTCTTAAACTACTAAGACCGCCGTCGACGTTAAGCACCTGTCCTGTAATCCAGCTACTTTCCTCTGATAAAAGAAAGGCAATTACTGCACTGATGTCGCTGGGCACACCAGATCTTCCTATCGGATGTCTTTTTGCTGCTGCTTCTCGTTTTTCTGCTGAACCGAGTAATTTTGCGGCAATCGGCGTATCGGTTAAAGAAGGTGCTACCACATTAACACGTATACCATAGCCTGCCAGCTCTGCCGCAAGGGATACGGCCATACCCTCTACCGCTGCTTTTGACGCAGAAATACTGGTATGAAATCCCATTCCTGTCCTCGCTGCAACTGAACTAATCAGCACAACAGATGCTGATCCCGCATTTCGTAATGCTTTTAGCGAAGTTTGAATCACCATTGCGGCACCGGTAACATTCAGACGAAAATCCTGAATCAGATCCTCCTCCGTTACCCGGGAAAATGGTTTCAGGTTAATGCTGCCCACAGAGTAAACCAGTCCGTGGAGCTGCTCAGGCAAAAAATCTCCAGGCAGCCCGCGGTTTTCCATTACGTCAAGCTCCTGATATTTAACTAATGGCGACCAACTTTCTGCCCTTGTCCTTGATGCCACATAAACAGATGACTCCTTTTCGGTCAGCAGTTGTACAACGTCCAAGCCTATACCAGAGCTTCCCCCAACAACAAGGATATTTTTTTCTTTAAAACTCATAAGACAGCAATGTATTGGTATATTTATATATAAACATTCATCAATAAAGGTATGTAAATATACTAATATTACAAGAGTGCTAGTAATGTACATTCCCAAAAAGAGTATTTTTACTATACCATTCTGTTCATGACCATATATAAAACTATGATATCTAAATATTTACCAAAGATTAGATTGTAGGTTTAATTTTGTTTGTATTGTCATGACATGTAATAAATTTGGTCCAATCTGCAGGGGTAAAACTGACTATTTCGGGATTTTCTGGATCATTGGTTATATCTTTTATAGTTTGGGTAGCTGTGTTGATGATTAGCCAGCCAATCGTATTTTCTTCCTGTTTACCACCTTCAGAAGAAACGACCAACTGCACTCTGATCTCATTACCTTCTTCGCTTTCAATCTTGGCGCGGAAATTACTCTTGAACGCAGATTTAAATCCTGACCGTTGAATCAAACTCTGGAGGCTATTTTCGCAGTCTGAAAACGTTGCGGATTGCCTAATGCTTCTATTGCCGCATGAATTACATGCTGCTGCTGTTAAGAAAAATACAATTATAATGCCTGAGGCTGGCAGTCTAAACCTTTTAGGTGTTGTCATAGTAATATTTCCATAGTATCAAATTTGACCAAGTATCTTGACCAAGGTTTATTTCGAATAGATCTGATTTCGTTTTGCGATTACAGGGCAATTACGGGACTTAAAGGTGTCAACGTAACCTGACCTACTATCCCAGAAGGCTTCGGTTCCCAATTGACCGTCGTGAAAAGTCCATCGTCACCCCTGTTCTCGCGTTTGTATGCAGGAAAATTAGTATTGTAAAATATTTTATAAGGAATCTTGTTCTTGTCCATGTATATAATGCGGTTTGCCATCAGGTTTGCGACCTTGATTTCAAGATGGTTTGTCGGCTTTATCAGTTTAGCTGGCAGGTCTATAGAAAAGTCAGGACCAATTAAAATCCCCAGTTTATTTCCATTGAGCCATACCTCGGCACTTTCGTATACCTTTTCTATATGTAGGCGCCAAAATGCTGCCTCGTCTGCAGGTTTATTGAACGTAGTTGTGTATGAGGCTAGTCCAGAAAATGATTTGGTGCTTACATCCCCCAGGTCTGTCCACGACAACAGGTGATTTGTTTTGATATCTGCTGGCAACGTTGGCCCTCCTTCGATGAAATGAATATTCCATTCTTTTCCAATCTGAACAGCTTTTGCAAAGTCATTGTAATAAAAGTAATGTGCTCCTTTTATAATTTGGTCAGATGTCTGAACTATGCAGCTTTCGCCGGGTTGCAACTGCAAGTAAAACTGCGTTCCACCACGTGGCTGCACTTTTATCTGGGCAAGACCGCTTTGCTTTGTCATAGGGTTAAAAATTATAACAGATTTAGCATTTGGCATAACGGGAACCCAGCCTTGGAACAGGTCTTTTTTAGTATTGGCAATGAAATAACTATAACCGTCTTTTTGTTTACGACGAATAAACTGTAATCCAAGGTCGCTCATGGTTTCGCGGCCAACACCTGCTGCCTGCAACATTACCTCAGGATCGGACGCTACTATAAATTTACCTTTTCCAACCGTTGCAATTTTTGCTCCGCCTTCTGATTGAACGAATTTTAATGATGCTACAATTGCCTGATAGGCTTTTCTTCTTTCATCCAGATTGCTGAAGCCCTGAACATCTGAAGGAAGGTTTTTGTACACAACAATAGTGGCGCCGTTTTTAGCTAAAAGCACCAGCTTGTTCATAGTACTGAGCGGAATATATTTACAATCTGGCAGTACAATGGTTTGATAAACTGATCCGCCAGTGGTTAGCTGGTTGCCTGCAGATTGGACACCGAGTATTTGTTTGTCAGAAATAAAATCAAAGGAATAACCTTTCTTCAACATTTCTTTTGATACATTTTCAAATCCTGTACCACTAAAATCGGGTTTAAGCGCATCGTAGTGTTTCAGCAATGTTTTACCGCGTTCAGAAAAACTGTCAAATAGTGGGTAGTAAATAAGCACATCATTACTGGGTTTGCCTTCCTGTAGAAACGACTGGCAACGTGTTATATAACTATTGAGCGCGTTGAAATGTGGCCAAAATGGATTGGTTTGGTTGAAATGCACCGCGGCATAAAATAACCACCCAGGCCAGGGTGCATCTTTAGGGGAATAACTGACACCGTGATAAAATACATGGTTCACACCACCGAGGAAAAACTGGTCAATCATGGTTTTTACATTCCCTAGTGGGGACAAAAAGTGGTCGTTTAGCCAGGTTGCACTCTCTGAAGCCACTAGCTGCTTTCCGCTAACATGGGCAGCCGAGGCTGCAAATTTAAACCGGAGAACTTCCTCCCCTTCAGTTTCCGGAATACCTACAGCGGCATAAAGGTCAAGTATATTGGCAGGTGAGCCATGGGACTGGTTGCGTACCAGTGCCCCTTTTGTGCTGGCCCAGGTTACCCATGGCCGGGTAAAGTTGTCAAGTAACAGGTCCGCAATAGTTTCACGGTAATCGCACAAAACCCTATTACTGGTTTCCGGATCTGCTTTACCAAATAACGCAGGAAGATTCCTCCTCAAATCATAACCTCGCCGTTTAAGAAATTCATCAAATAATACCGGGCTAAAATCTGCCTGCCCCTGGGCATCATCTACCTCATAAGAATCATTAAAAAATGCCCTTATCCCGGATATATTATGCCCCAGAAATGCCTGATCAAAGCGACCAAGATAATTTTTCAGTGCTGATGATGAAAAATGGTCTATGACCAATCCTTCACCGCCCGGCGCTGCCCTTTCCACCATTTTGCCATGGTCACCTTCAAATAGCGCATACAATGTCCAGTTACTGCCTGCGGGGGCCACCCAATTTAGTTTACCACTATTGTTAACCTGACCGGACAGGTCAAGTATCTGCCCGTCTTCACTGTAGGCCATCAGGACTTTTAGCGGCAGCTGCTTTTCAAACCGAACCTGGTCCAGCGCCAATAATTGCAGGTTCTCGTTTTTTGCAATGGGTGAAATGACGCTCCCTGCCGCAGGTGTTTTGTCACTCGAACGAACCAGTGCCTGTTGCGTGAAAGTAATAAGCCCGTTCAATTGCTGACCACCTTTAACTTCATATGTTTTCCAGGAAAGGTTCTTACTTGCGTCCGCGTCCGTTACCCAGGGCCCACCAAATGGCCATCCTGTTCCATTGGCCATATCGATACCAAGGTTAAGGCGTTTTCCTTCCAGCAAAGTATAATCAAGCATCTCCATCCACTTCGGTGTCAGATAGGGAATGAATTCCTGCTCATGACCTTTAACACCATAGATAGGCGTAATCTCAAGACCACCAAGGCCCGCCGCACTATAACTTTCCATGTTCCAGCGGAGATCCTGTTTATTAACAGCACTGCCCTCCCACCACCACCTTGCCCAGGGCTTGGCTTGCGGGGTAACCACAGGCCATGCAATCTGCGCCTGCGATTCCAGGTTTCCTAATAAGAAGACGAATGTAATGAGGACTTTTACTTTGCTAACGTTTTTGTTCATATGGAGGTTTGCGTGATGAGTCTCTAAACTCTGGTATGATATATTTGGCTAGTGTTTCATTGACACGATATATATGATTGACAATATAGTAAAATGTTTTATATAGCCAGATGAAGGTTCTGTAGGTAAATATTGGCCTGAAAATTGTTTAAATACAAATAGATAAGATAAACAATATGAAAGCTGCATTGACGTCCTCTTTTTTCCTCGATAACGGTTCTTTATGTATCATTGAAACCACCTGGCTGGGACAATCCCAGTGGATTCTGCTTCACAAAAAGACACTGGATATCAAGACGCTGCAATTTGGGTCAAAAGACAACTCAGCCGAAGTTGAGGAACGTTTTTTTGACTTGGGTTATCTGAAATTTGATTCGCGCAAGGGTGTGTTCATAGAGAAATACAATGCCGCGCTGCATCACCTGGAAAATAAGAGCGGCGAAAAGGTCCCCGAAGCTTATATGAGTGTGATCTACAACTTTCTCAATAAAATTAATATCCCTTCATGGGAAACAGCCGGTTCATACCCGGCGATGTGTTAATTTCGCTGCAAACCATAACTTTTCTCTATATTTGATCAGGCTTTTATTCCCTACCTGAAATTGAACCCATCTGCGCTGTCCATTCTTAAAGATCATTACAAATCCGCGCTTGCGGTAGGTTTCCTTATTATTATATTCTACTTTAGTTTACAGCAAAATTACCAGCTGTTCCATACTGTTGTGGAGTTGTTTTCCATTGTTATAGCCTTCGCTGTCTTCATTGTAACATGGAATTCACGCGAAATGATGGACAATAAATACTTGTATCTGGTTGGAATTTCGTACCTGTTTATTGGCTCGCTGGATTTCCTGCACACCATGACATTTAAGGGAATGAACCTATTGCCCAATAACGTGTTTTATGCCAACCAGTTTTGGGTCGCCACCCGCTTCCTGGAAGCGGTTACATTGCTGGCCGGCTTCTATGTTTTTAAAACCAATAGAAAATTAAATGCTGAATTGATTTTTCTTTGCTATTTCGTCATTAGTTTATTCATCACCTTTACAATTATTGTCTGGCATATATTTCCTATTTGTTATATTGAAGGTGTTGGCCAGACAACCTTTAAGATATACACTGAATACTTCATTATAGTCATCTTGTTTGCTGCTGGTTATTTTTTATATCAGTATCGGGAAAAATTCAGCAGGTCTGTATATATATTGCTTTTTCTCTCACTGATATGTACTATCCTCAGTGAGTTCTGTTTTACATTATATGTCTCGAATTACAGTGCGGCCAACGAATTTGGTCATTATTTTAAATTAGCAGCATTTTTTCTGATCTACAAAGCGAATGTAGAGACGGGGTTTTTAAAGCCAACGGCGTTAATTTTTAAGAACTTAAAAGACAGTGAGGAAAAATACCGTCTTGCGGAACAGCAATTAAAAGAACTGAATGCAACGAAAGATAAGTTATTTTCGATCATTGCGCATGACCTTAAAAATCCTTTCACGTCATTGATTTCCTTCAGTGAACTGATTTATAGAAATGCAGATAAGTTAGGCACAGAGAAAATAAAGGACATGTCATTTCGCATGAACAATTCCGCTAAACAGGCGTACGTGTTACTTGACAATTTATTAGGTTGGTCGAGGATACAAACAGGCATTCTTGCCCCAAGTTTCCGGACGATATCTGGTGCCGATCTTCTTGCGGAAGCGAAACAGGTTGCTGACCCATGGGCACAAACAAAAGGAATAATTATTCACATTGAGGCACTCTCCACACAGTCCGTATTCACAGATCCGCAAATGATCAATACTGTATTGAGAAACCTGGTTTCAAATGCAATAAAGTTCAGTCACCCCAACAGCTTCATTTTGATTGCTGCAGAAGACAGTGATGACAGTGTGGTTTTCTCTGTGACCGATTCTGGTGTAGGAATGAACGACGAGCAGCAGTCGCGCCTGTTTAGGATTGAGAATACACTCTCAGTTCCCGGAACAGACGATGAAAGAGGAACTGGTCTGGGTCTTATCCTTTGTCGCGAATTTGTGGAGTTATGCAATGGGCAAATAACGTTTAAAAGCATACCCGGCACAGGAACTACTTTTAGTTTCACGCTTCCGGTGCAGGAACATACATTGGTATCGGAATAAGACAACTATTATTTTATCTTTGGAAGAGAAAAAAAATGCAAATGAAGTCGTCATTAACAATACTATCCATATTAGGTTTATCTTTCCTGTCACTCACTGCTATTTCGCAGAACAAGATGCAAAGCATTGAGGAATTAGTTAATCAAAAGGATCCAGCCTGGCCATTGGTACAAAAGTGGATCGATTCTGCAAAAAATAAGATTGAAATTCTGGAAGTGGATTCGGCAAGGGCCAAAGAAACACTCTATAATGCACAGGTATCCACCTACTCTACTCTTGGAGGGGTAATTTATAATACTGGCGGAATAATGATCGACAATGGGTGGATAAGGATCCTGGGATCGGGCAGCGCAAAGATCACACGTAACATTGCCGACTGGAATAAAGGGAAAACGATAAAGGAATTTGGTGATAAACCGGAATATCTTTTAATAGCTGATGATGCAGCAGGTGGATTTTTTGCTATCAATTACGGGGCATTTGGAAAAGACCTTAAAAATATTTACTATCTGGCACCCAATAGTTTGAACTGGGAACCGCTTAACGTAGGTTATGGCGAGTTCATCCTGTTTTGTTTTGACAGTGATCTGGAAAAATTCTATAAAGGCTTGAGGTGGAATTCCTGGAGCCAGTATATAGGGAACCTGGAAGGAGATAAATCATACAGCTTCCGCCCCTATCTATGGGCAAAAGAAGCCACAGATGTAAACAAATGTACACGTAAACTGGTCGGTACTGAAGAGCTGTTCCTATTCAATTTAATGAAGCAAAGGGAATTGTATCCTAAAAATGCAACTACCACTCCATAATTCAAGTTCAGTTCCAAACTTCGCATCACTATTTCAGTGCCTGAAGCACTAACTTGTCCAGCTTTAAAAAAGAGGTTTCAAAGTCCATCAGCATATACCTTTTTTTGATATATTCGTCCTCATTAAAGGCGACCCAAACTTTACCCGTATGGTCCTCCCAGGCAATTATTTTCAATGGAAGGTCCAGTGCTGCTATTGGGTTAGCTGCGATGACCATGCCACCATGTGAAGGATTACCAAATAACAAAAATTCCAGCGGCCTGATCTTTTGTCCGGCACTTTGCAATTCCATCTGATGATTGATCCTGGCGTAAACCCTGTTGTCCTGCTGATGTAATTTGACGACCAAACGGTTAATGGTTTCTTCAACTGAATACATACTGGAAAGCAAAATTACTCCATTAGGGTTTAACATATAAGTAATACTTTAAGGTTGAGACGGTTAACTTCCCTATAAAAGTAAATATCATGCCAAGTTATAAGAAATTGTTTATCAATATATTACAGAAAACCTATAGCAAAAGAGGTAACGATATATCGAGAATCCATGATTTAGACGCGAAATATCGACACTAAATATCGCCATCCGGGTTTCTGTGAATTCATTCGGGTAATAAATAAAAAAGTCTGGAATATTTACATTTCCAGACCGTTTAAATCTTATTGTCTACTGTTCAATACTGTTATACTAAGTGGGCACGCAGCATCCAGGCAAGTTTCTCATGTTGCTCCATAAGTCCGGTAATAAAGTCACTCGTACCTAAATCTTTAAAGTCTTCGGCAAACGGGGTAATGTTGCCCCTGATAAATTCAATAATAATGGTATGGTCTTCCAGTAGTTCTTTAAGAAAGCCTAAACTATCGTTCTTCCTTTCGCTATATTCAGTGAGGTGGGTCAGCTCCAAAAAGCTTTTCAGTGTGGCTGGCGCATAGTGACCAATAGAACGTATCCTTTCGGCCACACTGTCCGCATGTTCCTGCAATTGGTTATACTGCTCCTCAAGGAAAATATGCATACTGTGAAAATCTTTACCTTCGATATTCCAGTGTGCGTTAAGAGTTTTTGTGTACAACACAAATTCATCAGCTAATAATTTTGCCAACTGTTCTGAAACAGCGGCCCTGTTTTCTTCTGTAATTCCAATACTTGTTTTCATTTTTTTACAATTACTTATTTTTCCGTAAAGAGGCGGATGTAGCTAAACGCATACGTCTTCCCCCATACTTGATACGGTTAAGGTAAAGATTTATTTAAAACTACAAGTGCTAAGGAATCAATATTGACATTAGCCATACTAATGGTAAAAACAGAACTGAATTTTCTAACCGGTCTTTAACCAGCCGGTTATACTCATCCTTGGCTTATGCGTCAGCAACACTTCATGTTCGAGTTCATTGCTCTTGAAAAATACGCTTTTTCCGCTCTCTGGGCTAATGTTTTGCAGGTGACCAGAATGGTGAATACATAATTCTCCACCGTCATTTTCCATCCAGTCCGTATTTAAATACATGATCATCGAATACTGTCTGCTTTCGTTATTACCAAACTGGTCAATATGTTTTTTGTAAAAACTTCCTTCTTCATACAACGCATAGTGAAATTCGTAGCTGGTGATTCCTGTATAACAACTACTGTTCAGATAACCTACAAAATCATCCATAAGATCGAAAAATTCGTTTTCATACAGATTGTTATGTTTACGGTCGAGCCAGTAAATCATGTCGCTTCTTACCAGTTTATCATGTACTACAGCGACATCATTCCCGGTACCTGCATGCTGCATGCGTTTCTCCTGAAACAGACTAATCAGGTTTTCTTTGAGGTGGGCAGAAAGTCTGGCACTCAGGAAATCCTTTGCTATACCAACTTTAGTATCAATAAAACTATCAATGAGGGAATCAAATATCTTTTCCAAAGAAATGAATGAAATACTGACGGATTGCCAGTACGTCGTCAAGGTAGTCTTAATTAATGGAATTTATCAATTAATAAAATATGGCAATGAAATCAGATTAAACAGGTCTTTATCCTGTACTTTTTTTCATATTATTGATAACAATTAAAGCACGCTAAATATATGCTCAAAAACACACTAAGATTTACTATTTTGTGCACCTTTTCATATTTATCGGGGTACGCACAACAATACCCTGCCTCTGTTAACCTGGAGAAACAGGTCGACAGCTTATACAGAAAAAAGAATTTCACCGAAGCGGCCGCTGGATATGTATCACTAGCCCTGCATTCTGATTTTAAACTCAAAACAATTACATCCTATTATCAGGCGGCATGTTGTTACAGTTTGGTTCACAACAGCGATTCTGCATTTTTTTACCTTCAGAAAGCAATTGATGCAGGACTTACTGATAGAAAGCGTCCGCTGGATGATAGTGATTTTGGACCTGTACATAAGGATGAGCGCTGGAATATAATGATTGCTAAAATCAAAGACAACAAACCAAAAACAAATACCGATCCTGAGAAAGCAAACCTGATTACCTCTGATATCGTCAATTTCTGGACCGCCTATGATAAAGCATTACAGGATACTGCGAATTTCCGGGCAATTATCAAAGCGGAGTATTTTGATAAGGGCAGCGAGGGAATGCTGGATTATATGGGTTTAAAAGTAAGAAGCATAGACTTTTTTGTTCAGCATATAAGATCGTTTCCTAAATTTTACTCCGCTATCAGGACCAACACCTACGCCCCTGTCAAAATAAAAGCAGATCTGATGGTGGCTTTTAAAGAAATGAAAGCAATATATCCTGAAGCGAGGTTCCCTGATGTATATTTTGTCATAGGTGCATTTACCAGTGGCGGAACGGTATCAGACAATGGTCTGTTGATAGGCATTAATCAATTTTGCGATGATCCGTCTATTATTAAGGATGAACTCGACCCCCGTACTAAACGCATGTTTGTCAACAAACAGTTATTGCCCGGACTGGTTCCCCATGAATTGATACATTTTCAGCAAAATGGGTTAAAACATGATACTACGACCATATCTTCTGCAATTATGGAAGGAATGGCGGACTTTATTGGCGAAAAAATAAGTGGAGTAAATGCCAATGAAGGACTTTACGCCTGGGCTAAAGGAAAAGAGAAAGCTATATGGACCCGTTTTGTTCCGGATATGTATATGAACAGGTATAGTAACTGGATGGCCAACAGGCAAAACTCGACAATAGATAATCCCGCAGATCAGGGCTATTGGATAGGTTATCAGATTTGTAAATCGTACTATAATAAAGCAGAAAACAAAAACCAGGCTATTCATGACATGCTTAACATTCAGGATTACAGAAAATTTCTTAAAGATAGCGGCTGGGAACAAACAGTTGCGGCACTATAGGTAAAAGACAAACGTAGATATTAATTGATTGCCCTGACTGAAAAGCTATGAGTTACGTTCCAGTAGCTCATAGCTTTTCGGTCAGGATATACTTATAGAATGGTCAGGTTTTTTACATGATAATCGCTGAGCTCCGCACACTCCGGAGACATTTCTGTGATCAGGTAGTCGATATTTTCTAAAGAAGCCACTTTTAACCTAAGGGAAGTATTTAGTTTTTCTGAAATACACAGGACAACAGATTTCCTTGAACAGTTCAACATCGTCTTCTTCAATTGGTTGATTTCCCAGTCGGTATCTGTTAAGCCGTCTTTTGGATGAATAGCACTAGTACCCAGTAAACAGAGGTCGGCCTTGATTTCCGACAGCTGGCTTACTACATGTCCACCATACGTAACCTGCGAATTTTTAGAAAAAGGCCCACCAATCAGGATCACCTCCACCTGGGGATAGTTTGAAAGTTCAATCGCAACGAATGGGCTTATGGTAAAAAAAGTTGCCTGAAGGTTTGATGGAAGCTGTTTCACAAGCTCTATCATGGTTGTGCCCCCACCCGTCACAATTACCATCCCATCTTTAATCAGAGAGGTTGCTTTTTTTGCGATTGCAATCTTCGCATCCCTTGCATAAATTTCGCTGTCATCAAATGAAGTCTGATACGATCTTGACAATGCACCACCATGAACTTTATGTAATTGATTCTCTTCAGACAATTCATGCAGGTCCCTCCTTATAGTATCCTCTGATACATTGAGCAGATCAACAAGGTCTGAGGTGAGAACCCTGTTATGCAAGTTGATCTGTCTCATGATAAATTCATGCCTTTCTTTTTTGAGCATAGCGGTAATTTTCAGCTAATGTAATAAAATTTGTGATTTCCTATCAATATGCGTATTTCTGCGGCTTTTTGCATGTAATATTTCTATTAATTATAGAAATAGTTAAAATAAGGCTTTGAATAGCAAAATACATTCGTGATATTTACATGACATAACAAATAATGCGTCTTATTGCGGGTTTTTAAACCCAGAACAAACAAAACCTAACTTTATTAAAATTTAACTGACCACATTTATGAAAAAAAAATTACTCCTGGTTTTTTTAGGTAGTTTTTTGCTCTTTCTGCATTCCTATGCGCAGCAAAAAACGATTAAAGGCGAAGTAAGCTCTGCCGAAGATGGGCAAACCATCCCCGGGGCGTCCATTCGGATTAAGGGAGGCAAGGCAGTAACACAAACCAATTCCGGCGGTTTATACGCTATTTCGGCCAGCGCGGGCGATATATTGGTGTTTAGTTATATCGGTCTCCTGCCACAAGAGGTAACAGTAGGCACCACCACCACTATTGATGTGGTGCTAAAACCAAATGCACAAGGTTTAAATGAAGTGGTTGTAACAGCCTATGGGATAGACCGGGACAAGAAAAGTTTAGGCTACTCCGCCCCTACAGTTAAAGGTGACGAAGTATCTGCAACGCAAAGAAATGATTTCTTTGGCGGCCTGCAGGGCCGTGTACCCGGCTTGTCAATCAACAGTACCAATGGAAATCCCGGTGCATCTGCGCAAATTGTTTTGAGGGGCTTTGTATCCATCAGCGGAGATAACAACGCACTGATTGTAGTTGATGGAGTACCTATCAACAACAACACATTAAACCAAACGCGGGAATTGATTTCCGGTGCTGCCAACCGTGACCAGGATTATTCCAATCGGGGAATGGATATCAATCCTAACGATATCGAAACCTATACGATTATGAAAGGTCCTGAAGCTACAGCCCTATATGGAAGTGCCGGTGCCAGTGGTGCAGTATTAATTACGACCAAAAAAGGTAAAGCAGGAAAAGGCAGCATCAATTATAGCAACTCTTTCAGAGTTGAACGGGTCAACCGTTTCCCAGAGATACAACAGGTTTACAACACGGGGACAAATGGCGTGTTTGATCCGACTGTAGCCACGTTCAGGGGACCGGCTTACGCGCCTGGCACAAAAATCTACGACAATATTAAGGACTTTTTTCAAACAGGTTTCAGCCAGAAACATAATCTTTCATTTGACGGTGGTACAGATAAGTTCACCTATCGCTGGTCGAATGAATACTCAGATACGAAAGGTACTATCCCCACTACGCGTTATACAAGGTTTTCATCCCGCCTGACCGGTACCGCCGAAATCTTACCTATTTTAAAATTGACCAGCACGTTCAATTATATCAACTCATCAAACGACAAAGCCAATAAAGGACCTAATGGTACATTGGTTGAATTAATGCGTTTTAATTCTGCGTACGATATTAACGACTGGCAGGATCAGTTTGGTAACAGGGTACTCCATCAGACCAGTATTTTTGGTGAATACGATAATCCGTTTTGGGATGTCAACAAGAATATCAACAACGACAAAACCAACCGACTTTTAGCAAACACCAATCTGGAACTTTCTCCAGCAAAATGGTTAAAGGTAAATGGAATTATTGGAGCTGATATTTCAACGACTACAGGTATTCAGGTTGCCCATGCGCAATCCTACAAAGGGTCCGGTTCATCTACAGCACCTACAGGTGGCCGTGTTCTTACCTACAATCAATTGGCAAAGGTGATTAACGGCTCCTTGATTGCAACTGCAAAACAAAGCTTCGGCGACTTTAACAACACCTATATTATTGGAGGAACTTTCAATGATTTTAATTCTACAACTGATTCTCAGCAGGGCACTAACATGTTCGACCAGAATTTTTACAGCATCAACAATACCCTGCCTACAACACAGCGTACCCTGCGTTATGTAAACAGATACAGAAGTGTAGGCGCATTTGCACAGGCTGTGTTGGGTTATAAAACTTTACTGTACCTGACACTGTCGGGACGTATCGACGGAAACTCAAGGTTAATGCCTAATACCACAGATTTGGTTTCAAAAAGGGATCCCTATTTCACCTACCCTTCTGCAAGTTTGGCATTTAACTTTACAGACCTCGAATCTGTTAAAGAATCATTACCATGGTTAACCTCAGGTAAGTTGCGGGGTTCATATGCGTTAACAGGAAAGGAGCCATGGAGGGAATATTCACTGGGAACCAATTACGAAGCGAAAAGATCAACCGGCGGCGGATTTGCATATTCTTATTACGGGGGTAATCCAGACCTTAAGCCAGAGAAGTCCAAAAATTTCGAGGTCGGCACGGAACTGCAATTTTTAAATAACCGTTTGGGAATTGACATCAACTATTATAATCTGATCAGTAAAGATCAGATTATCAACCCACGGCTGAGCTACGGAACCGGGTTTGTCCTGAAAATGATGAACGGTGGTACGGTGCGAAACCGCGGAGTTGAGGTTCAACTGACCGGAGCACCTGTTCGTAACAACGAATTTAGCTGGGATGTCACAGCAAACTTCACACTGAACAGGGGTGTAATTCTATCTCTTCCCAATGACTTTCCTGAGCTTTATGAATCAGACACCTGGGTAGTGGGCAACATCAGAAGCTCTGTAACTCCTGGCTACAGCACCCAGAACCTTACCGGAACAAGGTTTGACCGCAATGCTGCCGGAGATATCCTGATAAATCCGACTAATGGCCTTCCTACTTCAACCGACACTAATTTTTATCCAATAGGTGACCGTGCTCCTAAATATACTTTGGGACTGGTAAATAAATTCAGGTATAAAAGCTGGAACCTGCAATTTTTATGGGACCTGAGATATGGTGGAGATGTTGCTAACCTTACTGAATACGAGGCATACCGGAATGGTATCAGTATCAAAACACTGGATAGGGAGACACCAAGAATTATTACAGGTGTGTTAAGTGACGGACTTCAGAATACCGCAACCCCTACCCGCAATACCATCGCAGTTACCCCATATTATAATTCTCTATATTATAGTACTAACGTATCTCCTGAGATGTTTGTTGAAAGAAATATTAAAACATTAAGGTTGCGGGATGTAACACTAGGATATGACTTCTCCCCTTCATTAGTGAAGAGGATAGGCTTCATTCAGAGCCTGGGCGCATTTATCACTGTAACTGACGCAGTACTCTTTACCAATTACTCGGGTGGAGATCCGGAAAGTAATGCTAACACTCCGGGCACCGGAGGTATTGGCGGATACGGTATGGATTACGGCAACACAGGTAAGCCTATCGGCGTGAATATAGGGTTCAGGGTTAAATTATAGCAAAACATACGATGAAAAATATAAAACGATTATCATTTATTGCAGTAATTGTACTGCTGACTACCGGGTGCAAAAAGTATCTGGATATTAATAGTAACCCGGTTGTTCCACAAAAAGTGAGCGCAGAACTTTTGTTGCCACCCATCATTTTCCAAATGACAAACGGGACAGCACAGGACTACAGGGTAGTGTGGAAAGTGACTCAGAACATGGCCGGAACATCTACAGCTGAAGGCTCGTTGAATTATGAAGAGCATGGCTATGTTCCCTTGAGTGACGTTGGCGGAGTGATCTGGAGGATGACCTATGTTGATTTAGGCATGAATCTCGAGAACATGATTAACGATGGCCTTGAAAATAAAAAATATGAATACGTAGGAATAGGATATGCAATTAAAGCATGGGCATACCAAATGTGCACAGATATGCACGGACCAATTATTCTTGATGATGCATTTAAGTCGGGACAACTGAGCTTCAGGTATCAGGATCAGCCGGAGGTTTATGCAAAAGTACGGGAATGGGCGGCTCTGTCTGTCAAATACCTTAACATGGAAAGTCCGATTAGTTATGCGTCGGTTTTAGCTGGTGTTTCCGGCGATGGAATATATCGCGGAGATAAAGCAAAATGGAAAAAATTTGTATACGGACTCCTTGCCTTGCAATATGGTCACCTCGTAAACAAACCTGAGTTTAAAAGCAGTTATGCAGACAGCGTCACTAAGTATGTTGATTTATCATTTGTCAATGAAACTGAATCGGCAACTGTAAATTTCACAGCCAGCAGTGCGGACGACTCTAATCCTTTAGGACCGCTGCAGGGCCTTCTGAATGCGTCTACGACGTATTACGGCAGACCAACTACTACAATTTTAGGTTATTTAACCGGAGGTGTACGGGGCACTCCAACCCCCGACCCTAAAAGCTCTGTTGACCCTAGGTTAAGCAGGTTCCTTCCTACAAGCGCAGCCGCAGCAACACTTGGAGTTTACCAGGCGGTACAACCAACGCATGGCAGCAATACCACCGCGGTGCCGTTGGTATATGGGCCACTCCCTACCGGAGCCTCTCAATACAATGGTAAATATATTTTTGCAGATGCGGCAAGATATCCTATCATGACGTATTCTCAATTGCAGTTCGTAAAATCTGAAGCGCTGCTGATCAAAGGAAACTCTTCTGATGCTTATACCGCTTATAAAAATGGAATATCAGGAAGCATGGACTTTTACAATCAATATGGCCGTGCTTCAAAAACACCAGATACACAGATAGCCCCTTCCGAAGTAACTGCTTACCTGGCATCCTCTGAGGTTGCAAAAAGCGGTGCTGATTTGGGCATTTCCGACATCATGGCACAAAAGTACATTGCACAATGGGGTTGGGCAGGTTTAGAAACCTGGTGTGATTTAAGAAAGTATCACTACTCCGCGTCTGTATTCAAAACATATTATCAGTTATCGGGCTCCGAATTGTACGATTACAATGGAGGGAAATATGCCTACCGTTTCAGGCCTCGCTACAATTCGGAATATGTTTGGAACGCGGCAGAACTTGAAAAATGGGGCGGATTAACGAATAACTACCAGACATTGGAAACCTGGTTTAGCAAGTCTAATTAGTATAATTTATAAAATAAACAACATGAAAATATTTTCAGCATTGTCCATTTGTTCGGTTTTGTTTTTACTTGCGGGATGCGGTAAAAATATAATAGACTACGGGGAAACAGAAAAAATAAGAGATGACCAGGCATTTTTAAAGATCAACTATGTTTCGATGTATGCGAATAACCGCACCGTATATTTTAAAATAAACGACCAAAGGGTAAGTAACGTTATGACTGCCCGTACACCTTTCCCTGGCGGTGGATATAATACAGGAGGTGGTTCGGGGCCAGATTTTCTCGCAGTAAACTCCGGAAGTTTGAAACTATCTGTGATTGTTCCACACAAAATTGACAATGGCTTAGATTCGCTTGAACTTTATACCACTACGCTGCAGATCGCAGCTGGAAAAAACTATGTGGCCCATATTACTGACACAGCTGCAAACACCAAAGCTTTTCTTACCGAAGAAAGTTTTGTAAGGCCGGATACGGGTATGGTGAGGTACCGCTTTGTAAATCTGATGCCAAATGTACCTGCTGTCGACCTCTACTATGGTACCAGTGCAACTGACCACACAAAAGACTCTTTGCTTGTAGGAAATGTAAATTATTTAAACATCAGCAATGAGATTAAGGTTAGAAGAGGACAAACAAAAACCTGGAAAATCAGACCATCAGGCGCAGCACTAACGACCGCTACCATATTAGCCAGTTACGCCAGTACAAGTCTATTTGTTAACCAGCGTGCATTTACAATTTTTGCCAGCGGATATAGCGGAAAGACAAGTACGGTCCAAAAACCATATGTTGCATTCTTCCTGATTAGGTAACGACATAAATAAGTAATTGCCATGATGGGACATTTTCTGATTGAAAATGTCCCATTTTTTATATTTGTTTTTTTCGATCATCGTATGCTGATAACGGAATTCTGATTTCCCGGAGGATATAATTTCAGAAATAAATTTGTAATTTACTTGCTGTATGAACTTGTAAATTATAACCAAATGCTGAACCGTAGAAATTTTATTGGGCAGACCGCTACTGCCCTTGGTACATCCCTCCTGCTATCAACACTTGACAACCCGGCCTATGCTTTATTTAATAAAACGATTGGCGCCAATGATCAGATCAACATCGGGGTCATCGGAATTAAAGGAATGGGGTGGTCTGACCTCAAAGCAGCATTAAAAGTTCCGGGTGTAAACCTTATTGCACTTTGTGACAGTGATGCTAATGTATTAGACAGCAGAATGGGTGAACTGAAAGCGCTTAATGTTGACCCTACCCGGGTTAAAAAGTATAAAGATTATCGCGCATTACTTGATAATAAAGACGTGGATGCGGTAATCATTGGCACGCCAGACCATTGGCATGCGCTAATGATGATCCATGCTGTGCAGGCAGGCAAAGATGTATATGTAGAAAAACCGGTAGGAAATTCGATCATCGAGTGCCGCAGCATGGTCACTGCACAGGAAAAGTACAATAAAGTAGTGCAGGCCGGTCAATGGCAACGCAGTCAGCAACACTTTAAAGATGCGGTGGATTTTGTAAAAAGTGGTCAGCTAGGTAATATCAGGACTGTTAAAGTGTGGTGTTACCAGGGATGGATGAAACCAGGCCCAATTGTACCGGATACAACCCCTCCTGCTGGTGTGGACTATGCGATGTGGCTCGGACCGGCAAAAAAACGCGCCTTTAACGCCAGCCGATATCATTTTAATTTTCGCTGGTTTTGGGATTATGCCGGCGGACTGATGACGGACTGGGGCGTACATCTGATTGACTATGGATTACTCGGAATGAAGTCTCCTGTACCCAAAACCATTTCTGCCCTGGGCGGTCGTTTTGCCTATCCGGATTTATACGAGGAAACACCGGATACACTAACAACATTATATGAGTTTGATAACTTCAATATGGTTTGGGATTCGGCAATGGGAATTGATAATGGCTCTTATAACAGGGACCACGGTATTGCCTATATTGGCAACAATGGAACATTGATATTAAACAGGCAAGGCTGGGAAGTGATTGAGGAACGTCAAAGCAAAAATAAAGTGAGCAAGCCATTTGTGAAAGCATCTGACAATGGCCTGGAAATGCATATGTTGAATTTCTTCGCTGCAGTAAGGTCACGGAAGAAAGAAGAACTCAACTGTTCAATTCAGGCGGCAGCACATGTAGCAACAGTAGCACAAATGGGAAACCTCGCGTTTAGGAGCGGACAGAAGTTGTCATGGGACAATGCAAAACATCAGTTTAGCGATCAGCAGATCAATGATAAATATCTACTCGCCGCCTACCATAACGGCTATAGCCTTCCAAAGGTATAGTTGAAACCGCTTTGCTTCCTTTAAAAAGAAGGCAAAGCGGTATTTGTTTCTTACACGTTATACATCTTGGTATAATATTCATCGGCCATTCTGGCGGATTCGAACGCTGGCTCTACATCTGCAGCTGCTCTTTTTACAATCGATAACCATCCGGGGATATCAAGGTAGTACATAGGCAGTACCGTTTTCTCAAAAATATCCATCAAACTTTTGTTCTCAGCAGCGTCAATAACATCATCTGATTGCCTGTCCTCAGCGGGCTCGATGAGAAAAGAATTGACCCTATCTTTAGCGAACTCGGGAACCCAGCCATCTGGCAGGGACAAATTGATACTGCCGTTCATAGCGGCTGTCATACCGCTTGTGCCAGAAGCCTCACGGTACATTTTGGGATTATTCAGCCAGATATCACTTCCTTTTTTGAGTAAAGCTGACAGACCAAGCTCATAACCAATCAAAACCGCACAGTTGGCAAATGGCTTCGCCCTTTCCAGAATTTCGTTGAATAACTGATTAGCACCACCATCTTCGGGATAAGGCTTGCCCGCCCAAATGATTTGTACAGGAAACTGGCTATTATCTATAAGACTCAGAAACCGGTTCCAGTCGTACATCACCAAGTCAGCACGCTTGTAAGCTGCAAAACGCCTTGACCATACGATGGTGAGCACATTTTCATCGAAGATTTTTCCGCACTGGTCAGCAACTACTTTGAACAATTCAGCTTTTAACTCTTTTTTTCTCCTGATAACGCTAAAGTCGTCTTCGGCTGCAATTGCTGCAGCGATTACCTCATCTTTCCAATAAGCGCCATTCTGGGCATTGGTAATAGATGATATCTCTGGCGTACCGCGATTTTCACCCCACATTTCCCGGGCTACTTCTCCATGCAACTTAGACACCCCATTGGCATTGCGTGAAAACTTAAGTGCGGCCAGCGTATAACTAAAACTGTCGCCATCCATATCAAGATAGTGTTTCACTTCATGATCCTGCAGATGGTAAAAAAAAGACATATCCTTCAGCAACTGATAGCTGTGCTCTTCATTTCCGGCCATTTCTGGCGTATGTGTTGTAAAAACAACCCGTTTCCTTACTTCCTCGAGGCTTTTATACTTTGCGTATAAATAGAAATTAAGTGATACAGAATGTCCTTCGTTCATATGGTAAACATCCGGCTCCATTTTAATCAGATCCAGAAAGGTAGCACCACCAATTCCAAGGATAATGCTTTGTGCTACCCTGGTGGCCTCATTGGGGTCATACAAACGATGTGTGATGGTACGTGAAATCTCGTCATTTTCCGGGATGTCTGTGCTTAGCAGGAACAACGGAGCAGAACCAAAAGTGTCAGGTTTAAGCAGGTAAGCTTTCACATGTACCGGAGTATCATGGACAGGAACAGTAAATACAATGCCTGTATCGTGTAAAAAGGAATAGTCCTTTTCAATAAAAGAAGGGACCATTGCCGCGTTTTTATTACGTGCCTGGTCATAATAGCCATACTTCCATAAAATCCCGATACCTATCAGGTTTTGTTTGAGCTCAAAAGCACTTCTAAAATGCGAACCAGCAAGAAATCCTAAACCTCCACTGTAAATTTTAAGCGACTGGTCAATGGCAAACTCCATAGAGAAGTAAGCAGCAGAAGTAGTGTATTTTGGATCGGGGGTATAACCGAAAATTTCATCTCTAGTTAGCATAGTATAATTAATATGTAAGTTCAGACATCATTGTAATGACAATTTAAAAGGTTCAGATGTTTGGATTCCCACATTATCTTTACATTAAGAATGGAATGATAAATGTTTAATATATTTTCAAACCGCAAGGGCGACAGAAAAAATGTAAATTAACAGGACAAATGAAACAAAGCGCCGGAATACTCCTCTACAGAAAAACTGGTCACGGCCCCGAATTCTTTTTGGTGCATCCGGGAGGCCCGTTCTTTAGTCGGAAAAACGAAGGATGGTGGACAGTTCCCAAAGGAGAACTGTTAAAAGAAGAACAGCCGCTGGATGCGGCAGTCCGCGAGTTTGAAGAAGAAACAGGCTATCGTCCCCAGGGAGAATTTATACCTCTGCAGCCAATCAAACAAAAGGGAGGAAAGGTTGTATTTTGCTGGGCTGCTGAAGGAGATCTTGAGGCAGAACAAATTACCAGCAATACATTCGAAATAGAATGGCCCCCAAGATCTGGCAAGATGAAAAGCTTCCCTGAAATTGACAGAGCCGGCTGGTTTAATCTTGTTGAAGCCGGCAAGATGATCAATGAAAAACAGGTCGACTTTTTAAAGGAACTGGCGGCATTACTTTAATTTATACCCAGCCCTATTTTGTGCCCCATCGCCTATCAGGCTCGTCCTGAAGTTCTATCTCAATTTTACCGCCCTGCAGCATTTTTTGGTAAGTGAGATAATTGGGGCTATAAACTTTTCCGTTCCATTTGACCTGGCTGATATAACCTGATTTTTTCGATACCTTATGGCAAATAATCTCCAAAGTCCGGTTGCCGGCTAAGCTGATTGTGATGTGATCAAACAGCGGTGCAGTAAAAACATAATTATTCGATACAGGATCTACCGGATAAAAACCAAGCGAGGCAAAAACATACCATGCAGACATTTGGCCGGCATCATCGTTGCCGCTCAGCCCGCCTGGTCCATCACTATACTCATCAGCCAGGATTTCTTTTACACGCAGGTGGGTTTTCCAGGGTGATGAAGTGAAATTATACATGAAGGGTATCTGATGTCCGGGCTCATTACCGTGCCAGTACTCGCCTTTATCAAACAGCTGGTCGAGCGATTTTTCAAGACCGGCTTTTCCACCCATCAATTTTGCAAGACCAGGAATATCCTGTGGCACATAAAAGGTGTATTGCTGAGGTGTGCCCTCTGTGATATATGGCTCCTTTGCATTTGCTTTAAATGGTTTATACCAGCTTTTATCAATGTAACGACCACGCATCATATTAACTTCGGGATCAAATACATTACGATAATTTTTACTTCTTCCCATCAATTTGGTATAATCTGCCTCTTTCCCCAGCCCCTTGGCTACCATCGCCAATGAATAATCATTATACGCATATTCAAGCGTTCTGCTTACCTGTTCCTTCTTATGAAATGCTTCTTGCACGCTGTCTTCCATTGGAATATAACCATACTTTAGATAAGAGCTCAGCGCACGTCTTCCTTTACCATTTACGTAATCCTCCTGATTTGGGCTCTCAAAAGCATTTTGACGCATCAGTCGGTATGCTCCATTCACATCATAGTTACGTATACCTTTTGTGTAGGCAGAAGCGATGAAGGATGTACCGTGGTCTCCAATCATGGCTGCGGTATAGCTGTTCCAGCACGGAAATATAGGCAGCCATCCTCCCTGCTCACCTTTAAGAATCATCGATTGGACACAATCATTGATCAAACCCGGTTTCAGCAATTCAAATAAAGGCAACTGCGCGCGATAAATATCCCACATTGAAAAGTCATCATAATAATTTCCTTTGCTCAGCTTCATTAACTCATAATCGCCCGAGAACTTTGGGTATGTACCGTCAAGATCACTGAACAGGCGCGGATGCTGCATAGTATGATAAAAAGAAGTGTAAAATATGCGCTTGTCTTTTACTACCGGCGTTTCTACCTGGAGCTGGGCCAAAGCCTTCTGCCAAACCTGTTTATTTTTTGCAACCAATCCGTCAAAATTCCAGCCTGGGATTTCAGTCTCCAGGTTTTTCTTTGCCCCGGCAAGGCTGCTGAATGACGTGCCTATCCGTATCCTGAGCTGTTCTCCCTTATTCATTTTGAAACCCAGGTAAGAGCCAATGTCCTTTTGGTCTTTAAGGCTGCTGGCATCAGATACTTTTTCCGCACTGAATGTTCCGCTCGTGCCTACCGCTTTTTCAATCTTAAGATAAAAATAACCACTAAAACCTGCAGGTTTTCCCCAACCCTGATATATACGATGTGCAGGGTTATATCCCCAAACCTCTCCTTTTTCGCGATCTATCTTAATATAACCTTTTTCCTGATCACTGTTGGGCATTACCAGCAGATAAAGGCTGTCAGCGCGATCTGCTGTAAACTGCATCATCCCCGAGCGCAAGGTTGAAGTCATTTCTACATTCAGCTGGTAGGCTGGCAACTTCACTTTATAGTAGTGCGGGGCAGTAATTTCATCTTTGTGAGAAAATTTCGTTCCATACTGGTCGGCCGTAGTTTTTAGGCTTCCGGTAATAGGCATCACGGTGAAACTCCCGTAATCTTGTGTACACGAACCACTAAGCCAATGCGTGGCACGAAAGCCATTAATCACGTTGTCCTGATAGAAATAAGGTGGCTGGCATTTGGTCTCAGACAGGCGTGTCTGCGGAGTATACTGCGTCATCCCAAAAGGCAAACCGACTGCAGGAATTGTATTGGCATTTAGCTCCGTGCCTCCGCCATGTTTCAAAGAGGCCGAAGTTGTACTCGGGGCAGTTCCTGCTAAAGGTTGCACGTATTGAACAAGATCCTGCCCGCTCGAATTAAAGTTTAGTAAAAACAGGGACGCGGCAACAAGGATGTTCTTTACCTTTTTTATGTTCATGACGTAAGAGCTATTTGGTGGCTTTAATCGGTCTGTGGCTAAAGTAGCAGAATTTCCACGTTTATACAAAAAATATTAGTGGGATCCTGACGCATGAAGGCTATACCGATAGGGCTACGCTTTAATGGCGTTATCGAGTTCACGATGAAGGTGCCTGAAAATGTTTTTGTAATTGATCTCTCCTGTCCCAGGTTCTTTCCGGCCTGGGTTGTCGCCAATCTGTATATAAGCAATCTCTTCCCAGCAACGATCCATATTAACCATCAGGTCGCCTTCCGTTCGCTGCATATGGTAAATGCCATAAAGACACGCCAGCCGCAGACAAACTAATCTGGTTACCGGCAATGATTGAGCCGGTAGCCAACATCGCCTTTTTTAAAAAATTGATTCTGTTCATGCTCGTCAAGAATTAATGTTTAATGTTAATTTACAATCATTTTTCGGAAAAATGGGTAAGGCCATTATATGCCAAACGTGACCAATGCAAAAGCAAATCTCCAGAATACAATATAAAGAGATAATATATATAAATTCCATTTATATTTGAATACCAATTTTTTATAAATTATAAATACAGGAAGACTAACAAAAAAATGGATTTTGATGCGTGAACGTTTAAACAAAGCAAGGGTAGTTTAATACATTTTTATCTCCTTTCTCCATAGATTTTTATTTCGTCCTATTGTTCTTATATTAGCCGCACATCTTTGTGTAAGATTACACCATCTTTTACCCCATTTTAATGAGCCAAGCCACACAAGTTACTGCTACGAAATACTTTATTATTGCCTGGGTTTTCGGACTACTATTCTATTTTCTTGATTATGTTCTGCGCGCTGCTCCTGCCGTTATGATCCCTGAGCTGTCAAAAGCATTTGGCGTTAGTACTGTTGGCCTGGTATCTATTATTGGGACTTATTATTACACCTATTCAGTATGCAGTCTCATTGCAGGAATCGCTCTGGATAAATTTGGTGCTAAATACTCAGTTTTCGCCGGTGCACTCATCCTGGGCATTGGATCACTGCTTTTTATTGTTGCCAATTATTATGCGGGAGTGACCGGACGCTTGTTACAGGGTGCGGGATGTGCCTTTGCTTTCCCAGGTTGTGTTTATCTGGCGACGAAGGGATTTTCGCCACGCTCACTGGCTACCGCCATCGGTTTTACGCAGTGTATTGGAATGCTTGGCGGATCTGCAGGCCAGTTTGTGGTAGGGCCGCTGCTTGCGAACGGAATGGATCAGAAAACTTTCTGGATTGTAGGTGGGATAGTGACCATTCTGGTAGCTGTGGGCATGCTGATGGTTATACCTAAAAATGAAACCAAACATGAAACGGAACTGCCACAAGTACCAACCAGTTTTCTAAGTCCCTATAAAATTGTCTTTTCAAATCCTCAATCCTGGCTTTGTGGAATTATATCAGGATTGCTGTTTGCACCAACAACCATATTTGCCATGACCTGGGGGGTTGCCTTTTTTCAAAAAGACCGGTCGTTCGACTTCCACGCGGCCACTATAGCTTGTGCAATGGTTCCGATGGGCTGGGTATTTGGCTGTCCCTTACTTGGTTATCTTACCGACAAAATTGGCAAAAGGAAACCTGTACTTATTGGCGGGGCAATATTGATGATCATTAGCCTTGCCCAATTGCTCTTTTTACCGGATCTCTTTCCGGCCTATATAAGCACATTCATGCTTGGCGTGGCATCAGGTGCCGCCATGATCCCCTACTCCATAATCAAAGAATCAAATCCTGACCATGTGAAAGGAAGCGCAACAGGAGCCATCAATTTTATCACTTTTGGGGTCACCACCCTGGTAAGTCCTTTATTTAGCCACTTATTTGGAAAAACCTTAGCTGGAGCAACTGATAAACCTGCACATTTCCAGTCGGCTGGTTTATTCTGGATCGCGGGGATTGCCATTGCGGTAATCGTAGCGTTACTGCTGAAAGAAACAGGACTGGGCGATCGACAAAAGGCCGTCCTGAATGCCTAACTGGATCATTCAGACTCATTACCAGACACTTATTTCTCTAATTTCAAACCAATTGGACATTGGTTTGTTCTCGTTTTCAGACCTATAAATATAAACCTTTATAACCTGAAGCGATGAAAACAACAGATTCTTACAACAGAAGGAGTTTTATAAAGACCATTTCATGTGGTGTTGGAACAATTTTACTGGCACCATCCTTAACTGCACTTGCTGCATGCACGCCAGATGGGGATAAAAAACTCGGCGTAGCCCTGGTTGGACTAGGAGGATACAGCTCTGGTCAGCTTGCACCAGCATTGCTGCAGACGAAAAACTGCTACCTTGCCGGCATAGTTACAGGTACCCCTGCAAAAGCAGTAAGCTGGTCTGCACAATATGCCATCCCGCAAAAGAACGTCTATAATTACTCTAACTTTGACAGCATCATCGATAATCCTGCAATAGATATCGTATACGTCGTATTGCCCGTGTCTATGCATAAAGAATTTACCATCCGCGCAGCCAAGGCCGGTAAACACGTCATTTGTGAAAAACCTATGGCCCTGAATGCCGCAGAATGCACAGAAATGATAGCAGCCTGTAAGAAAGCTGGTCGCATGCTCTCCATTGGCTACCGTTTGCATTTTGAACCGCATCATATTGAAGTAATGCGGCTTGGTCAAAAACAGGTATTTGGAAAGTTAACATCATTGGATGCGGGCAACGGATTTTCCTGGGGAGGTAACAAGGATTCATGGCGACTTAAAAAACAATTGTCTGGCGGAGGCGCATTAATGGATATGGGCATTTATGCTATACAGGCTTCCAGGTATACTACAGGTAAAGAACCACTGTTTGTAACTGCAAAAGAAGAAAAAACCCGGCCTGATTTGTTTAGTGAGGTAGACGAAACAATACATTGGGAGCTTGAGTTCCCGGATCAGTTTATAACCACCGGCAAATCAAGCTACAATAATAACTGGAGTTATCTAAAAGTGCAGGCGGAAAATGGCAGATTTGACCTTTCTCCATCATATGGATATGGCGGACTTGATGGCAGTACTTCAAAGGGACGCATGCCTTTTCCCAACATTAACCAGCAAGCTGCACAAATGGATGATTTTGCAAACTGCATAATGAAACAGGAGACCACAAGGGTACCGGGAGAAGAAGGTTTAAAAGACATGAAAATAATTGATGCCATCTATAAAAGTATTGCTTCCGGACGCAAAGAAGCAATTGTATAAAAACCCATATATAAGTGTGTTTGAGTTAAACTATGAGGGCTATATACAATGTTTTGACGCAATAAAAATTCATTATTATCTCTTAACTCAACTCAGGCCACGTTTTACGGTAATAAATTATAAGACTTCAAATCAGGAATTAACTGTTTTATTATAACTATCATTACACTACAATAAATAGTTAAACAATGTTTGAAAACATTATCAAAACACTAAAAAATAATAAAGAAGAGATTCTTGAATTATGGATGAAAAACCAGTTGACAGATTCTGTTATTTCTGAGGATCTAATCAGTGAACAGGAATTAAGGAAGCAATCTGAAGAACTGGTTCACGCTTTGGTTAACAACCTGAATGAAAGCAGCATCAACGATAGCCAATCGCCTGATTTTGATCAGCTTACTGAACTGCTTGGCGGTATTTCTATCTCCAGAGCAAGACAGGGATTTAGCCCCCGTGAAACAGGAGCGTTTATTCTTAGTTTGAAAGAAGCCCTGCTCGAAATTCTGAAAACAAACTCTTCCAATGTAAACGAAGTATTTGAAGAAAGTCTCAAATTGAGCCGCCTGCTTGACAATTTCACGATTCTTACTTTCGAGACCTTTATTAAAGGCCGCGAAGAGCTGATCATGCGTCAAACTGATGAAATAACCGATATCTCTACACCTGTAATTAAAGTGTGGGACGGTATTCTTGCACTTCCCATCATTGGCACCCTGGATAGCGCACGTACACAGGTAGTAATGGAAAACCTCCTGCAGGAAATTGTTAAAACCGGAAGTGGCATAGCTATTCTTGATATCTCAGGAGTTCCTACAGTGGACTCACTTGTTGCCCAAAACCTGCTGAAAGCTGTAAGTGCCACACGGTTAATGGGTGCAGATTGCATCATCAGCGGAATCAGACCAGAAATTGCACAAACGATTGTGCATCTGGGAATAGATCTTTCACAGGTGATTACCAAAGCTACGCTGGCAAGTGCCTTACAGTATGCCTTTAAATCATTACGTCTTGAAGTAAGAAAAACCTCAGTTGACGCAACTGCAAATACTAAATAATAAAAAATGGAACGAATTCCTATCTTAAAAATGGGGCCCTTCCTGCTGGTAACGATACAAATTGACCTGTATGACCGCCTGGCATTAAACCTGGAAGAAGATTTGGTGAGAATGGTAGAGAATACTTCTTCGAAAGGGGTATTGATAGATATCTCGGCAGTGAGTATTGTAGATTCATTTATGGGCAGGATACTCGGTAACATTGCCAGCATGTCGAGATTACTCGATGCGCAAACTGTGGTAGTGGGAATGCAGCCTGCAGTGGCAATTACACTGGTGGAACTGGGTCTCCCGCTCAACGGCGTGTACACAGCTTTGAATATGGAAAAGGGAATGCTTTTACTACAGTCTATGATGGAGACCTCCGGGTTACAGGAAGACGATGGGGATCATGACATTGACTAAAGGCACTATGATGGTGTCAAAAGAACAGGATGTGGTCCCCTTCAGGAACTCAGTAAGGGAGTATGCAGTTAAAATCAGAATGGGTTTGCTCAATCAGACCAAGCTGCTTACAGCCTGCAGTGAGATGGTTAGAAACATGTTAAGGTATGGCAATGGAGGGATTACAGTGGTGGAGATTGTGACAAAAGGAAGGGACACAGGAGTACGTGTCACCTTTACAGATAAAGGACCGGGCATTGCCGATATACCCCTGGCGATGCAGGACGGATATTCTACAGGCAAAAGTATGGGACTTGGCTTGCCCGGCACCAAGAGGCTGGTCAACGAATTTGATATCAAAAGTGAGTTAGGCATCGGTACTACCGTCACGATAACTAAATGGGCGAATGGTTGATGCTACACACACCAGTTTCGCGGCCGGCGACAGAAGTTACTTTTCATTTATAAAAAAAGATATCCATCGCATGGCAGAAGATGCGGGATTTACAGCAAAACGCCTGGCCGACCTGGACCTGATCGTATCTGAAATCACTTCAAACCTGCATAAATATGCTGTTGATGGTGAATTACTGGCAGGATTATTTAGAGAAGGAGAAAACTACTACATAGAACTGATCAGTATAGATAACGGGCCGGGAATGCTGTCGGCGCAGAAGATGATGGTAGATGGCGTTTCTACTGCCGGCACATTGGGGATGGGCCTGGGCAGTATTAAAAGGCTGTCCGATAAATTTGATATCTATTCTGCCAAGGGATGGGGAACAATTCTGCTGAGCCGTATTTACAGCAAAAATATATTACCAGTTGTATCCGAACTGCGCGCCCGTCTGGACGTAAGACAAATTGTGGTCGCCTTGCCAGGACAACAGAAAAGTGGCGATGGTACCTACCACAAGGTTTCAGATGAATACTTTAAACTAATGGTAGCCGATGGCCTTGGTCATGGGGACGCAGCCAACCATGCGGTGAATGAAGCAGTGAAAGCCTTCAGGTCATGTCCATGGCACTCCCCTGCCGAGATTATAAATTATATCCACAAATCAATAAAAGGAACGCGCGGAATGGTGGCAACGATAATTGTGTTCGACTTTAAATTGAAAAAGTGGAAGGTTGCAGGGGTAGGAAACATTACTACCCGGATGTCCAACATCATGGAAATAAAAAACCTGATGTCACATAATGGCATCATCGGATTAAATATTCCGTCAACGATAAACGATCAGGAGGTTTCACTGGATCAATACCATCAGGTAAGCTCTTGCTCAGACGGTATTAAAGCACGCTGGGAATGGAGCAAGTTTCCAGGTATTAACCGCTGCGACCTGACTATACAGGCTGCAGCAATTTATAAAGACTTCGCCAGAAGAACAGATGACATGTCTGTTGTGCTGGCTAAAATAAATTTAAGATGATGCAACTCGTTCAGGTAGCACTTGAAAATGAGATGGACCTTACACTTGCGTATAAGAAATCTATCAAGGCAGCGGAATTACTGGGATTATCTGTTTCCACACAAACGGCATTTGCTACTGCTGTATCGGAAGTTTGCAGGGAAATAATAGACAAAACCCGTGAGGGTTTGGTGAGTATTGAAATCCACGGCGATGCAGACCGGCACGATCTGGCAGCAATAGTCACGTACACAGAAAGTGAAGGAATGGGCAGCCTCCGCGAAGGCATGCAGTATGCCAAAAAACTGGTACCCGTTTTTAACTTTTCCGTAACTGATGGCAAGGGCAGGATTGAGTTAAAACTCAACATTCCCCGCTACTCCAGAATCAGCAAGGTAAAAATGATGGCCATTAAAAGTTACTTTGAAAATATTGGACCAAATACCCCGTACGAAGAAGTTCGTCTAAAAAACCTGCAGCTCTTTCAAATCAATGAACAATCGGAAACCGCCCTGCGCCATTCTGAATACCTGAACGATCAGAAAAATGAGTTTCTCTCCGTTGCAAGTCATGAACTGAAAACACCGCTAACGATATTACGCGCGTATACACAAATGGCCTTGAGGAGCGATTGCAACCCTGAAACCCTTGCACACCTTAAAAAAGTTGACATTCAGGCCTTGAAGTTACAGACGATGATTGTTCAGTTATTGGACATTTCAAGGATTGAAAAAGGTAAAGCAGATTACAACATGGAATCGGTAGACTTCAATTCGTACCTGGATGATATGAGCGACCTGCTCCGTAAACTTGTACCGTCACATGAACTGATTATCATTATGGGGAAAACCAGTGAACTCAATATCGACAGGCTGAGGATGGAACAGGTGATTATGAATATTGTGGGTAATGCGGCTAAATATTCACCACAGGGAAAACAGATCATAGTAAAATCAAACTTTCAG
>Ga0247815_10000158_pt1 | contig 52032 bp, 47 predicted proteins | sample UWRJL194509B1_FD_181014 | JGI IMG/M metagenome (GOLD analysis project Ga0247815, IMG submission 181014) | Plant litter microbial communities from Arlington Agricultural Research Station in Wisconsin, United States - UWRJ-L194-509B-1 | ecosystem: Environmental > Terrestrial > Plant litter >... | reverse complement strand
CGCTTTGACTCAAGAGCAAGCTGATGCTAAATTATCTGCTTGGTTAGATGCTAAAGCTGGAAAAGTTGATGCTAAAAAAGACGGTTTAACAAAAGCGCAAGCTGATGCTAAAGCTAAAGCTTTTAAAGCAGAACAAGAAGTTAACGCTAAACGTTTAGCTGCTGCAGCTCAGGCTGAAGCTGACGCTATCGCTGCTGCAACTCCTGCAGTTGAAGAAGAAGAAGTTGCTGAAGTTGAAGCGGAAGCTGCTACTGAAGAAGCTCCTGCTGCTGAAGAAAATAACGAAACAACTGAAGCATAATTATATTTAGCGAGAATGCGTAAAGAAGATTGTTTTTATTTAGGTAAAATCGCTAAAAAATTTAGTTTCAAAGGTGAAGTTCTGGCTTATTTAGACACGGACGAACCTGAGTTATACGAAAATCTGGAATCAGTGTTTATTGAATGCAATAAACACCTGGTTCCTTTTTTTATTGAAAAAAGTTCATTGCACAAAAACGATTTTCTTAGAATTCGTTTTGAAGATATGAATACTGAAGAAGATGCAGATGCCATTATGGGTAATGCCATTTATCTTCCTTTGAATATGTTACCAAAACTTTCCGGTAACAAATTTTATTTCCACGAAGTTATTGGTTTTGAAATTGAAGATCAGCGTTTAGGCGTTTTTGGAAAAATTGTTGCCGTAAACGATTCTACAGCCCAACCTCTTTTTGAAGTTTTAAATGGCGAAGTAGAAATGCTGATTCCGATGATCGATCATTTCCTTGTAAAAATTGATCGTGAGAATAAAAAAGTTATCATGAACTTGCCTGAAGGATTGGTGGAGATGTATCTTTAATTAAGAAATTCTAAATTTTTTAAATTCTAATTAGCTTCGATAAAAATCGGGTCATTATAGAAATCTGCAAAAAAATACCACAGAGAACACAAAGTTTTTTAAATATACTAAGTTTAGTAAATACACAAAGTTCACAAAGCTTTGCGGACTTAGATTGTGTAAACACAACTTAAATCTTAGTTAACTCTGCGAAAAACCTTTGCGCTCTCTGCGTTAAAATAATTTAGGAATACAAATTATCATATATATTTATAGTTTTTGTAGTTTTTTTTGAAAGAAGCCATTTTTTAAAAGTTTAAATCCTGATCAAAAAACACTTTCAGATTCTTTATTATTCGAAGTCGAAGAATTAAGAAAGATTCTATCGGCAATAATCACTAAAATTTCAAAATAATTACTGAGATTTTAATCTTACTTTTGCGACTCAAAACCATATAGGTTTTTACTCCTTTTACAATTGGAATTTGGAATTTAAGATTTGGAATTTTCTTTTTCGGATTGGAATTTGGAATTTAAAAAAATTTGGAATTTAATTTTTATGTTTACATTCAAGCAATTCTCTATTCAACAAGATAAAACTGCCATGAAAGTCGGCACAGACGGCGTTTTATTAGGCTCTTGGGCTCCCGTTCATCATAATCCGTTTAGTGTATTAGATATTGGTGCAGGAACCGGAATTATTGCCTTGATGCTTGCTCAGCGAACTCATGCAGAACAAATTGATGCTCTTGAAATTGATGAAGATGCCTACGAACAAGCGGTTGATAATTTTGAAAATTCTCCTTGGGGTGATCGTTTATTTTGTTTTCATGCAGGTTTAGATGAATTTATCGAGGAACCGGAAGACGAATATGATCTGATTGTTTCAAATCCTCCTTTTTATGCTGAAGATTATAAAACAGAAAATGAACAACGCGATTTAGCACGCTTTCAGGACGCCATGCCTTTTGAAGAACTGGTGGAAGCTGCCGATTTGCTTTTATCTGAAAACGGAATATTTGCTATAATTCTTCCTTTTAAAGAAGAAGCAAAATTTATCGCCTTAGCGAAAGAATCAGAATTATATCCAATAAAAATTACCCGCGTAAAAGGAACTCCAACAGCCGCAATTAAAAGAAGTTTATTGGCTTTTGGCCGAAATGAAACTGACGAAATCGAAATTGACGAATTAACAATCGAAATCGACAGGCATGTTTATACTCCGGAATATATCGAATTGACGAAAGAGTTTTACCTGAAGTTTTAAACCTGTTCGAAAATACTCTTAAACTGATACAAAATTCTCTCAATTAGTCGCAGATCTTCGGTTACAATTTCAGCACTTCCTTTCATTTCCTGCTGAAAAACAATTTGCTTTTTATAAGAAGTCTGCAATCCGTTTGGCAGCGCGACATCTAATAGTAAATTTCCGTCTTTATCCGGAACCAATGAAATATTCTGGATTTTTCCTTTTAGCACACCAAATTCTCTGTACGGAAAATTCGCTAATCGAATATTTACCGTTTGCCCTACTTTTATCTTTCCGGAATTTAAAGCCGGTGCTTTAACCTTCCCGACAAAACCATTTTTTGTGTCCGGTATAATCGAAAACACATTATCACCAACATTTATGGTTTGATTTTCTGTCCAAACCTGCAAAAAGGTAACTACTCCGCTTACTGAAGATTTTAAGGCATAAGCCAATTCCCAATCTTTTATTACTTTTTTAAGCTGATAAAAAGATTGCGCCATGTTTCTGCCAAGAGTCACCTCTTCCTTAGTGCCGCTTATCTGCGAATTCTGACTTAATTTTGAATTATCAATCAAAGAGGACTTCAATTGAGAAATAGACGTTAAAAGCCCTTTATAATTCTTCTGTGCCTGAAGATAACCTAACTTTTTAGCCTCCATTTCCTGAGCTGAAATAATGCCTTTATTGAATAAAGTTTCAAAACGTGCTATTTCATTTTTCTGAAGCTGTAATTCACTTTCGTTAATGACCTTTTGCTGCTGCAGAATTTCTAATCTTTCCTTGATTTGCACTTTCTCTGAAACCTGAGCTCTGTTTTCGACCTGAAAAGGCTGTAAATCTTTATTTAATTCTTCGGCCTGATAATCTTTTTGAAAAACAGCAAAAGCACTTTCGATTTCTCCTAATTGTGCATTTTTTAGCAAAGCAAAAGGAAAAGCTTTTTGAGGATTGTTGATATTATACTCATCAACGATTTTTTTCAATAAAAAAACATCGTTGTAATTGGCTGTGTTTTCGATAATTGCGAGTGTACTATTTCTTGAAACTATCGATTTGTTTTTTACCAAAATAGCCTCGATACGCCCGGAAGATTTCGAAACTATCTTCTCTGGCGGAATATTGGTTGTAATGACAATTTCGGTATTTACAACATCCGGGTATTTGATAAACCAGGATACAAAAAACAACATAAAAATAATTACAAATATCAAAACGGTTCCCCAACGTATCATCCAGTGGGGTACTCTGGTAAGGATGTCCTGAACTTCCTCACTTCTTAATTCGAATGTAGTATCTTCTGCCATGATTAATTTCCTAATTGTAATTGATTTTTAACCAGTTCAAAATAATTTCCTTTTTGTTCTACCAAAGCAGAATGATTGCCAATCTCTATAATTTTTCCTTTATCCAAAACCACGATTTGATCTGCGTTCATCACTGTACTCAATCGGTGTGCAATAACCACAACCGTTTTGTCTTTAAAGAAAATATCCAGTTTGCGCATAATTTCTTTCTCATTATTAGCATCTAAGGCCGATGTTGCTTCATCAAAAAACAATATCTCAGGATTTTTATAAACTGCCCTTGCTATTTGCATACGCTGTTTTTGTCCTGTACTCATTCCGGTTCCTTCAGCGCCAATTTTAGTATTATAACCAAGTGGCAAACCGCTGATATATTCTTTTATATTGGCTACATCTGCTGCATAAACCAAGCGCTCTTTATCGACTTTATCTACACCAAAAGCAATATTATTAGCGATAGTATCACTAAAAATAAAACCTTCCTGCATCACTGCGCCAATATTGGATCGCCATGCTTTTTGCGAAATATTTTTAAACTGTGTATTGCCTATCGTAATTTCGCCTTTTTCAGGTTCATAAAATTTCAGAAGCAGTTTCATTAAAGTAGTTTTTCCGCTTCCGCTAACGCCTACTATTGCCGTTACTTTATTGGCGGGAATCTTTAGTGTTAAATCATCTAAAACCGGAATATCTGATCCCAGATAACGGTACGAAAGATTCTTTATCTCAATATCTGAATCAAAAGGAACATCGCTTGTTTGATGAACTTCTTGTTGCGTTTCATCTTCTTTCTCGTGAATTTCGGACAACCTGGCCAATGAAATTTTAGCATCCTGAAGTTCTCTCACAAATTCTATAAGCTGTGTAATTGGTCCGTTTAAACTTCCTACGATCGAACTTATCGCCAACATCATCCCCAACGTTATAGAACCATCAATCACCAATTTGGCCGAAAGAAATATGATGAAGATATTTTTTAGCTCATTGATTACAGACGAACCAATAGTTTGTGTTTGTTCTAAAACCAATCCTTTTATCGAAACCCTGAAAAGTCTGGCCTGAATATACTCCCAACCCCAGCGTTTTTGTTTTTCGGCATTATGCAGTTTAATTTCCTGCATTCCGTTGATAAGTTCCATTACTTTGTTTTGCTCGTTTGAGACCTCTGCAAAACGCTTGTAATCGAGAACTTCTCTTCGTTTTAAGAATAAAGTAATCCATCCAAAGTAGAGAATACTTCCAACAAAAAATACAAAGAATATCTGAAGATTAAAATAAGCCAATACTCCTCCCAGCACGAACATATTAATTACAGAGAACAAAACATTTAATGATGAAGTGGTCAGAATTTTTTCGATTCTGCGGTGGTCATTAATACGCTGCATAATATCTCCGGTCATTCGCACATCAAAGAACGAAATGGGCAGATTCATTAATTTAATAAAGAAATCTGAAATAAGAGAAATATTGATGCGGGTTGAAAGATGTAATAATATCCAACTCCTGATAAGCTCTAAACCTGTCTTTCCTGCAAAAAGAAATAATTGTGCAAAAAGGATTAAATAAATAAAATGGATGTTTTGATTTTGTATCCCTACATCGACAATACTTTGGGTTAAAAACGGAAAAATCAATTGCAGCAAACTGCTGGCCAATAACCCTATACTAAGTTGTATTAAAAACGATTTGTACCGCAACACATATTGCGACAATAATGCAAAACCTAAACCTTTATTTTCTTCCTTATCAAATTCAGACTGAAAAAACTTTGGAGCGGCTTCCATCAATAATGCGACTCCTTCCTGAGTAAATTCGTCTGCGTTGTTGCCTATCCAGAATTTAATAAAATCCTGCTTATTATATTCGATTAAACCAAAAGCCGGATCCGAGATATAATACGTTCCTCTTTTGATTTTATAAAGTACCACATAATGGTTTTTATTCCAATGCAAAATACAAGGCAATGGTGCCTCTTGTAATCTTTCCAGATTTAATTTTACACCTAAAGTTCTAAAACCAATTTTCTCTGCGGCATCGCTTAAAAAAAGCAAATTACTACCTTCACGAGTTGTTTCGCTAATGTCTCTCAACTCCTGAATATTGATCGTTTTTCCGTAATGTTTAGCTACTATCTTTAAACATGTTGGCCCACAATCTTTATAATCAGCCTGCTTATAATTGGTGAATTTTTTCAACTTATATTCATTTATTTCAGAGCAATTTAAGATTAAATTTCTTTATTTAACAAAAATATGATATTTACTATTAAATTAATTATTCTCCCTTTTTGCAAACAATTTAAATACTTAATTTTAAACTGATTACATTTAACGCATCCGATTTCTATTTAATCTCTAAAACAATTTATCCGATCATTCTTTATCATTCAAAGAACGTTACGATCTTTATAAAAGAAACCGCCAAAATAAAATCATGAGGCGGTTCCTTTTTATTTAAAACTAAAAAAAAATTAATGATCTAATAAACAACTTTCTTCAATAACCGATGAGCAAACTTCACCCTCTCCCGGATGTATAATACCGGCAAAAGTGCCATCAGGACAATAACAAGCCTCAATTCCCGGGCCTCCGCCCTTAATGTTTTTCTTTTCAGTAGCGCTTAAAATTTCAACCCCAATTAAATCTTTCAATTTTTTCATAATTTGTTTTTTTGATTTGTTAGTACTCCAATCATTTTAAGACAGTTGAAGCCTCTGTCTTCTTAAAAAAACTATCATAATATTTTACTCTACTATATCCATGAAAAAAAAACAGAGAAGATGATATCTTCTCTGTTAGGGTATTTAAAAACCATATTTATTAGAAATACAATTTCTGTAGGAGATGGCACTGGTTAACCCTAACCAAATAAAAATCAACTCAGTGACCAATTTTCCTAAAGATTCCCAACACCAATCATCAATGTGGGGAAATATGCTCAATGTTCCACGATCGAGCGCCTACAAATTAAAAAAAACATGACTAAATTCTAAAAAAGGCTATACTGTATTTCTCTTAAAACGGTTAAAAATTAACAACAAAGGCGACTAGTTTCGCATATACCTGCTGATGTATTTACAGGGCAATTTCCGCCTACTGGTATCAAAACGCATCCAGCTTCGATTGCATGAACCCAACATTCAGGAATTCCTCCTTTTATTGTTTTTTGTTCACTTTTGCTTATATTTTGCGCACTTTCTAAATTCAAAATTTTCTTTAACATTATAAAATATTGATGTTGAAACTCCAATTATATTTTATTGTAACGGTTCAGTCAATTAACACGGAGCCATTAATATAGAACATTGATTATTTCCTATATATGCTGGTCTTAAGTTACGCGGATATGCTAAACATTGTTCCTGACTAGCATAAAACACAACAAATTCTCCACACTCACCATCTGGCGGAATACTTCCTCCATTGATACTTTTTTGCTCATTTTCACTTAGAGAATAAGCTCCTTCAAGGTTTAAAATGTTTTTTATCATAACTATGTTTTTTTGTTTAGTTTTTAGATGATAACTTCTTTTAAAATAAAAGCAGATTTATTTTATTAACCTATTCAAGTCCCGGTTTTGGCGGAGGCATTGGAGAAGTACATGTTGATGGACTTCCTACGTTGATTCCCGGAAGTGATCCGTCAGGACAATAGGCATTACAATAAGCTTCTACTTTCTTAGCTCCTGAAAAACAAAAGCAAGAACAATTGGCTGGTTGAACCGGTGTTCCTCCTTGTATGCTTTTTTGCTCATTTGTAGTTAGAAAATGAGCGCCTTCAAGGTTTAAAATATTTTTTATCATAACTCTGTTTTTTGTTTTTTGTTTAGTACTTATGATCAGTAATTAGCAAGCCTTTGTTCCGTCAGGCACACAATCCCAGTAATAAGGTACTGTTCCATTTTCGTTACATCTTTTTGCAAACGAACCTGGATTGCAAACCGGAGCATTACCTCCAGCTATCATTTTTTGTTCATTTTCGCTTAATTCTACTGCGCCTTCTAGATTCAAAATGTTTTTTAACATGATACTTAGGTTTTAATGTTTTCCGTTTATTACTTCAATCATTTATAGACATTTGAAGCTTCTGTCTGTTATACTTAAGATTCCTTTCGAAATATTAAGCTATTTTCTTTTCAAGAACCTCATTTACAGATTCCTCAGTAAAATCGTTTAAGAAATATTTTAATTCACTTAACTCATATTCACCCGGAAAAACTTTTTCGTTTACAATTTTAACCGGTGTATAATTAAAATTATTTTTAGAACACCATTCGTATTGCTTTTGTATTTCCTGATTGATCATGATGCTAACAGAATCAACATGCCATTTTTTAAGCCATTTTTTCAAACCAATTTTTTTAATATGCCAATCAGATATTGCTTCAACCGTTTTACCGGGAGTTGCTCTATTGATAGCCAAAAGTCTTTCGACAACTGGCTTATATGGGTTTTCGGCATTTTCAGGGTTAATATTGAATAATACATTCAAAAATATCTTATCCGGATATCTTAACACTAAATCAAATGCTTCCTGAAATGTTTTATGACAATGATCGCAGCTTGGGCTTATAATAATAGCAAGTTTTACTGCAGCATTTCGGTTTCCAAAATTTAATCCTCTTAAGTCTTCAAAACCATTTGTATCAGGTACTTTTTTTGATAAAAAATTTAATAACGAATAATTTCTCTTGAACTTTTTCATCTCTTTCAGAGAATTTTCATTACCCAGAATATTTTTTATAATTGTTTTTAAAAATGACCAAATTGGAATCAGAAGAACTACAGAAAATACAAAAGGAAAAATTTCCCCCAGACTAAAACTTAGCGTAAACAAATCTGACGCAAACCATACCACGCTTTGTGCAAATATTATGGCCGAAACAGCCAGGCACATTACACACCATTTTTGTATTTCAAACTTTTGAATCCAAATAGAGGAAACAATTACCGGAATGGCCAGTAAGCTTAAAAAACCAATAAAAACTGCTGATTCAAGCGGCTGAACTAAAACAGCAATTAAACTTGAAGCAAAGAAAATAAGCGGCAGATCTGAAAAACCAATCCATTTATTATTTCCTTCTTTATTATTAATAACAGAATTACAAGAAGAATTTGAACTAAGGTTACAAAATCTTGAAATAATACCGTTTTTAAAACCTAATTTTTCCTGAACAATAAAAACACTTACTGCAAACCCCAGAATTGATGTTACTAAAAAAACAACGCTAAACAAATTATAGCTATTGTAGAAAAAAGATAACCCAACTAAAAGCAAAAGCGGCAAAGTAAATTTTAACCAGCTGAATTCAACTTTTAAATTTTCTCTGGCAATAACATTATTTGGTTCTATTGCAACGATTACTCCATTCCAATCTAAAAGGAATTTTTCGTAAGGCATTTTTAAACTTCCTTTTTTTATAGTATTAATACGAACGAAGTTTTTAGCTTTTTCTACCAGTATAAGTTCCTCTTTAAAATAGGCCAAAAAATTAGATGGCAAATCAACTATTTGTTCTTTAGAAACTCTCACTGCAGCATTCTCTACAGACAGCAAATCCAGAGAATCTGTTATGGCAAATAAACTAGGATAATTTGGATGAGAAAGAAACAAATCTTTAAACTCATTTTTAATTTCCGAGTATCTATTTATTTGTAGAAATTTTTGGACAAGTTTTAACATCTTTTTCGAATCTTTAAAATCATAATTACAATACAAATATTGCTGTTTTTATTCATAATAAAACGTCGAAGACACACATTTTATCAATTATACTACATACAATTTATAAATTATAGCAGTCTGAATGAATTGATCAAATTATTGAAATTCAACAACTTACATCAATTATATTTCCGCCAAAACCCTCAAAATGCGATTCTCGACTAAGCGTTTTCCTTTTTGTCTAGTTTTGATAAATCATAAACCCTAATACTCAACGACATGACAAATCAAGCATTAAAATTGAAAGATTTTCAAACAGAAAAATTATCTAAAAATCAACAAAAAACTGTTCACGGAGGTGACGGTGAAATTGATCCGTCCAAAGGTGATGGGAAGGGTGCAACCATATCTTAAAACATAATATTGCAACAAAATTCAAGATCAAAATTTAAAGTTTTTTCTTATAATAATGATCTAAAAAAAATTAAAAAATACAATCTAAACTAACAATCAGCTTCTCTGAATTAAGAGAAACTTCTTATAAATAATTTAACTTTTAAATAAAAAAAAATGGCAAATCTAAGATTAAATATTAGCGATTTCGAAACTGAAAAATTATCCAAAAAACATCAAAGAACAGTTTCAGGAGGTGATGATATTGATCCATCTAAAGGAGATGGTAAAGGAGCAACCGTAGTAGGTACTAAATAAATATCAAAATCCAGGATCTCCATCTAAGATCATTATAATAAAATAGCTCAAAAAAATTATACCAACTGCAATTTTCATATCAATAATTAATTAATAAACACACTAATTATGACAACTCAAAAATTAAACATTAGCGATTTTCAAACAGAAAAATTATCTAAAAACCAACAAAAAACTGTTTCTGGAGGTGATGATATCGATCCGTCTAAAGGAGATGGAAAAGGAGCAATGTAGTAGCTGTTAAAAAAACAACAAATACCTCAATATAAAATCATTACAACAAAATAGTTCAAGAAAAAATTGTACCAACTGCAATTTTTCCTATCAATAATTTAATTAATAAAGAAACTAATTATGAAAACTCAAAAATTAAATATAAGCGATTTTCAAACAGAAAAATTATCTAAAAATCAACAAAAAACTGTTCACGGAGGCGACGAGTCTATTGATCCATCTAAAGGAGATGGTAAAGGAAACACAGCCCAGACTCAATATATTGACCCATCAAAAGGAGACGGAAAAGGAAATACACTGTAGTAAGATTGTAGAGAATTAGCAACTATCATAGAATTAGTCAAAATATTATCTATGACTTATTAAATATTATTCGCAAACTGAGCTGGAGATACTCCAGTTCTTTTGCGAAATGATTTGGCAAATGAAACTGCATTTTTAAATCCAACACTTTCTGCAATGGCCTGAGTCGAATATTTACGATACATATGATTGGTAATCATTTCGTTGATTACATAATTAATCTTAAGTTCGTTCGAATATTCTCCAAAAGATTTACCAAAACGTTTATTTACCACATAAGACAAATAGGTTGTATTTGTTTTGATTTTCTTTGCGACGTACGGCAGGGTAAAATCGGCATTTAGATATTCATGTTTGCTTTCGAGAGCGAGTAATTTTTCTACTATTTTATTTTCTTTCGCTTCATCGATACTCAAATTGGCATTTTCTTTCTTGAGTAAAATTTCTTCCTGCTCAAAAACAACTTCTTCTTCTTGTTCAGGATAATTTGCTTTCTTCTCTAAATTGGCTTTAAATTCCTCGATCAAGTCATTCATTTTTTTGTGAGCCTTATTTTTGTCCCTTATGTTTTTAATCAATAAAAAAACAATAGTGACAAACAAAATGACGTAAAAAACTTTCAATGCTTTATTGATAAAAACATCGTATTTATATTTTTCCTGAATGGTTACCATTTCATTGGTCAAATCTCCTACACCCAGTTTATAATTTACTTCCAGAATTTCGTCATTTAATTTTGACTCTGACTTTTCGTAATTATCCAGGTAAATTTTCGAATGTTTGTACGCGAGCTCAGGTTCTTTAAGAATGTTATAAATTTTTGCCTGATAATAATTTGATTTAAGATAATCTACCTGATTCGTTTTGGTATTTGCCGCTATCGAATCGGATTTTTTAAAAAATACTAAAGCCTTATCGTATTTTTTTGTTGTGTAATAGAGGTCTCCTAAATTATAATTTGCGGTACATAATATCTCTGGCATATTATTTTGATGCGCTAAAAAAACAATGTCATAGTAGGTTTTTTCAGCATTGTCATAATCTTTTTGCCAACTGTATATATTACCTAAACTTAATTTGGCTACAATTTTATTATCGGGAAAATTTTGAGAATAACTAACGGTCTTTTTATAAAAGTATTCGGCAGAATCCAGCAAAATCTTTTTCTTGGCATCTTTCATATAATAAACTTCATATGAACCGGCCAGACTAATATTGATATTGCTTTTATTATTTAAATATTGCTCTTTGGTATATACTCTTTCATTTTTATCGACAAAATCATTAAGCTGTCTTAAGTCTTTTATAGCTAAACGATAATTACCAACGGCTACATTTATAGAGGCAATATTATTTTTAAATTTTACAATTTGAATAATATCTCCAATTTCTATAGAAAGCTTAATCCCTTGCTGATAACTTTCTATTGCTCCGCTAAAATTTCCTCTTTTCCATTCTGATAAACCTTCATAGTTATATAAAATCGACCTAAGTTGCTTTTTATCCCGCCCATCAGGCATTTTATCATAGTAATTTAATGCAAGCTTGTATTTTTGTTTAGATTGAGCTGAATTTCCTTTTAACTGAACTAAGTAAGATAATGCTCCATTTGCAAAAGCCAAATGTTTATTATTGTTGGATTTTATCATTTGATTAGCAAATACAATCGCGCTATCTACATTGGCATTTGCAGTTAGCCTAATTTTATCTTGCAATAATAAGTACTCTTGTTCTGTTAAAGCCTTTTTCTGTTGAGAAACTGCCGTATTCAGAACAAAAAAAAGTAAAAAAGAGATGATCAGCCTCATTAAATTTGTTTTTTGGAATCTCAAAAATAGCGCATAAATTTTCAATAAACTAAAATTAATTAAGGTTTATACTAATTTTCTTCTTTATGTATTGAAAAAATATAACAATTTAACATTGTTTTGTTATATTTTTATTACGTAAATTTGTTTTTGTAAAAACTATCACAAATGAAACCAGATTTATTTCAAGCTCCGGATTATTATAACCTAGACGATTTGCTAACAGACGAACATAAACTAGTTCGCGAATCAGCTCGTGCATGGGTTAAAAGAGAAGTTTCTCCTATTATAGAAGAATATGCTCAAAAAGCAGAATTTCCTAAACAAATTATTAAAGGACTTGGAGAAATTGGTGGTTTTGGTCCCTATATTCCTGTTGAATATGGCGGTGCCGGATTAGACCAAATTTCATACGGTTTAATCATGCAGGAAATCGAGCGCGGAGATTCTGGTGTAAGATCGACCTCATCTGTTCAGTCTTCATTAGTAATGTATCCTATTTGGAAATACGGAAACGAAGAACAACGCATGAAATACTTACCAAAACTGGCAACAGGAGAATTCATGGGCTGTTTTGGTTTGACAGAACCTGATCATGGTTCTGATCCCGGAAGTATGATAACCAATTTTAAAGATAAGGGAGACCATTATCTTTTAAACGGTGCCAAAATGTGGATCTCGAATGCCCCTTTTGCAGATATTGCAGTAGTTTGGGCAAAAGACGAATCAGGAAGAATTCACGGATTGATCGTTGAGCGCGGAATGGAAGGTTTTACAACTCCTGAAACGCACAATAAATGGTCGCTTCGTGCATCATCTACCGGTGAATTGATTTTTGACAATGTAAAAGTTCCTAAAGAAAACTTATTACCAAATAAATCTGGTCTGGGCGCACCGCTTGGCTGTTTAGATTCAGCAAGATACGGGATCGCCTGGGGAGCAATTGGTGCTGCAATGGATTGTTACGATACAGCTTTAAGATATGCCAAAGAAAGAATTCAGTTTGGAAAACCAATTGGAGGAACGCAATTACAACAGAAAAAACTGGCAGAAATGATTACCGAAATCACAAAAGCACAATTACTAACCTGGCGTTTAGGCGTTTTAAGAAACGAAGGAAAAGCAACAACGGCTCAAATCTCGATGGCAAAACGTAATAATGTCGATATGGCCATTCACATTGCCCGTGAAGCCAGACAAATGCTTGGAGGAATGGGAATTACAGGCGAATATTCGATCATGCGACACATGATGAACCTCGAAAGTGTGATCACTTATGAAGGAACTCATGACATACATTTACTGATTACCGGAATGGATGTAACTGGAATTCCAGCTTTTAAATAGTAAACAACTATTAAAATATATACAAAAACAATATAAAAAAGCTTCCTCTAACCGGGAAGCTTTTTATCTTTGTCAAAAATTTACGAAAATGAATATTGAGACTATCCACAATAGCATTCAACCTCAAAAAGATCAACTTTTACAACATTCTTTATACAATAAAATTCAAAGCATCGATGATTTACATAGTTTCTTAGAAAGCCACGTTTTTGCTGTTTGGGATTTTATGTCATTATTAAAAGCATTACAAGCCAAACTTACTTGCACTACAACTCCTTGGTTTGCAACAAAAAATCCTGAAACAAGATACTTAATCAACGAAATTGTTCTTGCCGAAGAAACTGACTTAAGCATTGACGGAAGAAGACAAAGTCATTATGAAATGTATATTGAGGCAATGGAAGATTGCGGAGCAGATACAACAGGAATCAATACCTTTTTATCTGAAGTAAATTCCCTGCATAACATTTTTGTTGCCATCAAGCAAAGTACATTACACCCGGATACAAAAGCCTTTTTGGACTTTACTTTTAGAGTGATCGAAGAAGGAAAACCGCATGAAATTGCCGCTGCATTTACCTTTGGAAGAGAAGATTTAATTCCAAGTATGTTTACCGCAATCCTGAAAAACTTTCAACAAAACCTTCCGGATATTGATTTAAGCAAATTACTTTACTATTTCGAAAGACATATCGAATTAGATGCCGATGAACACGGACCAATGGCCATGCAAATGATCTCTGATTTATGCGAAGACGATGCCCAAAAATGGAAAGAAGTTGAAGAGATTTCGATCCTTGCATTAGAAAAACGAATAGGACTCTGGAATGCCATCGAAGAAGAAATCGTGATGAAAACCGAGATGGTTTAAAAACCAAAACAAGTGATATAACGTAACTATTTGTTTAAAATGATCCTGAATCTAATTAAACAAATTATGAAATCACATTTCAAACAAATAGTTATTGTTATCCTTTCTATATTCCTTTTAAGCTGTAGTTCTGACGATTCTGCTTCAAAAACGGCAGTTACTCCTCCCGTGCCCGTTACTCCACCAAAAACAGAAATCCCAACTACACCTATTTCAGGTTCTGTAAAATACCTGGCTTTAGGCGACAGTTATACCATTGGGCAAAGCGTTTGTGAAACTTGTCGTTTTCCTGAACAGCTAAAATCAAGTTTAAAAACAATTTACCCTCAAACCGATTTTTCATTAAAAGTTATTGCAAGAACAGGCTGGACCACTTCAAACTTAATCTCAGCTATCAACAACGAAAATCCTGAGGCTAATTATGATTTGGTTACACTTTTAATTGGTGTAAACAATCAATATCAGCACATTGACTTTTCTGTTTATCAAAAAGAATTTCCGCAATTACTCAACAAAGCCATACAATTAGCAAAAGGAGATAAGAAAAATGTAATCGTAGTTTCGATTCCTGATTATGCTTACACGCCATTTGCTTCGGGTTACAGTAGCTCAAAACGTGCAGAAATTTCGAACGAAATCGACCAATACAATACCTTTGCAGAGAATACGTGTATAAGCAGCGGAGTCAATTTTATTTCAATCACAGATATTACACGCCAAAGCAACAGCAATTTAGTAGCTTCAGATGGCTTACATCCTTCGGAAACCGCATATAAATTATTTGTTGATCGAATTGTTCCTAAAGCAAAAATGATTTTACAGGATTAGTTTTTTTTAGCTAATTAAAAGCTAACACGAATTGCACAAATTTGCACAGATAAGTTCGTGGAATTAATTTCACAAACTAAATCGTGAATTAAAATTAGTGTCAATTGGTGAAATTCGTGTTCATTTTTTTCCAACTTCAAGAACTTTTGACTGGGCTTTTATTAGACTTCCAAATAAATCCGTCGAGTAAATAATGGGTAAATTGAGGTACGCTTAATAACGGAACTATTAAAAATTGCCAGGAAGAAAAATCAATAGATGCTACAGCAAAGTTTTCTTTCCAAACCAAAACTTCCCATAAAAATTCTTCGGTAAAAGCAATTCCCATTAAAATCAGGATATAAATAAAAATGGCATTATAGCTTTTTAAGTAACTAAAAACTCCCAAACTCTGATTCGGTTTATTTTCGATTTCTCTAAAATAAACCAATGCCATGTACGGAATTCCGTGAGAGACAACATTTAATAAAGTAAAAATAAGATCGTCATTAAAATACACGATTCCAAAATACCACGAAAGCGCCGTTCCCAGAATAATGGCATTTTTAGGAATATTGAAAAACCTGTTTTTTATACTTTTATGAATGGTGTAACTTACATAGATCAATAAAATCGAAACGTAAATCCAAAACAATATTTGTAGTAAAAAGGCATTCTCAAAACGAAAAAACTCATTTGCAACAAACCAATTGAATTTCCTTTGCGAAGAAAAAAACCAATACAACATAGGATAACCCGTTGATGCATAAATGGCGAGATTGTCTATAATAACAGAAACTCTCGTTTTTTCTTCGTTTCTCGCATACAATCGCATGAAACCATATTGCTGCCTGATAAAATGAAAAACAGCGACATACGCCAGAAAAGACCAGAAAACCAAACTCCCAAAAGAGAACAGAATAATACCAATGGCGAAACAAATTGTTGGCAAGAGCAATAATCTTTTTTTGTTCTTTTTGAATTCATCAGCCACAAAATAGGTTTTGAATAACGTCGCATAAACGTGCGCCACATCAATAAAAACAATCAGAAAAAGCCAGGTATAAAACGAATACATATTTTCTATTTCAGTAATATAATCCTGAAACAAAAATATAATGGCCAATACAAAAAAGGATGGACCAATGATGAACGCTAAATCGGTTTTGGCTTTATGAATCCAGGGTTGTTTCATCTAAAATTTGGTTTACGACATTAATTCCGTGATGAAAAGCTTCCTCAAAAATCGATATTCCCGAAAGATCTGTATGTGCAAAATAAATACGATTCTCAATACTTTTTGAAGCTTCTTCTTTGGCTTTGCCAAAAATAAAACCCGGTGCAGGACTTACCATTCCGTGGCCTAAAAGAAAAACTTCCATTTCTTCGGTACATTCTTCAATATCCGGATGTGCAATTTTAAGATCATCAAAAACGAATTGTTTCCAATATTCTTTATTCTTTTTATACAATTCCTTTCGCGATTTTCTTAAATCGGCTGAAGAGAAACTATAATAATATGTGATTACTTTTTTGGACTGAATTTGATTTAAAGACTGGTGCTGATCATATACATAACCCAAACCTTTTGCATCGTAAATAACATTATCCCACGAAAGCGGAAAACTAAAATTATCGGCTAAATCTGTCACCGTTAAGCTCGCCAAAAGCCAGGGCGTATAATGAAACTCTTTTGTAAATTCTTTTCGGTCTTTGATCAAATATTGATTCACAAACTGTGGCGTTGCCATGATTACTTTATCAGCAATAATTTCTACCGAAACTTTTTTGACATCATCAAAAGCTTTGGCAACCACTTTATTGTTTTCGACTTTAACTTCATAAACCAGATGATTTTTCAACGTTTTTTTGTCGGTATATTTTTTGAGATGAGATGCTAATCTGGCGTTTCCTTCCGGCCAGGTCAAAACGCTTTCTTTTTTATCTGAAGATGCATCTTGTTTTCGTCCCGCAAAATAATGAATCCCTGCCCAGGCCGAAACATAATGAATGCCAAGTCCGAAATCGTCTTTACAGCAATAATCAATATAATCAAACAACGGTTTTGCTTTGAAACTATTGGTCTCAAACCATTCTTTCATCGTGATTTTATCCAAACTTCTCGTCTGAATATCTTCTGAAGAAAGACGAAGCGGAATATCAAATAAGTACTTTCCATCTTTTCCTTTTCCTTCACGAAAAGCATCCATTAATTTAAAAAAACGTTGGAATTCCAGATCCTGATCTTTAGAATTTCCTTCTTTCGGGACAACACCTTCCTGCCAGTTGTTTTTATAAAATAAACGTTCGTCAGGAGCAAAAGACAATTGCAATTCATCAAAAACAGGCAATCCTTTTGTATCGTAACCCAATATGATTTTTTCTTCTTTAAGAAATTGTAACAATTCTTTATCTTTAAAATTAGGCAAAGGCAAATAATGCGCACCCAAAGGAAATTTAGAATACTTATTTTCTCCATTTGAAGAGTTTCCGCCCAAATGACTTTCTAATTCAAGCATTAAAAAATCAGAAATTCCTTTTTTATGAAATTGTCTTGCAGCGCTTAATCCTGAAATTCCGCCACCAACAATTAAATATGGAATATGAATTTGAGTTGTTGGTTTTGGGAAATCTTTTATCCATAATCGATGCCCCAAAAGATGATTGGTTCCGGACAAACGAAGCAACAGCTGGATAATTTTATCGGAACAAAATTGCAGGAAAGGAATTAATAGTAAAGAAGCTCCAATTCCTTTTACAAAACTGCGTCTTGATTTACTGTAATTTTCCCCATTCTTCATCAAAATAGCGTACTAAAATTTGGTTGTCTAATCGATTGATTTCAATTTCATTTGAGATCATATCGTTGGTAAAATAATTGAATCTGTCGAATTGGTAATTGTAGAATTTTAATCCGTCAGCTTTTCGGTTTACATTGTTAAAAGTAGTTCCAAAACCGTTGATGGCGATCGTGTAACCCCATTCTCCAAATGAAGGGACATAAGCATGATAGGCATCGACCTGAGGAAAAACCTGCATGACCGTTTTATTGATACACCAAAATGATTTTGGCGCAAAATAAGGTGAAGTCGTCTGAATAACAACGGCCGCATCGGGCTGCAGAATCGTTTTTAGGGTTTGGTAAAAATTCAAAGAATACAGCTTTCCTAAACTATAATTGGACGGATCGGGAAAATCGATAATCGCGACATCAAACTTTTCGGTACAGCTTTTCGCCCAAATATAAGCATCGGTATTGATGACTGTAACTTTCGGGTTGTTCAGCGAACCTTTATTAAAATCGGTTAGCACTTTATTGGTTTGAAACAATTTTGTCATGCCCTGATCAAGATCGACCAAGGTTACTTTTTCGACGTCTTTGTATTTTAAAATCTCACGAACGGCCAAACCATCACCTCCGCCCAAAACCAAAACATGCTTGACATTTTTAGCAATCGACATTACGGGATGCACCAAGGCTTCGTGGTAACGATATTCATCGGCTGAACTAAATTGTAGGTTGTTATTTAGATAAAGCCTGTAATCGCTCTTATTATGCGTTAAAACGATTCTCTGATAAGGAGTTGAGTTCGTATAAATGATATTTTCTCCGTAAAGCTTTCCTTCTGAGTAAGATAAGATAACATCAGTGAAAAGAAAAACGCCTAATAAAATTGCAAATGAGAAAATGGCTTTTGCTTTTAAGAAGTAACTGTTTTTTAATTCTTTCTTTAAAAGAAAACACAAAGCAATGGCAATACTTACATTGATCATCCCAAAGAATAACGAAGTTCCCATAATCCCTAATTTGGGAACCAGAATCAACGGAAAAAGAATCGATGCCAATAAAGCCCCAATATAATCGAAGGTAAAAACATTAGAAACCAAATCCCTGAACTCGACTTTGTCCTTCAGGATATTCATTAATAACGGAATTTCTAACCCGACCAAAAATCCGGTTATAAAAACCAGTAAATACAAAATGAACTGAAAATACTCGACACTTTCGAACAATAAAAATAAAACTACTGAACTCAAGCCGCCAATTAAACCAACTAATATCTCGATTTCGACAAAAGTGTTCAGTAAATTTTTATGAAAAAACTTAGAAAAAAAAGAGCCAATACCCATTGAAAACAGGTATACGCCAATAATAAACGAAAATTGTTTGACCGAATCGCCTAATAAATAACTGGCCAGAGTACCCGCAACAAGCTCATAAATAAGCCCGCAGGTCGCAATAACAAATACGGCAAACAGCAATAAAAATTCGAACCTAAGAAACTTTTTACCCATGAATTGCGGCACTAATAATCATTGAAATACCAATGATAAATGCTGCCAAAACAATAGCAACAGCAATATTATTTTTCTCGACAACCTCTTTCCAGGTATTTTCGGGAGTCATTTTTTCGATGATGAAATAAGCTGCTATTAAAATAACAAACCCTAAAACTGAATAAATGATCGAATTAACGATGGGCTGGTAATGTATTAAATCCATACTTTAGAAATTTATTTATGATAAAAATGATTAACTGAACTTCGACTTCCTGATGTACTATATTTTTCTGTGGTTTCGCAATCGCAAATCCGGTTTCCGGAATAAGCAAAATACAAATAAGCTGCAAAGCAAAATAATCCTATTGCAAGTGCGGCTATATTATTCTTTAAAAAATCAAAAATACTTTTCATAATTGTTATTCGCTGTAGGGAGAGTAAGAACTGTCTTCCCATCTGGTTTTTTCAAAATTAATTTTAAAATATCGTATCACGATATATACCACGATCATAAATATCGCAATGATCCACACATTACGACTCGAAGGCTGATTCCAAACCACTTTCACTTTCATTGCCGTATTTTTAATGTCTTCGGGTGCTTTTAGCGGCTTGATCAAAAGGTGATATTTTCCTGCTTTTACTCCGCAAATATTAAATTTTTCAGACCAGTTTCCTTCGGTCCAGCTTTCGCCATCTTCGTAACCGTGATAATACTCGATATCTTTATTGGCATGAATTTCATCATTAGTGGTTTCATTTACCAGCGCAACATCTACATTCGCCCAAGAATTATCGACATCAGTAGACACCTGAACGGTCACCGGAGCCGAACCTCCTTTTAGCACAAATGATTCACTTGTCAATTCCTTATCGTTAAAATCAGTAAAAGCTATGGCTTTGTCAAAAACAGTTTGCTCTGCCTGATCTTTATAAATGTACCAGTTTGTCGTAATGATCATTAAAAGAAAAATGCAAAATATAATAGCCATATTATTCACATCAAAATAATAAGGCTGAACCATATTTACACCTCTCTGATAAGGCAAATCAGCTTGCGGAAATGCTTTTTTAATTTCTTTTTTACTAATATATTCTCCCAAAAAAGCAGTTTCGACACCATTCATTTTTTCGATAGAAATCATCAAAGGCGGTTGAATATATTCCGTAAGATGAACTCTTTTAACAGGTAATTCAAAATCAAAAAAACCTGCGGCATTGTCTATATCGGTATCAGAATATTCATAAAGATGAAAAGAACTGCTCTCGTATGTTATCGATTTTGGATGTGTTCGTACATCGAATTTCTCTTCTATTTCGGTCAAAAATATCCAATGCCCGTCTGATTCAGAAAGATAAACAAAATCACCGGCATCATTTTTCAGGATATATTCTCTCCAATGATAACCTCCGTTGACTTTTTTGGTTATCGCGCCGGTAACCATATATTCTTTACCTTTTAGAAGTCCTTTATCTCCAATTTTAAAATCAAAATAATTTACCTCTGGCTTAAATTTCGATCTTGAACGAAGCTGTCCTTCGCTATCTGCCCAATACAATCTATGGCAATTGGGGCAGACAAAATTTACTACTTTAAAACCAACTTCTAATTCGGTAACGGTATTACAATCGTAACAAGGAACTTTCATATACTAACGGTTAATTTCAAAATCTTTTATAATTGTTCCTTCAAAATAAGCAATATAATGGGCCATAACATCGCGTACTTTTTGCGAATTATCCTGTTGGTAATTGCACAAATAAACATCTAAAGTAAGCTGATTGTATTCTGGCCAGGTGTGTATACAAATATGAGATTCTTTGAGACAAAACGAAATCGTGAAGCTGTCATTATCAAAATCATGAACAATAACGCCTACTTTCTCAAGATTATATTGCTCTAAAATAGAATTGGTTATCGCTACAAAACCCTGACTATCTGTTAGTTTTTTAGTTTTAGCGACATGCAAAGTAACCAGTTTATGTAAGCCCGGTGAATAAGGGGGTAAATCCATTAAAATATTTATATACGGGACCAAATATATAATATTTTTAGATAATTTTAACAAGAAGCGCTTTTCTAATTCAATCAATTTTATAATCCGAATAAAGCGCAAAAAATCATAGTCCGGAAATTATCCTTAATTTTGTAAAAGTCGGCTTTTTAAGATTTAAACAATGCAGGTTTCACCATCAAAAGAATTAGCACCTTATATAAAACATTATCTTTTTCTGGATAGTGCAGCAACCGCTATACAAAAACTGCGCTTGTTTTCTGATGGTAATACCGGTCTTGTATTTTCTTTAAAAAACAAACTTATTTCTGGTCTTGACAATTATGAAGTAAAGAATTATTTGCCAACTTCTTTTATATACGGACAACTCGATGGCTTTAAAGACATTTATTCTGATAATGAAATTTCATTGATAATTGTCGTTTTTCAGCCCAACGGAATACATCAATTATTAGGAATTCCGGCCAACGAATTTCAGGATGCAATTATTCCGGTTGAAGATGTATTGGGTCAAAAAGCGTCTATACTTCAGGAAAAATTATCGGGACAAAATAATCAGGGAAGAATTGAAGATCTGAATCTATTTTTCAGCTCTTTGATCGTTACAAAACCTATTTCAAATCAGTTTATCATCAACAATTCTTTAGATTTTATTATTGCTAATAAAGGAGATTTTACTCTAAAACAGTTGGTAGAATATACCGGTTATACCGAAAGACATTTGGAACGAAAATTTAAAGAATGCATTGGGTTAAACCCTAAAAAATTTGGCAACGTTATAAGGCTACATCATTTCTTAAAACTGCTAAAATATAAATCTGATGAAATCAATCTCACCACTATTTGTTATGATGCCGGATTCTCTGATCAATCTCATCTGATAAAAGAATTTAGAAAACATACCGGAATAACGCCGAAAGAATATTTAGTGAGCACCGGAAAATTAACCAACAACCTCATCAAAACTTCTGTTTCAGGTTTATTTTAAAATGTCGGTTTTATACAATTTATAGAATTCCATGAATGCTACTTTTGACTTTCATTAATAGCGTACAATATGAAAAATCTAAAAATAGCCACAGCTCAATTCGAAAATAAAAGCGGCGACAAAAATTATAATTTATCTGTAATCGAAAAACTTTCTGCAAAAGCAGCTAATGAAGGTTGCGATGTCATTTCGTTTCACGAATGTTCGATCACCGGATATACTTTTGCAAGACATTTATCGAAAGAACAAATGCTGGACATAGCCGAAATTATCCCTACTGGAGAAAGCATCCTTAAACTTACTGAAATTGCTAAAAAGAATGACATTGTAATTCTTGCCGGACTTTTTGAAAAAGATGAAAACGACAATCTTTTCAAAGCTTATGTTTGTGTTGATAAAAATGGTCTGGTGGCCAAATATAGAAAACTGCATCCGTTCATCAACCCATATTTAACGCCCGGAGATCGTTATTGTATTTTTGAAATTAAAGGCTGGAAATGCGGTATTTTAATTTGCTACGACAATAATATTATCGAAAATGTGCGCGCGACAAAACTTTTGGGTGCTGATATTATTTTTATGCCTCATGTCACGATGTGCACGCCTTCTACCCGACCTGGCGCCGGTTTTGTTGCACCTCAGCTTTGGGAAAACCGCGAAGCCGATCCTACTTCTTTACGACTGGAATTTGACGGAATGAAAGGCAGGGACTGGCTCATGAAATGGTTACCGGCAAGAGCTTATGACAATGCTATTTATGCTGTTTTTTCGAACCCAATTGGTATGGATGACGATCAGCTTAAAAATGGTTGTTCGATGATTATTGATCCGTTTGGAGATATTCTGGCCGAATGTCGTTCTTTTGATGACTCTTTTGCAACTGCAATTCTTACTCCTGAAAAAAATACTCAGGCTGGAGGAAGTCGCTACATAAAAGCGAGAAGACCAGAATTATACCGCGATATTATAGGACAAAATCACAAATCTGAACAAAATGTGGTTTGGCTAAAAGCTGATAAAAAAAGTTAAAACTAAAATTTTTATCGCCTTTACGACCATGAAAATCTACCTTTGCAGGATTCATTAATCCAAAGAATACAAGCTCATAATGGAATTTTTTAAAACTACAAAGGAAGATATCGATGCTGTTTTCGATATTTACAATCAAGCGACATCTTATCAAAAAACGGTTAACAATAAAAGCTGGAGAGGTTTTGAAAGAGCCTTAATCGAAAAAGAAATCGCCGAAAATCGTCATTTTATAATCAAGGAAGGAAATGAAGTTGCCTGTACGTTTGTGCTTACTTTTAATGATTTAATTATTTGGAAAGAAGCTGCACAAGATCCGGCAATATATCTTCATCGTATTGCAACAAACCCAAAATTCAGAGGACAATCGTACGTAAAAAAAATCATTGAATGGGTTAAAGTATATGCCAAAGAAAACGGTAAAGAATACATTCGACTTGACACGCATAGCGGAAACGAAAGAATAAACAAATACTACACAAGCTGCGGTTTCGACTATAAAGGAATCAGCACAATCGAATGGACAAGCGAATTACCGGAACATTATAAAGAAGGTTCTTTTAGTTTGTTCGAGATTAAGCTTTAAATTTAATCTTATATAAAAATAAATTTTTAATTTCATTTTAAGTAAATTAATGTAGCTATTTTTACCTATTCCTAATAATATACGCAAACATCTATGAAAAAAATTTTACTCTTTTTAACTTTTTTATTTATCTCTACTATTAATGCCCAATGCTGGGAAGATATTGCTGTTGGTGGGAGTCATACCGTTTATATAAAAAGCGATGGTACTTTATGGGCTGTAGGTGGAAATGAATTTGGACAGTTAGGTGATGGCACAAATGAAAATCGACTTGTTCCAACAAAAATTGGAAACGATAATGATTGGAAATCAGTTACACTTGGCAGCAATCATCAAACATTAGCCATAAAAATAGATGGAACCCTATGGACATGGGGCAGAAATATAAACGGGCAATTGGGAGATGGAACTAACATAAATAAAAATTCTCCAACAAAAATAGGAAATGATAATGACTGGAAATATGTTGCTGCGGGAAGGCAGCACAGTATTGCAATAAAAACCGATGGAACGCTATGGGCATGGGGATCAAATAGTAAAGGAGAGTTAGGAGATGGAACTAATATTGATAGAAATTCACCAACAAAAATAGGAAATGATATCGATTGGCAATCAATAGCTGCCGGATATCGTTATACAATGGCAATAAAAAAGGATGGAACCTTATGGACTTGTGGTGATAATGACTCTGGCCAACTAGGAAATGGCAATTCTAATATAAACACAAATATTTTAGCTCAAGTTGGAAGTTCAAATGATTGGTTATTAATTTCTACAAGAACAATAACTTCATCAGCAATAAAAAAAGATGGAACTTTATGGACTTGGGGAAATAATCAACAAGGACAATTAGGAAATGGAGACGTTGAAAATGATGTTGCAATACCAACACAAATTGGTACTGATACAAACTGGAAACAAATCTCTAGTGGTACCTTTAATACGAGTGCTATAAAAACTGATGGTACTTTATGGAGTTGGGGAATAAATGATTACGGTCAATTAGGAGATGGAACTTATACGCAGAAAAATTTTCCTGTCAAAATTGGCAATGATACAAATTGGCAATTTGTGTATGTAGGTGGAATACATTCCAGAGGTTTAAAAACTGACGGTACGCTATGGGGATGGGGATTAAATCAAACTGGAGAATTAGGAGATCTAACTAATCTTTACACAAATTACCCTATTCAAATCAATTGTCCAACTTTAAAAACTGATGATTTTTCAATTGTGAAACAATATTCAATTTATCCTAATCCTACAAAAGGTATAATTAACATTGAAAATTTTGATAACAAAGCTATTAAAGCAATCAGAATAATCGATTCATCAGGAAAGTTAGTTTTAAAACAAAGTAGCAATTATCAACAAGTCGATCTAAACCAAATACCTAAAGGCTTATACATTATTCAAATCGAAAATGATGGTAAAACATTTAATCAAAAAATTGTAAAAGAATAATATCCAAAAAACAATCCTTTACAAACAATTGATAATGGGTTTTCTTTATAAAAACATTTTTATACTAAATTAAAAAACAATCAAATTATCAGAAAAAACTTAAAATAAATAATTGTTCTATTTGAGCATTGGCGCCGTTTTAAAATTATAAATTCAGTTAGGACATTTAAAACAAGAACATTAAATTCAGTTAGGTTACATTTGGATAAATGCGCCAAAAAAACATGAGTGAAAAAAAAATTATTCCAGCTGATGAAAATACTTTTCCTGACAAGAATAAAACAAATCACAATGACGAATTGTTATTGGTTAATAAAAGACTCGCCCAACAAATAGAAGAACGAAAAAAACGTGCTGCAGAGTTGATTATTGCTAATAAAGAACTCGCTTTTCAAAACAAAGAAAAAGAGAAACGTGCGGCCGAACTGGTTATCGCAAATACAGAACTAGCCTACCAAAACCAGGAAAAAGAAGACCGCGCTGCTGAACTTATTATTGCGAATAAAGAACTAACCTTTCAGAATCAAGAAAAGGGAAAACGTGCTGCAGAATTGGTTATTGCCAACACAGAATTGGCATATCAGAATAAAGAAAAAGAAAAACGTGCTGCTGAACTTCTTATTGCCAATGCAGAACTGGCATATCAAAATCAGGAAAAAGAAGATCGCGCTGCCGAACTTGTTATTGCAAATACTGAACTGGCGTATCAAAACAAAGAGAAACAAAAACGGGCAGATGAATTAAGCATTGCCAATTCTGAGCTATTATTTCAAAATAAAGAAAAAGAAAAGCGTGCTGCCGAATTGGTTATTGCAAATACTGAACTGGCCTACCAAAACCAGGAAAAAGAAGATCGCGCTGCCGAACTTGTCATTGCCAATAAAGAACTAACTTTTCAGAATAAAGAAAAAGAAAAAAGAGCCGCAGAACTCGTTATTGCCAATAAAGAACTGGCGTATCAGAACAAGGAAAAAGAAAAGCGCGCCGCTGAACTTCTTATAGCTAACACAGAACTTACTTTTCAGAACAATGAAAAAGAAAAACGCGCTGCCGAATTAATCCTCGCCAACAACGAACTTGAAGCTTTTACCTATATTTCAAGTCATCATTTGCAGGAACCTTTGAGGAAAATACAGGTTTTCGCAGACCGAATTTCAACTGATGAACATCAAAATCTAACAGATAAAGGAAAATATTATTTTGAACGAATAGAAGTTGCTGCCTTTCATATGCAGGCACTTATAAACGATTTGTTGACTTATTCAAGAACTAGTGTAACCGAAAAGAAATTTGAAAACGTCAATCTTAATACTATTATAGATAAAGTACTAGAAGATTTAAAAAAAGAAATTATAACTAAAAAAGCTATTGTCGAAATATCCGGAAATTGTAGCGCGTTTATAATTCCGTCGCAGTTTCATCAATTGATATACAATTTAGTGAGTAATTCTCTGAAATTCTCCACAAAAGAAAAAGCACCTCATATTACGATCGAAAGTGTTTATACAAAACCAACGACAAAGAAAAATAAATCATCGGCTGATTATTGCCACATTATTATAAGCGATAACGGTATTGGATTTGATCCTCAGTTTGAAAGCCGCGTTTTCGAGATGTTCCAACAGCTGAACAATAAAACCGATTATAAAGGAACCGGGATTGGTCTTGCCATTTCGAAAAAAATTGTCGAAAATCATAATGGGGTTATTACCGCAACCGGCAAACTGCATCACGGAGCTAAATTTGATATTTATATTCCGGTGGTGTAAAAATGAAAACTGTATCTTACAAAAACAAGCCTGTTTTTTACCAAAATCTATTTTTCTATAGAAATTTTAAATATCTTTGACTTATGAGCGCAACAACAAAACCATATCATATAGGGCGTAAAATAAGCCGTATTCGTGAACTGAAAGACATGAAACAAGAAGCACTTGCACAAGCTTTGGGAACAAATCAGCAAGCAATTTCGGCTATGGAAAACAGCGAAAACATAGACGAAGAGAAACTTAAAGAAGTAGCAAAAGCACTTGGAATGACTGTTGACGCAATTAAAAACTTTTCGGAAGAAGCTGTTATCAATTATTTTAATAACATTTATGATCATGGAGCTTTTAATAAGCATTATAATGATTGTACTTTTAATCCTTTAGATAAAGTTGTTGAACTTTACGAACGTTTAGTACAGGCTGAAAAGGATAAAAACGAATATTTGGAGAAATTATTGAAAGGGAAGTAAGTTTTTTATAAGTTATAATTTGATACCAAAATTAGGTGCACATATTAACAGAATTAATTTCTGTCGGGATTAAAATACTTATATATAGATTTATGAATTGTTAAATCCATTTCATCAAAATTTACTGTTTCAATATTATTATCCCTATAATTAAAATAAAGTTTATCCTCTGAATCTTTTAAAATTAAAATCGAATAGTCTAGTAATAATTGAATTACTTTATTCGGATTTTGACTAGGTAGCTCTTCTCTAAAAACTTCCATAATATCATTTTTACTAGTCGCAACCCCTAAATTACATATCCGCTTCAAGCCTAAGAATAAATTTGCAATTTCTATTTCAGAAAAGTGTATAATAAATTCGCTTTTCAGTTCTTTAATATTTGCTTGAACAAATTTTTGTATTAATAATTTAAAATATTTTGAACCAATTGGATATACATAATCATTATTTCCTATTTCTGATAAAAATAAAATAATATCACGAGGTCGATAAAAAGTATAATCAATAAAAAATTTGAAAGAAGATTTATTATTGTATGCAGAGTTATCGTTATCAAACAAAGTGTTCCAAGGATCATCTGAATTATAAAGTAGGTTATTAGATTTAAAATTTAAACCTATTCGTTTATTTGCGAATTTTTTTAAATTAACATGATTTTCATCAAATCTAAAATTCTGATGATCGTACCAATTTAATGAAATATCATAACTAGAAAATAATTTTGAAGTATCCGAATCTTTGGTCTCAATTACATTCTTAATATCGTCTCTTAAAAAAACTAGAACCTTAGTTTGTGTATTCTTGAAAATTGTTGTGTTTAAATTTTTGGCGGCTCTTAATAATGATAATAATTTTTCTTTCGAATCATTATCGTCTGCTTTAAATTTTATATCTAAATCATCAAAAAGAATTAAGAACTCTTGATCTTTGAATACGTTATATTTTAAGACTTTTTCAACTATCTCTTTTAAAGGGTTTACAAATTGATAAAATGGTGCTTTAGTCTTTTTAGCATCAAAATACTTCCCGATAGTTGAGCCAAAAACATGCTTCAAAACATCAATTGAAATCTCTAATTTTTTCTTTTCAATTATTTCATTCAAATGATATTTATCAATTTCTGCAAATCCCGTATTTCTCGCTAAAAAATCTTTAAATTTTTTATGCTCATTGGTAAAAACACCACAATTACTTTGAACAATTAATCGGACTATTCTAACTAAAACTAACCATTCAAAAATTAATAATTCAATATTTTTTCTTTCTTCAATAGGAATATTTTGAACTATACTTTCTAATTCAATATCATTAAATTTTATAATGTCAGCAAATGAATCTTTTTCTTTATCGCAACTATCTTTTAAAAATTTTGCAATTGCAGATTTTCCAGACCCTTTTCGTCCAATAAAAATAAACTTTTCATTTACTATTTCTGGAAGAACATTTAAATAATCCTCAAAGTAATTATCAAGATTTTGAATTCCATTCTTATTCTCACCTTCTGCTTCTGTATGTCCAAAATAGAATCCTCTTGTTGTTTGATTTTTATTATTTTCAGTTTTTAATTTATTAAATATCCCCATACTTTTTATATTATTTGATCTTACCTACTAACTATTTTAGTTTAAGCTTTTATTCTTAGAAATTTCAAAAAAATATACTAAACATGATAATTTTATTATACTTTCTTAATTGAAGTGACCTCCTTACTAAATTAGGTTATAAATTTAATAACCCTAAATATATTCTTAATTATGTATATCTTTTGAGATTTTATTCCAAAAAAATGTTCATTTAATAACGAAGCAATATATAACCTTGATTCAAATTCCAGCCCAGTAGAAATACCTGTTTTTTTGTTTACGGAGAGGAATGGATTCGCCCCCCTCAATACAATTACTCATTTACTAGCTTTCCAGGCTAGCTCCTTCAACTACAGGATATTTTATTTTGCTGTAAAGTTTATTTCTAAATCATTACTTTAACTTCAATATACATCAGAGGCAGTTGTCAAGTAATCCTTTACAACAGAAATAATAGATCTAATAATTAGAGAAAGTTAATAAAAAAACCCCGAAATACAGATTTCGGGGTTTGGTATTATTTAACTTAAAAAAATTTGCAGAGAGGATGGGATTCGAACCCACGATACAGTTACCCATATACTAGCTTTCCAGGCTAGCTCCTTCAACCACTCGGACACCTCTCTAAATTGGTCTGCAAAGAACACAAAAAAATCTGACTTAGAAAAACAAAATCTGATATTAGTTTACATACTTTTTCTAAATTCTTCCATAAACAATTTTACGGCCTTTTTTTGATAGGCTCCTTCGATTGTTAACATAAAAGAATCTCTTTGCGTGGGAACTCCTGTAATGGCTATTGCTTTTAGATTATCCCAGCCTTTTAAGGCTTTCTCGGTTACAATGGTGACCCAATCGCTTTCTTCTACCAATTGTAAAAGGGCATGAACTGCATTTAATTCGATCGAAACTTTGGGTTTCATATTGTTCTTTAGAAACAATTCATCCAGAAATTCTCTCGAACTAAATCCTCTTACAGGCAAAACAAGCGGATATTCGCCTATTTTTTTAAAGGAAATTTTATCTAAAGTCGCCAACGGATGTGTTTTTGCAACCGCCATAACCAAATTCGACCTAAATAATGGGATTTTCTGAATGGTTTCTTTTATCTCTTTGGATGAAATTACCAAAACCAAATCCAGCTCATTATTTAATAATTTAGTTTCTAAAGGTTCCGTTGAGCCATATTCAACCACAATCTTTAAATTCGGATATGTTTTTGCAAATAAGTTGACGATGGGCAAAACCAAAAGCCCAAAAATGTAGGTAACGCCAATTCGTAATTCTCCGCCAATCATTTGGTTCAAATCATCGATCGCCTGTTTACCACTTTGTACATTTTCGATTACTTGTTTGGCATGAATCAGAAATACAGAACCGGCTTCTGTAAGCTGCACTTTTTTTCCAATCCTTATAAACAAAGGCATCCCGAGTTCTTCTTCTAATTTTTTTATTTGTTGAGATAACCCGGATTGAGTTACAAAACACAATTCGGCAGCTTTTGTAAAATGCAGTACTTCAGCCGTTTTAATAAAATATTCTAATTGATAAATTTCCATATCGATAAGTTTTACTACTTATTATCAGTAAAATTATTAATTTTTCTAATGAAATACTAATTCCGAACTTTGTAAAAAAATATCAGGCATCATGTTTAAAGCGTTAAAATCAAAAAACTTCAAGTTATTCTTTTACGGACAATCGGTTTCGGTAATTGGCACCTGGCTTCAAAAAACAGCCGTAAGTTGGATGGTTTACAGCGTTACGGGTTCTGTTTTTTTATTAGGATTAGCGACTTTTTTAAGTATGATTCCGTCTTTATTTCTGGCGCCTTTAGCCGGAAGTATTATTGGGCGTTATGATAAACATCGTGCCATGATCTTATTACAATCTTTGGCAATGCTTCAGGCCGGAGCTTTGGCATTAATGATTTACTTAAAAATATACAACATCAATTTTATTCTGGCCTTAAGTTTAATTCAGGGAATCATCAATTCTTTCGACATGACTTGCAGACAAACCATGATGATTGATATTGTCGATAATAAAGAAGATTTGCCAAATGCGGTTGCCCTAAACTCCACATTAAATAATTTTGCCCGAATTGCCGGCCCTGCATTAGCCGGAATTATTCTGCACAATTATGGGGAAGACATTTGTTTTATTGGAAACTTTTTAAGCTACATTCCTGTTCTGATTTCGTTATTGATGATGAAAATCACACCGCATATTAAAGCCACTGATAAAATGAAAATGTACGATGATTTTATTGAAGGATTGGATTATGTGAGAAAAGAAACCGAAATGGCCAAAATGCTTCTGATGTTAATGTGCAGCAGTTTGTTTGTGATTTCTTTTAATACTTTGATGCCGGTTTTTGCCAAAGATATTTTTAGCGGAAATGCTCAAACTTTCAGTTGGTTCGAAAGCGCTGCCGGAATTGGCTCTATTTTATCAGCTATTTATTTGGCGAATCTTAAAAAAGCGGATAATATGGGAAAAATAATGATCGTTGCAAGCTTATTATTAGGTTTTAGCATCATTATCCTCGCCTATTCAAATAGTTTAACTGTTGCACTTATTTGCATGGCGTTGAGTGGTGTAGGTATGATGGCACAAACCTCATCTATCAATATTTACATTCAGACACAAAGTACGGTAAACATGCGTTCCAGAAGTATTAGTTACTATTTGATGGCGTATCAGGGAATGATTCCTGTTGGAAGTTTGATTATTGGCTATGTTTCACATATTATAGGAACCAGAAATACAGTGGCGATTCAGGGAATTATTTGTATTCTTTCGGTGATTGTTTATGTGTATTATAAAAGACATAGTTCTGAGGAAGAATTGGAGAGTGTTCCGATTGAATACAGAAATACCAAAATTTAAATCCCAAATTCCAAAGAAAGCGGGATTTAAACCATATAAGTGATATAAGAAATTATAAGTTAAGGTTAAATAATCTCAATCTGGATTCCAATTATCTACAATTTTGTCATTTCGACCGGAGGGAGAAATCCTCGTTAGAAACTCGACAAAGATTGGCTTTTAGGAACGGAGCTACTTGCGAGGATTTCTCGTTCCTCGAAATGACAAACTGGATGTAAAACACTTAATTAAATGAACTTACATCACTTATATGGTGAAAAACACTTATATAGTAAAGAACTTTAAAGCGAAAAGGAAATTCCAATTACTAAAAAAAAATCCAAATTCCAATCTTGAGATTTAATTCTCGTTTTTGGAATTTGGAATTTTTAATATTGGAATTTTTCTATTTATAATGAAATCTCACCGCGTAAAGCAGTTTCGAAAACGTTTTTAAAATCTTCTTTTGGAATATTGTGACCTAACAAATACATTAGTTTTGTAATTGCCGCTTCGGTAGTAATGTCTTTTCCGGAGATAACTCCCAGAGATTTTAAGGCAGTACTGGTTTCGTATTGTCCCATATTGACACTTCCCCCGGAACATTGTGTTACGTTGACGATGTGCAAGCCAGACTGAATGGCTTTCTGAATCAAATTTAAAAACCAATCTTCGGTTGGGGCGTTTCCGGATCCGTACGTTTCGAGAACGATTCCTTTTAAATCTTTAATAGCCAGAATCGAAGACAAAACGACTTCGCTCATTCCGGGAAACATTTTTATGATGGCAACATGATTGTCCAGGTTTTTATGAACAATCAAATTGGCGTTTTCTTTTATAGGAAGAAATAAATGTCTGTTGAGTTTAAGATGTACGCCAGATTCTACCAATTCAGGATAATTTGGCGCTGTAAACGCTTTAAAATGTTCTGCATTTACTTTTGAAGTTCGGTTACCGCGGTACAATTTATATTCAAAATACAAACAAACTTCGGTGATGACCGGTTTTCCGTTTTCTTGTAACGAAGCAATCTGAATGGCCGTAATCAGGTTTTCTTTAGCATCGGTACGCAGATCTCCAATTGGTAATTGCGATCCTGTAAACACGACTGGTTTTGCTAAATTCTCAAGCATAAAACTCAATGCTGAAGCCGAATACGACATGGTATCAGAACCATGAAGCACTACAAAACCATCATAAGCAATGTAGTTTTCTTCTATAATTTCGGCAATTTTTGTCCATTCTCCAGGATTCATGTTCGATGAATCTATCGGATCTTCGAATGAAACAGTCTCAATCTCACAATCTAATTGTTTGATTTCAGGGATCTTTTGCAATAATTTTCCAAAGTTGAACGCTTTGAGCGCACCTGTCTCAAAATCTTTGCTCATACCGATAGTTCCTCCGGTATAAATTAGCAATATTTTAGCTTTAGATGACATCCTGGTATTTTAATTTATTGACAACGGGATTCGCATACATGGATAAAAATCCTTGTCTTGTTACCGGATTATCGCTTCCGATACGCATTTCTAAACGACGCTCAAAAAGTGATTTTTCACTGTCTTTGTATAAATGTGAGAATTTATTCGTTCCGTTTAAAATATCGTAAGCGATAAAATTCGTTGGCCATAATTGGTAATTCTTTAAAACCGAATCATCAATAACTTGTGCCAAAGCCTGGATTTGTTTGTTGGCATTGTCATTTTCAGCCACAATCTGATCAATTTCAGTGTCCAGAACATCTCCAACAGAAATGTGTATTCTTTTTTTGGTTCCCATAATACCACTTAAAATGGTCATGAAATCCTCATTTTTTTCTTTAATATAAACTTCGTTGTTTGCTTCTGCCATTAATTGTGGCATTTTCAGAACATCTGTAGGATCATATTCGTATGAAATAGAAACCGGAACGATCTTTAATTTCTTAAAATAATCCATCAAATTGGCTTCATCAGAACCCATTCCGATCATTTTAAGAACTCCCGGATTGGTTTCGTCATTTCCGTCTTTCGTACGTCCTTCTCTTTGTGCAATCCAAACTGAACGATTTTCGCGAAGCAATAACTGACCAATATATTCAGACAGCAATTTTGAACTTTGCAGCATTTCTCTAGGCGTTAAACCTCTTAAAACTAAAAAGTTTCTGTTAAGTTTTGCCAAAGTACTCAGGAATGCTTTTTTAACCAAATTGTCTCCAATTGCCGATGCTGTCATGACTAAACCATGTTCGAAAAGGCAAACGTTTAATAAGGTTGTATCTAAAAGAATGTCTCTATGATTAGAAACAAATAAATATGAAGTGTTTTTTTCCAGTTTCTCAAAACCTGAAGTTGTAAGTCCTTCAGAGCTTTTCTCCAAAACTTTTTGTACGGTATTATAAATAAAGTTGCATTGGAAATCACGTATCGAATGTGTTTTCTTCAATTGCTCTTTCCAAACCTGATCTTCTACTTCCGGAAAAGTAAAGTTCATCATGGCTTTCATCATCGGATGATTGGCAACACCATGAAGGGCTTCATTTATTTCAGAATCATAAAACGGTCGAATGGCATCAAATCTCTGCATTATTTATATTGGTTTTAAGTGGGCAAAAGAACAAAAAAAAAATTAAACTATTGTAAGGTATAAATTAAATCCCGAAAACGTTTACAGAATTTTGTGTTGTTCGTTGTGCAATTTCCTCCTCAGAAACGTCATACAGGTCTGCCAATTTAGAAATAACATTCACTAAATAACTGCTTTCATTGCGTTTTCCGCGATACGGAATGGGTGCTAAATAAGGAGAATCTGTTTCTAAAACGATATGTTTCAAATCGATTTGGTTCAAAAATTGATCGATTTTTCCGTTTTTAAATGTTACAACTCCACCAATTCCCAACTTCATATTGTAAGATATCGCCTGAAGTGCTTGTTCGTGCGTTCCTGAAAAACAATGAAAAATCCCAAACAAATCATCTGATTTCTCTTCTTCCAGCACTTCAAAAATCTCATCAAAAGCTTCACGGCAATGAATTACTATAGGCAATTTATATTGTTTGGCTAACTGAATTTGTCTCTTAAAAGCAATTTGCTGTTCTTTCAAATGTGTTTTATCCCAATACAAATCGATCCCGATTTCGCCAACGGCATAGAACTTTCTTTTTGCCAGTTCGGTTTCTACGTGCTTTAACTCGTCTTCGTAATTATCTTTCACGTAAGTGGGATGCAAACCCATCATCAGGAATACATTATCAGGATAATTTTGTTCTAAATCGTACATAGATTGTGTTGCAGCAGCATCAATTGCGGGAATAAAAAAGCGTGTTACTCCGGCATTAATGGCTCTTTGCATCATTTCGTCGCGATCCTGATTAAACTCTTCAGAATATAAGTGGGTGTGCGTATCGGTAATTATAGGTGTTGAATTCAATTGTCTAATTTTTAAAGGTTCAAAATTACGACAATATTAAAAACTTTCCCAATCTTGATGAAATGGCACACGGATAGCACGGATTCACTTCGTGAAAGCGCGGATGTGCACGGATTTTTTGTTGTTGGCGTGGTTATCTTTAATTGAGCGAAGTCAATGGCTCACGTATGACACGGATTCACTTCGTGAAAACTCGGATGTGCACGGATTTTTTCTTGTTGGCGTGGCTATCTTTAATTGAGCGAAGTCAATGGCACACGGATGACACGGATTCACTTCGTGAAAACGCGGATGTGCACGGATTTTTTTCTTGTTTTTGTCAGGCTGAGCGGAGTCGAAGCCCCGTAAAGTAATTCAGCCAATATTCATAAGGCAAAAAAAATCCGCAAAGTATTTTACCTCTTTGCGAATCTTCGTGTATTCTTGGTGTATTTTGTGAAACCCTTACTTCCTTAATTCAACTCATCCAGAAGTTTCTCTACATCGTCATAGTTTTCATAATCCTGCGAAATGGTCTCCAGGATTTCTTTACACTCTGTATATTTCTTTTGTTTCAATTTAGACAAGGCAAGACTCCATGTTGCTTTGTCTTTATAAGCAGATGTTCCTGATCTCAATTCACTAAAAACACTTTCGGCTTTTGGGTATTTACTTTCTTCTAATAAAGAAACTCCATAAAAATACTGAATTTCGGGTGTTTTATTTTCTTTTAAAATCTCCTCAAAAAGCGGAATTGCTGCTGCATATTTCCCATCGTTAAAAGCGGTTTGCGCTCCTATCAATGCTGTATCTGTGTCTCCTCTTTCTACAAACGAAGCCGTTTCGGGATTATCATAATCGGCAAAAGACGGATTATTATAATCAAAAAAGAAAAGTCCAAACAAAATAATAACAGATGCGGCGGCGGCTAAATACCAAGGTCGCATTACCACTACTTTTGGTTTGCTTGTATTAAAATGTGTATCCGAAATTGTGGTCAAGTTTGCTTTAAACGCTTCTCTTTCTTCTTCAAACTCAAATTTAGTTTTAAGGCGCAACTGTACTTCCTTGAAAGTTTCAAATTCCGAAGAAAATTCATGATCCTCAGATAATTGTTTTTCAAAATTATCTTTTTCCTCAACCGTCATTTCTCCCTGAAGATATTGATCAAATAATATATAGCGTTCTTCGTTCATGACTAATTATTTTTTAGCGATTTAAAATTCCTGGCTTCATGAACCCACTGCGTTAATTGTCCCACACACAACGATTTCTTTTTACGCACGTAACCATAAGTAACGTTAAGCTTCTCGGCCACTTCTTCCATTGTTTTCGTAGTAAAGCTCAGTTTTAATAATTCCTGGCATTTATCTCCCAATTTTAGAAACATAGCATCAAAAAGCTGCTGTTTTTCATCAAATTCTTCTGTGTGAGTAATCAGTTCAGATGCAGATTCATTCATAGATAAAACATCCTCATTAATTGTTACCCCTTTGTTCGATGTTTTTTTGAGTTCGTTTAGCCATTTTCTCTTACACAATAAAAAAAAGTACGCATCAAACGGGCAAGTTAACTGTAGTGTATTGGCTTTGGCCTGATTAAAAAGTAAAATCATAATTTCCTGAACCACATCCTGAGCATGTTCCTTATCTCCTGAATTGTTCATAATGAACATCACCACTTTTGGAACAAACTTTTTGTAAATCGTCTGAATAATTGCCGAGTCATTTGCAGCAAGTCCCTCAATATACATTTGATCAGGATGAATTTTACTTTTTCCCATAAAAAAAACTTTTTGTAGCTAATTTAAAAAACAATTGTAAATAAATTTCACAATATAGGGTAACAATTAACATATGAGGTTGATATAACATAACAAAAGTCTTTTAGCATTAATAAAATGTAAAAAGAGATGCCCCACAGATTAAACGGATCAAAACAGATTGTCACAGATTTTCTACTTATTGAAATTTAAAATTCATGATCCTTCGTGGAGTTTGTGGCAAAACCTTTTCTAAAAACAATAATAAAAATTAAGAGAAATGGAAACTTATCAATTTGTAACCGAAAAAAACTTAGACCAGTTTAACCAAATGATTTCTGCCAAAACCCGCAATGGTTTTGTCATCACAGAACATAATGAGAAACTGCCTTATGTTGTTTTATCCAAAGAAAAAAAAGCAATCAAACATCCCCTTCATTTGTTTCTTACCTGTATCACATTCGGGCTTTGGTCAATCGTATGGATTTATTTGAGTATTACGCTTTCGCGGAAGAAAAACATTCTCGTTGCCGTAGATGAAGACGGAAATTTATTTGAAGACAAATGCCTTTCAAAAGAAAATTAAAAAAAATTAAAAACAGGGGTAACAATTTTATAAGCCAGTTGATATAACATCAGAATATAAATTGAAAAGAGAATTTTTAAAACCAAGGGTAACAATATCAAAACCAAATTGATATAAGAATATAAAACTATAATTAACCAAAATCTGAAAACCACCTGAAACCATCAGGACAGATTTATAAAACTAGAAATTATGAACACAAATCTTAAAAAAATCGGACTTTTATTTTTATTAGTTATCACCTTCATTAGCTGCGACAATGGCGATGACAATAATACAGACAATCTTATTTTGCCTCCAACAGCAGCAGCTTTTAAAAGCATTCGCGAAAAAGGAGTTTCAGCAAACAAACAAAAATTTACCATTACTGCAGGAACCGGTGTCGTAACCATTACATCTGCAAAAGGGGTTAAATTGAACATCAACGGAGATTGCCTGACCAAAAACGGAGTTGCCGTAACCGGAGCAGTAGACATCGAATACATCGAACTTTTCGACAAAGGAACTATGTTAATCACTAACAAACCTACAATGGGAGTTATGCCTGACGGAAAGAAAAACTTACTGATTTCAGGCGGAGAATTCTTCATCAAAGCCACGCAAGGCGGAGTGGAACTTAAAACTTCTTGTAGTATGAATTTAATCGTACCAACAGCTTTAACAGATGGACTTGACAATGCAATGACTTTATGGAATGGTACAATCGATGATAATGGAGAACTGGCCTGGAGAGAGAACAAACCAAATGCTGACGGAACTGGCGGCGGAAAAGGTGGCGTACAAGGTGAAGGAGCTAATTATTATGTAACTTTTGGCAACTTTGGCTGGACAAACGTAGACCGTTTTTACAGCGATCCAAGACCTAAAACTACTCTTCTTGTGGCTGCTCCTACTGGTTACGACAACAACAATAGCGCCGTTTACCTGTCATACGATGGCGAAGGAACAAATGCATTAGCAAAACTAGATACTTATACGCCTGCAGGATTATTCAGCGAACACTATGGTCAAATTCCGATTGGTTTAAAATGTCACGTGATTTTTGCAACCGAAGATAATGGCCAATGGCGTTATGCAATCAAAGCCGTAACCGTTGCTGCCAACGATGTTTACACCTTTACTTTAGCCGAAACAACAGTCGGCACCGAAGCACAACTGGTAGCCGCAATCAATGCTATTCAGTAACTTACAAAATACTTTTAAGAAAAAGTGGTGATTTGCTCATCACTTTTTTTTACATTTAATCCAGTTTTAAAATTAATTCTGATGATTTTAAGAAGCTAATCCTGCTATTCGTTACAATCTTTTATGTCCGCCGCGGCGGACACAAAAGGATTTCCACTACTATCAGGGCTAAAAAACCTCAAGTTATGAAACCACTATCGTCTATTTTCTTTATTCTATTTTCTATTCTCTCTATAGGACAAACCAAAGTAAAAGACACCATAACCCGTAGAGCTAATATCGTTTTTATCCAGAACGGAAATGCTGTTACTTACAAACCCGAAACCCCGCCATTGATACCAATCGCAGGTGCGCCAAAACCCAGTTATTCCTATTTATGGGAACTCGGCGACGGACATTACAGTAAAGAATCCGAACCCAAACACGTTTATAAAAACAAAGGAACATACACTACAAGACTTGCCGTAACCAACAATTACGACAACGGAAAACCTCCTGCAACACGACCAAAAAAAGTAGCTGTCAACGATATTACCGACATTAATTATAAAGACATCGCTTCAATAGCAGACCAAAACGGATTTGCCATTATAAAAAATTGCGATCCTATTCCGGAGCAGGAAATGGTAGTCGTAGTAGGTTATCAAAATTTGGAGAATTATGTATCAAGCGGAAAGCTTTATTTATTCTATAATGAGAAACAATTTAAAAGCAATAATTTCGCACTAACAGACTTTCGAACCTATGCAAACGAACGTGAAATAAAAGAAAAAACAATTGCCGCTGTTACTGATCTTGATGATTCTAATAATTATCTGGCTTCCGCCGAAAATAGTTTCAAAACCAAAAAATACCGAAACACCACCACGGAAGAAGATCTCGATGCATCATTATTAGATGCCAATAAAACCTACCATAATGTTTCGATCTTAGAATTTGATGATGTAAATCCTAACGAAACACACAATGTTTTTTATACGTTTAAAACCACTCCCGAAATGATCAAAGATACCAGCGCAACAGTTACGATGCGAGGGATTTTTGTACCCAACAGAAGTTATAAAAACCACAAAATAAAAAACCTCGAAATGGAAATCGTAACTTCTCACGATCCTAACAAAATGGGATCTAACGGAAGTTTTATGAATTACAGACTGGTTCGTTTTAAACGAGTAAATTTTAAAACCCGTTTCCAAAACAACGGCGAAGGTCCGGCAAGAATGATTCGCTTAGAAACCGATGTTCCGGACATGTTCGACAAGAAAACATTTAAGGTCGAAGATATGTATCCCAAATGTCCGATTTGTCCAAAAGATGAAGTTCCTACCGTAAGTTGTCTGGATACTATTATCAAAAAAAATCAAATCTTTTTTACGTTCAAAAACATTTATTTACCGGGAAGCGAACAAAAAAATGTACACGAAAAAGATTCTACCAAAGGTTTTGTAAAATACTCGATGAAATTTGCCGAAGATTTTCATAAGGTAAAAACCCGAAGCAGAACGGCGATTATTTTTGATAAAAATGAACCTATAATTACCAATTATGCCACTACCCGATTCCTGCCCGGAATTTCGATTGGCGCAAAAGCGGGTTATAATGTATATCCTGATCTCGAAAAATCTACGAGTTATTTCGTTGGCGCAACCATTTCGCCTTTTAAATCGTATCGTTTTTACTGGCAGGCCGAATGGCTGAACGCCATTAATAAATACGAAAGTGCTGCAACAGTTGTCGATCAAAATGTGGTAAACCCAAATGGTGTAAAACAATTTCAACGCACGACAACAAGCACAGAAAACAAAAGTGTAAACTGGGAAATTCCGATTTTGGTTCGGTACAACGTCAATAATTATATTGGAGTTGGTGCGGGAGTCCAGACCAATTTTGACGTTTCGTCTGAACAAACTACCAACAAAAAAATTGAAAGTTTCGAAGGTGGAACCGATCAGTTTTTAATGGATTCAAGAACCGAATCAAGCTCTGTCAAAAATTCGTTTGTGAATCTTAAAACGGGACTTTTATTTGACTTAACATTAGGTTTCGCGAGAATTGGACCGAGTTTAGGGGCGCGCTACGTGATGAATTTTGAACAAAATTTTAATTATTTTCAGTTTTATGGGATCTGGAAATTTTAATTTTTTTTCACCATATAAGTTATATAAGTCCATATTATTTACTTTGTTTTATTAAATACAAATGTCACCCTGAGCGAAGTCGAAGGCTTATAGAAAAGGTCTTCGACTTCGCTCAGACAGACAAAAGCATATCAACATAATTGTAATATGCACTTTATGCTTTAACTTTAAAATTATGCGTACCAATATAATATGAACTTATATAACTTATATGGTTTAATCTTTCTTTTTATAAATCTGAATGTTTTCGGACAGAGTCAGGAAGATAATATATATAATGAAATTGATGTTTTTGTGGCGAATCCTTCCGCGAAAGCGTTACAAAATTTAACCCATCTTGAATCTGATTTTTGGAAAAATCCTAAAGCAAAAACCAAAGACGAATTATTGGCCATTGTGGTTTTAAACTGCAATAAAGCGTATTATGAAAACCAATTTGGGCAAACCGAAAAAGCGATTGCGAGTTACGAGAAAGCCTGGCAAATTTATCAGAAAAACAAACTTAGCGATTACGATATCATCGAATTTTGCCGAAAACCTCTTGGCAATTTATATACTATTTTGGGAGATTATGATAGTGCCGAAAACACCATTAAGCAATACTTTTTCATTATAAATACTTCTAAAAACTATCCCGACGCTCAAAGGCAAAAGTTTGCTGCCATTTTGAATTTGTCGAATGTGTATCAGAGTTCCGGCAAGATTTCTCTGGCGATTGAATTATTAGAAAACACTTTAAAAACAGAAAAATTATCGAATTCTCAGAAAGGTATTTTATTGAATAATCTGGGGAATAGTTATTGGCTAGGTTCAAAGCAAATTGTATGGATTAAAGACGCACCTCACAATGCCGAAAAAGCATTTGAATCTTCTGTACAATATCTCAAAAACGAAAAAGATCAATCGGAAACTTTATCAAATTCGTATCGAAATTTAGCTTCAATGAATCGCCAATGGCAACGATTTGATATTGCTAATTCTTATATGGAAAAGGCTGAGAAACTATTTTTAGAAATAACAAATAAGCAGCCCAGAAAATTGGCAAAAATGTACTATGAAAAAGCATTGCTTCTTTTTGATGAACGAAAATATGCAGAAAGCACGAAGGAAATTACGACCGTTTTTAAAGTTTTAATTCCCAGTTATAATTCAAAGAATATTCTCCCAAACCAAGATCAATTGTATGGAGAAACGGTTTTAGTTGATGCGCTCGATTTGCAGGCAGAAATTTTAAAAATAAATGAGCCTAAAAAAGCAATTAAGGCTTTTGAGCTTTCTTTTTATATCGAAGATTTATTAATGAATAGTTTGATTTACGAAAACTCGAAAATTCTGATGCAATTACGATCCCGAAATCGCACCGAAAAATGTATTTCGATTTATGATCAATTATTTAGAAAAGAAAACAAAACTGTCTATCTGGAAAAAGCTTTTCAGTTGTCCGAAAAAACAAAATCTGGAATATTAAAAAGCTACAGATCAAATATTAAAAATGCTTCTGCAGAAGAAAAACAGCTTTTGCAAGAATTTCAAAATTTTAATAATGCCATTTTAAAAGAACAACAAAAAGGAAATTCAGCTAATATTTCGAAGATCAATCAGTTTATTAAAAAGCAAAGCGAATTGATGATCTCGTTGAAAAAATTACAATCTCAAAATCCGGAATATCTTGCCGATACATCCGATTTAAAAACATTATTTTCAAAATTAGAAAATGACAAAGCGGTAATGATTTATTACTTAATGGGATATGAAAGGTTGTATTATTTCATTTTACAAAACAACCGAATTAATCTCAATCATATTAATATTACCGATACTGCAATTCCGAAAATTGCACAATTTATAGATTATTTTGGCAATGCAAGTACGATCACAAATGATATTTCCGGATATAATCATTACGGAAAAATAGCGTATGATATGTTGAAATTACCATCAAATGTCATCTATAAAAACCTGATTATTGTTCCTGATGGAATTTTGAATTTCCTTCCTTTCGAAGCTTTGATTACACAAGAATCATCAACAACGAATTTTGCCAAAATGCATTATTTACTCAATGATTTCAGGATTGCTTATAATAATTCGGCTGGCAATTATTTGAATTCAAAACCTGTTTCAAAATCTGAAAAAACTGTTTTAGGGATTTTTCCCGTTTTCGAAAAAACAGCTTTTGAGTTGAGTTATTCGAAAAAAGAACTGGAATCTATTCGAAGTAATTTTAAAGGAAAATATCTGGAGAATTCAGCAGCAAGTTTTTCTAATTTTAAAAATAATGCCAACCAATATTCGATTTTGCATTTGAGTACACATGCTTCTTCGGGCGATATTGAAACCCCGGCAAGCATTAAATTCTATGATCAGGAAATCTTGTATTCTGAATTGTACAACCTCAACATCAATCCTGATTTGGTGGTTTTAAGTGCCTGCGAAACCGGAATTGGCAAACTCTACAAAGCCGAAGGTGCGATGAGTGTAGCAAGAGGTTTTCAGTTTGCCGGAGCACAGAATTTATTATTTTCTTTATGGAAGGTGAACGATTATACAACATCGGTTTTTATGGCTGATTTTTATAAAAATATTAAAAATGATGTTCCGTATTTTGAGGCAAACACGAATGCAAAACTTGCTTTTTTACAGGATAAGTCAATTTCAAACGCTAAGAAATCGCCTTATTACTGGAGTTCGTTTGTGTATTACGGTTCTATTTCGGCACAAGAAAAATCGACAAATTATATCTTTTACATCATTAGTTTATTGACGGTAATTGGTTTATTTTTGGTTTTCAATCATTATCGAAAATGGAAAATCTTCACGAAGTTCTCAAAAAAGAGAAATACAAAAAAATAAAATTCAAGGTTACCAAAACGCAACACCTTTTAATAAAAGCCAAAATTAATGGGGTTTCAGGAAATTTCATTTTAGATACCGGAGCTTCGAATTCATGTGTAGGTTTTGAAAGTATCGAACGTTTTGAACTGAATGCAAAAAAATCGAAGACCAAAGCCTCAGGAGCTGGAGGAACAGGAATGAAAACCCAAATTTCGTCTCACAATAATTTGCAACTTGGCAGCTGGAAAAATCAGGATTTCAATCTGGTTATTTTTGATCTTTCGCATGTTAATGAAGCTTTAGAAGCTTATAAAGCTAAGCCCGTTCATGGCATCATTGGTGCTGATGTTTTATTGGAAGGGAAGGCGATTATAGATTATTATAATCATTATTTGTATTTGAAATAAGAAATTTCAACTTTTTAAAATTCCAAATTCCAAACGTTTACCATTTCTGATTTCAATAATTGAATTCTCAATTATTTAACAATAATTAATTTAGACTTATTGAAAGCGTGTTTTTTGTATATATTTGTTAAACGAATTTAACAAACCTATACGTATGAAAAAAACTCTACTTTTTTTTCTTTTATTGTTTACTAATGTTTTTTACGGTCAAATAAACGATCTTATGGGCTGTAAAAGTTATCCAATATTTGATTTAACATCTCAAAAAACAGCATTGTTAGGAAACTTAAATCCAGCCGAAACTACTGTTAGTTTTCATTTAAGCCAAACTGATGCAACCAGTAATGCTAATCCTATTCCGAATCCAACGGCGTATGTTTCTGAAACGGTCAAAACAATTTATGCACGAATAGATAATAAAGGTGCTGTTACAACCAATTATTTTAAACTTGATTTCAATCCTGACTTGTTATTTATATGGACAATTCAGCCAATAAAATGTACAGGCGAGAAGGCAGTACTTGATGTCATAGTGGATGGAGGAAAAGGTCCTTATTATTATTCTATAGACAACGGTCAAAGTTATACTACTTATAATCGCTTTTTTAATCTTGATCCGGGTATATATTACCTCTTTGTAAAAGATGCTGCCAATTGCAGGGTTCAACCTGCTTTTATAGAAATTTTTCCTGCTTCGAATCCTTTAGTGGTATCAGTTACGAACACCAAAATTGCAGAGTGTGCAGCTGATTATAAATCGACCATAACTGTTGCTGCAAGTGGTGGCCAGGGTCCTTATTTATATTCACTGGATAATTCTTATGAATATCAGGAAAGCAATATCTTTTCAGGAACACCGGGAGCACATTTTATTCAAACTTTTGATAAGTCCGGATGTATCGTTACTACTAATTTTACTATCGAATCGCCTGCTGAATTGGCTGTTACTACAAGCATTACAAAAGCTGCATTTTGCGGAGGAATGGATTCTGTTACTATTAATGCAACCGGAGGAAAAGCTCCTTATACTTACTCTTTTACAAAGGGAGCAACATATTCTGACATAAATACAAAAGAGTTGCCTCCGGAAAATTATACTTTGTATGTAAAAGACAGCAATGGTTGTGTTACAACAAAAAATATCACAGTAGAACGATATAATTCTACTTTAAATTCTTCACTATCTTTCAAACAAATTTCGTGTTTAAATGATAAAGGATGGATTAAAGTTCAAACCATTGGCGGAGTACTTCCTTATAAATATTCATTGAACGGACTTCCTTATGAATCGAATAATACTTTTAATGATTTGGTTCCCGGAAGCTATAATGTAAGCACAAAAGATGCTTATGGCTGTGTAATTACTACAAATGTTGTTATAAATTCTTATAGTCCTATAATTGGAGATGTTGCAGTACAAGCTGTAACTTGCTTTGGCTCAACTAACGGATCAATAAATGTAAATGCATCAGGAGGAACGTTTCCTTTAAAATATTCTCTTTCCAGTTCTTCAGGACTTACTATACCACAATCTACAAATAATGTTTTTAAGGATTTGCCTGCTGGTCACTATACAGTTCAAATTATTGATACAAACGGATGTCTGCTTTCAATAGAGGCTAAAATATCTGAACCCTCTATTTTAGAAGCATCCGTCCTTATCGAAAATCGCGATATTACCATTAATGCCACTGGAGGTACGGGTAATTATGAATATTCGCTTGATGGAGTTAATTTTCAATCAAGTAACATTTTTATAAATTTAAACTACGGAACATATCAAGTTTCGGTAAAAGATGAAAATGCGTGCCTTACTACCTTGACTACGACTTTAAATCCGCCAAGTCCTTTATTAGATGGAAAAACCGTAATTATAGCAGACTTCAAAGCCGGACAAACTTTAGGTGATCTTGTTGTAGAGGGGCAAAATATTAAATGGTATAGCTCAGCCAATTCTTCAACTGGTAAAACAAGTAAATCTGCCGAAACTAGTTTGCCTTTATCAACAGTTTTAATAGATGGTGTTACTTATTATGCCTCACAAACTATAAACGGAATCGAAAGTAAAGAACGTCTTGCTGTTACCGTAAAATTAAATGGATCGCTATCTGCTCCTGATTTTGTTTTACCAAATTTCAAGTATTATCCAAATCCTGTTCAACATACTTTAACAATAGATAATACGGCTAACATTGATGAAATCGAAATACTATCTGTTTCCGGAAAATCTATTGTAAACAAAAAAATAAATAATACTCATTCTGAAATTGATTTATCACATGTTGCTTCCGGGTTTTATTTCTTAAAAGTAAAAGCTGAAGGAAAATTAAAAACTATTAAGATTGTGAAGAAATAACGGTATTAAATTCCAATAAAAGAAAATCCAAATTCGAATTTAAGAACTTTGCTTAAAAAATTCCAAATGCACTTCTTATAAAAAAAATCCCAAACTCCTTAATTGGAATTTGGGATTTTTTAGTTTTAAATTCCTCCAAAAAATTGGAATTTGGAATTTTTATATTGGAATTTTTTAATGCGTATGTTTAGGATTAAAACCGTCTTCACTTAATTCTGTGTGCTCATAATCAGCAACCATTTCAGCTTCGTAATCGATTTTTTCTCCTTTAGATAATCTTCTGATGATACCTTCCATTATTTGGTAGATTACAGGAACTACGATCAGGGTTAGGAATAATGAAGAAATTAATCCTCCGATAATTACCCAGGCCAATCCGTTTTTCCATTCAGCTCCAGCTCCTGATGCTAATGCAATTGGGAACATCCCAAATACCATCGCAATTGTTGTCATCAAAATCGGACGTAAACGAGCGTGATTCGCCTGAATTAATGCCGTTCTGATTGATTCTCCTGCTGCTCTTCTCTGGTTGGTATAATCGACCAACATGATCGCATTCTTACACACCAGACCAATCAGCATGATGATACCTAAAATCGTAAAGATATTTAATGAGTTGTTTGTTAATGCTAAGGCTAATAAAGCACCAATAAATGATAATGGAATAGCAAATAATACTACAAACGGGTGAACGAAACTGTCGTACAAACTCACCATTACAAGGTAAACCAAAATAATTGCGGCTAATAAAGCGATTCCTAAAGTACCAAATCCTTCAGATTGGTTTTCCTGATCACCACCCCAGATATAGTTTACACCGGCTGGTTTTTTAAGCTTGTCTAATTTTGCCTGCCATTGTGTTACAATTGTTCCCGATGGAACCCCAACGTTTTGTCCTTTTACGGTTACAGATGCTGATTTGTCTCTACGCTCTAACTGGCTAGGTCCTGAACCTTCTGTAATATCTGCAAATTGAGACAATTTGATTTGTTGTCCGGCTGCATTGATGAAAATCAAGTTACTTACGTCAGTAATACTTTTTCTGTCGAATGCATTGTATCTGATGTTGATATCGTACTCGTATTCTCCAGCTCTGTATTTACCATCTGTATTTCCGCTAAAAGCAGTTTGCATAGTCAAACCAACCGTTTGAAGTGTTAATCCTAAAGCGGCCATTTTATCACGGTCTACTTTAACATTTACCTCGGGGTTTCCATCCTCAACAGTTAACTTAATCTCTGTTGTTCCCGGAATAGTACGTAATTCAGCTTCAGCTAATTTTGCAAATGCCATAGCGCTTTCTGTAGACGGACCTGTTACGATTAATCCTAATGTAGCATCTTCGGCAGTACCTAAGATACCTACAGGAACCGTTTTTACTTTTGCTCCAACCAATACTTTTTCAAGTTTACGTTTGATTTTTGCAGCGTAAACGTTGGCGTCATCTGTACGATCTTTTTGTTCGATCATTTTTACGTCAATCTCTGCTTTGTAAGCTGTAGCTTGAGACGCTCCAAAACCTTCTGAAGTTTGTCCTACAGTTGTAATTTGGCTATGAACATATTCCTGAGCTTTTAAATAAGCTTCAGCTTTTTGTGTCATAAAGTTCGTTTGTTCTAACGAAGCATCTTTTGGCATTTCGATCTGAACTAAGAACTCCCCACTATCAGATGATGCGAAAAATTCTCCTCCAATAAAGCCTCCAAGCCCAAAAATTGATCCAAAAAACAATATTAATACAAGAATAATAGTTTTACCATAATTATCCAGACACCATGTTAATAGCTCAGAAATCCAGTTAGTGAAACGTGTTAAGTAGCTTTCGAAACCAAGGATAACTCTTCCAAAGAAATTTTTTCCTTCAATATGTTCCAATTTACCATAACGAGATGATAACCAAGGAATAATAGTAAATGAAGCTAAAAGTGACAATAAAGTAGATATAATTACCGTAACACAAAATTGCGTAATGATATTAGAAACCAATCCTGAACTCATTGCGATTGGCAGGAACACTACCACAATTACCAATGTGATCGAAGTTACCGTTCCACCAATTTCGGCAGTACCGTCATAAGAGGCCCGAATTTTATTTTTACCCATCTCCATATGTCGATAAATATTCTCGAGGACCACAATTGCATCATCGACCAGAATACCAACCACAAGAGACAATCCTAATAAACTCATTAAGTTTAGGGTATATCCCATTAAATAAATACCAATAAAAGTAGCGATCAACGATGCCGGAATAGACACCATTACGATCAGCGAGTTTCTAATACTGTGAAGGAAGAACAACATTACTAATGCTACCAGCACTACCGCAATTAATAAATCGTGTACTACAGAATCTGCTGCTTCAAGCGTAAAAACGGTACTGTCTTTTGCAACTTCTAATTTTAACTCGTTTACTTTATAATCTTTTTCAAGAACAGCAATTGTTTTTAATAATTGCTCACTTACCGCAACCGCATTCGCATCAGATTGTTTTACGATTTGTAAAACGATCGCACTTTTTTGATCTACACGTGATATCTTTTCAGCAATTTTTTGAGTATCCTGAACATCGGCAATATCACTTAAACGAACCTGAATTCCGTTTTGAGAAGAAACTACTAAGTTTCTTAATTCATTAACACTTTTATATTTACCCGCTAAACGAATTAATATTTTTTGATTACGAGTCTGGATGTTTCCTGTTGGGAAATCTAAGTTCGAAGTCAAAATAGTTTGTTGTACCTGCGGAACAGATAATCCGTAACCCTGCATTTTTACAGCATCAAGATTTACCTGAATTTCACGCTCTGAACCACCAATAATATTTACCTGAGCCACACCTTGTACACGAGATAAAATAGGCGCAATTTTTTTGTCAATTAAGTCATAAAATGCTGCTTCGTCCATTTTCCCGTTGGCACCCAATGTCATAATTGGTAAATCACTCAAAGAGAATTTAGTTAACGAAGGCGGATCTGCATCATCTGGTAAATCACTAATAATGGCGTTAATTTTACGCTGTGCATCATTCAGTGAGAAATCGACTTTTGCGTTTGATGTCAGTGTAATCGAAACGATAGATAAACTTTCGTATGATTTCGAGTCAATTTTTTTAACGTTTTCTAAGGATGCAATCGCATCTTCTATTTTCTTCGTTACGGTATTCTCTACCTCACTTGGAGATGCTCCAGGATAAACAGTAGAAATTGTAATAACGTTTTGTTCAAATTTCGGGATCAGCTCATAGCCTAACTGGCTGTAGCTAAACAATCCACCAAGTATTAGAATTGTAAACAATACAATTACTAACGACGGACGTTTTATGGATATTTCGGCTAATTTCATATATTTTGCTTTAGGCTGTAGGCTTTAGGCAATAAGCTCAATGCTTATGGCGTCTGGCTTAATGCTTTAAATTATTTAATAATTTCTACAGTATTACCGTCTTGTAAGTTAATTTGACCTGTAACAATTACAGTTTCTCCGTCAGATAATCCTTTGATAATTTCCACCTGATCTCCTAAAATTCTTCCTGCAGTTACTTTTCTTAATTTTGCAATACCATTTTCAACTACAAAAATCTCGTTGCTGCTCACACTTCCTACGAAAGCATTTCTTGGTACAACCATAAGGTGTTGTTTTTGTTGGTTTGATGAAAAGTTTGCAGTTCCGTACATACCCGCTTTAAGGTCATTGTTTACATTATTTGTAATTTCAATTTCAACCGGGAAGTTTAAAGACTCATCTGCTTTTGCAGCAATAAAAGTAATTTTTCCAGAGAACGTTTTATCAGGATAAACACTTGCTGTTACATTAATTTGGTTTCCAACTTTTAAGCTTGCCACCTGATTTTCGTTTACTGTAACTACTAATTTTAATTTAGAAACATTTACGATATCAAACAAAGCAGTTGCAGGCATTCCTGCCAGGATAGATCCCGGCTCAATATATTTTTTATTGATGAATCCGTTTATTGGTGCTTTTACTTTAGTATCTCCAACATTAATGTTGGCTTGTTTTAGGTTAGACTCAGCATTTGTTAAAGCTAATTTTGCCTGATCTAATTGTTGTTTTGTAACACCACCTGTTTTAAAAGCATTTTCGTAACGGCTGTAATCAGATTTTGCATTTTGATAAACAGCCTGAGCTTGTTGTGCGCTTACATTAATTACATCACCTCTCACTGTCAATAAAGTCTGACCTACTCTTACGTAATCTCCTTCTTTAGCCAAAACGCTAATTACTTTTCCTGCTTTTTCTGCAGAGAAAGTCAATTGCTGAATTGGTTGAAAATTTCCGTTAGCCACAAAGTCTAATGAAACTTCTTCTGTTTTTACAGGAGCTACTTTTACTGAAACTGCAGCATTTTTTTCAGCTACGATATCTGTTTTTGCTTTATTCTCTTTCTTATTATTATTTAAGACATATCCAATCACACCCAGCGCTGCGATTATGATTACGATTGTTATAATAGTTTTCTTCATTTTGTTTAGTTATTTAATAAGAGTTTTAAGTTCGCCTTTTGATTTGATTAGTGCTACTTCGGCAATTTTGTAATTCAATACTGCTCTGGTATAGTTATTTTGAGCTTCAAGTGATGCATTTTCAGCATCTAACAAATCTGTTAATGATGCTAATCCCTGAAGGTAATTGTTTTTTGTGTTGCTTAAGATCTCAAGCGCCAAACGCATATTTTCTTTTTGATTATTGATAGTCACAAGGTTATTATCAATTTGAGCCATTGCGTTTCTGTAATCTAAATCAAGCGAAAGTTTGGTGTCTTTCATATCTTCCTGAAGTGATCTGATTTCTACATCGGCTTGTCTTACTTTAGCACGAGTTCCGAATCCTGTAAAAATTGGTACGTGTAAATTCAATCCAATTGCAGAGAAATCTGACCAGTAAACGCCGTCTTTAGGTTTTGCAAACCAAGGCATTTCAGGTCCCTGACCAATATAATTGTATCCTGCAGTTAAAGAAAGTGTTGGATAATATCCTGCTTCAACAGCTTTTTTATTATATACCAAAAGTTCTTCTTGTTTTTTCAAAAGCAAATATTCTGTTCTGTTTTCAACATTTGGCACTTCTGTTAATGCAGCAGGAACAACTTCAAATTCTTCTTTTGGAATCTCGATTTGAGCTTCAATAGGCATTCCCATATAAAACTTCAAAGCATTTTCCTGTAATGTAAT
>Ga0247815_10000157_pt1 | contig 52472 bp, 35 predicted proteins | sample UWRJL194509B1_FD_181014 | JGI IMG/M metagenome (GOLD analysis project Ga0247815, IMG submission 181014) | Plant litter microbial communities from Arlington Agricultural Research Station in Wisconsin, United States - UWRJ-L194-509B-1 | ecosystem: Environmental > Terrestrial > Plant litter >... | reverse complement strand
TTTTTAAGTTCGGTTTTTTGCGAGGGCAGTGGCTGCGAGGGTTTGTTGCGCTTGTCTTTGCCAAAAAAGAATTTAGTCAACACTTTAGTATAAGTAGCACCCTCGGCAAGATCGGGCGTAACGCTTTGGTTTTGGAATTGGGCGTCTTTGTAATTTACTACATTTTGAATTTTGATAAGCCTGCTGCCTGATGGTTTTCTGCCAAATTTTGGCGTTTGCATAAAGAGGGTTATGGCTGCTATTATAAGCACTACTATGATGATGAAGGCCATTCGTGTTGTATTAGAATGGTAAAATTAGATAAAAAAGAAATTGGAAATTTTGTTGTAACGTTCATTATAATACAAAACCGGATTAAACTTTTCGCATTAGCTAAAAAAGTTTAATCCGGTTCAGATTCATAATTGGCTTATGCCTTTCATGATACTATTTTCTAATTCGAAATAATTAACGGTAACCTTTTGCTAAAACTACCCGATACCGTTACAACATTATATGTACCCGCACTTAAACGAGAGATATCTATGGGCTGATTGCTGTTGTTTTTTTGCAGTAAAACAGTGCGTCCTGCCATATCATAAATGGTAATATCTAACGATAAGTCAGATTTTACATACAGTACATTTTTAGCAGGGTTAGGGTATAGTTTTAACGTAGCAGTATTATAAACCGGCAAGCCTAAAACTTCACGGTTTATAACGCCTACTGCCTGCAAGTCGAACCCGCATGAGGCAAATGGGGTAGGAAAAGAGTCGTTTACGGCATTGCCAAAACTATCGTAAGAGGCATAGTCAGGGTTTATAGAGCCTACAACATCTATAACTTTTACATGTGTAATATGGTTTTTATCGAGCAGGTCGTTATCTGCAATTTCGCTTAAGTCAAACGGAGTGCCGTACTGCGCAGCATACTTACCCGCAATGTTGTTTAAGTAAGAAGCCTGCGGAGTACCAAAACTGCCTACCTGTGTTTCAGTCTGCGTCTCGCTGTGGTTAGGGAACCTGAAAAAGTTAACCCCATCAGAACTTACCTCTACAAAAGCAAGCTCAAGGTAAGCAGTACTGCCATTTTCAAAAACAGCAAAGTCAAAGCCCGGGCCATCTATAACAGGTGTTGCAAAGGTTAACGTTGCGCTGCCGCCATCACCCAGGCTCACAATGCCGCCATCGGGGTACCCCAAGGCTGCTTCGGGAGTGCCGGTAGTGGCATAATTGCTGCCGCCTGCCATAGCATCGGGGTTTGATTTATTTACAAGCCCACGTTCTACGGTAATGCCCGTAGCCCATGCTGTAAACAAAGGACTATCCTTAAATACGGCCGTGCTCCCGGGTTGCTCTGCAGCTGGCGGGTACGATTGGGCAAAGCCTGTTGCCATTGTGCCAAGGCACAACAGGAATATATATTTTATCATAATGTTTATAACTTTTTTAGAAAATTGTACCTGTATTTACCACAAAGTAATGGGCAGCTTATTTTACAATAAGGCGTTGTACATTTTTAGTTTGGCCGGTGGTAATTTCTACAAAATAAACGCCTGCAGTAAGGTCGCGCACGGCAATACCGTTAGCAGTATAAGTTTCATCTTTCACAAGGCGGCCCTGTACATTGTACATTTTTATGCTTGCAGCAGCATTAGCATTTATGTAAAATACATCTGCCGTTGGGTTAGGCGCAACAGTAATTTTAAGCGCTGTAACCGGGTTTGGCGTAGCCAGGACTTCGCTTGCCGATTTGTAAAAACCATTAGGGATAACGCCCACAGTATAATCGGTAATTGCCACACCATTACCATCATAAAGATATACATGCCCTGGCGATGTATAATTTACGGCATCAGCAACATACAGTACATCATCTATAAAATCCATACCGTAAACACCATAAGATCCTACCACGGGTAAAGAGGCTATAGGGGCTTGCGGCAATGTTGTTGCTGTAATATCGGTTTTATAAATATCGGCATCTATAGTGTAGTATACATCATTACCGTTGCCTGCCCTCAGGTTGGCTGGGTGCTGTTCAGGGAAATCTGTTGTGCTTACAATAGTGTTTGTAGTAAGGTCTATTTTAGAAAGTGAGCCAAAAGTTTCTGCACCAGACCATGATGGGCTACCACCGCAAAGCACATACAAAAAGCCGTCTTTAACAAACATGCTGTTAGGTACATAGCCCACAGTTACCGACCCGCTTACCGTTAATGCAACCGGATCTATGACAGTTACTGTGTTGCCATAGCCAAAACCACCCTGCTGAGCTGTATACAGTGTACCATTTATTTCCTGAATTCTTTCAGGGCCCTGAGTAACAGCTATGTTACTTTCTACAGTGTTATTTTCAAGGTTAAGTACAGCAATGTAACCATCTGTAATACCGCCATTGCCCCAGTTTGTAACAAAGCCTTTACCGTTGCTAAAAGCCATGTAGCGGGGGTTGTTAAGCCCTGTTTCTATAGAGGCTACGTGCACTAAAGTATATTTATTTACTACCTCTATTTTGTTAGACATGTTAAGCACAATGTATGCATAATCGCCGTGAATGCTAAAACTCTGGCCTGTGTTACCCAGTGCAGCATTATCATTTGCAGTGCTGTAAATATCGTTAGTAACGATATTATTTTTTATAAACGATACCGATGCGCCATCTGTTCCCGCCATACCTTCATTAAGTACAAAAATACCATCGGTATAATTTTGTGCAAATGCAATTAGTCCTGATAGGAGCAGCAATGAAATAGTGTAAAGTTTTTTCATTTTAATATGTATTGATGTTAGTTATTTACAGCCGGCAACCTTAAGTTAAAGCAAATGCAGCAGCCTGCGCACAGTTGTATAAACCGGCACATGCCTAAAAAACATTTTTTAGTGCTTACTTAATGTCATAATCCCTGAGCCTTTTTCCCGAAAGCCCGATATTTTTGTTACAGCTAAGGCAGGTCTCCTGGCTTGCGTCCTGGTTGTTTACCTTCCCGTATGCGGGTGCACACAGTGGTTTGTAGTTAACAACAGGCTTTGTAGCTTACAGTTGCGGGAACAGCTTTGGTATTTAACCAAATTCCCTTTTAATGCATTGGCAAGATGTGCCAATACAACCTTAATTGGCCGCAAATATAATCAATAAATCATATTTCTTTAAATAACAATGGTGTATGCTGATGAATCATGAAAAGTTAGCCACGAATTTCACAAATTTTCACTAATTAATTTTTGTAATTTGTGGCTGAAGAATTAATATGTCAGGCAATTAAAAAAGTGCAATTTCCCAAATTGATAACCATCAATGATAATATGTCATGCTAATAAATTTGTGAAAATTCGTGAAATTCGTGGCTGAAAATCCTAATCTTCATCTTCCAGCTCAAAAATAGCATTAACGGTAGTATTAAAAGCAGTAGCAATTTTAAGTGCTAACACGGTAGAGGGTATATACTTTTGCGTTTCTACAGAGTTAATGGTTTGCCGCGACACACCTATAATATCAGCCAGTTCCTGCTGGGTAATATTAAGCTTGGCACGTTCTACCTTTACCGTATTTTTCATTTATTGCTTCGTTTCTTTAGAAAGTAGGTAAAGATAAAAAACAATAGCATTGTCATGACTAACTGCTGGCCCGAAATATCAAGATCTGTATCGTTTAAAAAAGAACTTACCACAGGATGAAATAAACAAAATATAATGCCAAATAAGAATGCAACAGCCATAGACTGAAACCGCAGGTGCACGCTCATTTCATCTTCTATCTTGTCGCGTGTCCAGGCTATTAAAAATAATCCTATTATTATAACATTAATAGTTATGGTTTTGGCAAGGGGCTTTTGGCCGGCTGTTATGTAGGGTTTTACGCAGAATGCAATGATAAAGCCGAGTATGATTACTATAAGCCCTACGATTTTAAAATAAGAAGGTAACAGGCCGCGGCCATACTTAGATAGAGAAGGTTTCATAATGATGTAAGTTTAATTGTCTTTTAGTAAAGTTTGTTTTTCTATATGACAAATATACTTTACATTTTGAAATAAAAAAATATTTTGTAAATTTATTTTAAGGTGTGTTGCCCATCCCGACCGGGGGAGAAATCGCTACAATTTAAATTAGGGATTTCTCCACCACGCTTGTTTGGTCGAAATTAAACTTCTTACAGATCCTGAAATTCTTTAATACCTAAATTCCGCCTTGTGCTTTTCTATGAAATCGGCCCAGCGGGTAGGCTGCTCCCCGGTAATTGCCTCAAAGTTATCAAACACATCATCAGCTCCGGGAATAGTCCCTTCGGCATAGCGAATGTAATGTTTGTATACGCAATCCATATACGCCATATCGGCACCGTTAGCCTGCATGGTGCGCAAAAAATCTTCGGGGGCGTGGGGTACATATTTAAACGGCTTGCCTATAGCATCGGTCAGCAAATTTGCAATATCATAATACGACTGTGCATCATACCCTAAGCGGTAGGTTTTACCATTGTGAATTTCGGGTTTTAGCAATGCCTGAGCCGCTACCGCAGCCACATCGTTAACGTCTACCCAACTTTTGCGGGCATCTTTTACATACTGAACAATAATGCCGTTATTAATAACCGGAGTGCCACCATAGCTAAGCAGGTTTTGCATAAAGGTTTCTGGGCGAAGGTGCGTAAACGAGAAGCCATGCCACTCTATAAAACGTTCAACAAGCTGGTGCCACGCCCAGTGTGCCACAGTTGTATTATCGTGTCCGCAGGCACCCAGGTGCACTACATGGTGAACGTTAGCAACTTTAGCAGCATCAAGCAGGGCTTTGCTTTGCCGAAGCATATCTACCGTATAGCCGGTTACAATAAATATCCTGTCGATATCCTTAAGGGCATCGGCATAAGTGGCTTCGTTATCAAAATCAAGGATCACCGTAGCGATGCCTTTATCGTGAAAAGCCTGTGCTTTTGCAGCACTGCGCACGGCAGCCACAATTTCTATACTATCGTTATTTTGTAAAAAAGAGATTGTTTTTTGTCCCACCTGTCCGGTTGCTCCGGTAATCAGTACTTTGGGTTTTTGTGCAGACATAAGATATGTATGTAAAGTGAAATTTAAGCTTACTATAAACTTAAAGGCACACAAATGGTGCTACACAAATATAAGCTATAATAGCAAAATTTTCATGATGCCGGCAAACAAACTTAATGCATATTGCTACTTTTTAAGCTTTAAAACGGCAGGATTAGAATAGAGCGTACCATCAAAAATTTCTATTTCATTTTCTGCTAATTCGTTTTTAAGATATTTGGGCAGTATGTTTTTTAAGGCTTTTGCATTGCACTTATAAAATACCTGAAATGTATAGCCTTCCTTTAAGTCATTAAACGCTGCAGCACTGCCGTTACGTAATATCCGGTCATGTTCTAAAACAATGGGCAGGCTTAGGATTGCTTTGTAAGTTTTGGTCTCTCCCGGATGCAGTACTACCGAATTGTCAATGTAATTATCTATTTGCGGAGACGTGCCCAGTAAAGCCTGTCTTTGCCATTTAAGTTCCAGTTCATGCTGTGCTACTTCATGATGATAACGATCATCATTATCAATAAAATGAGTTATAGATGGGCTGTCTTTAACAATGCTGCCATTTTTATCATTTATTGTAAAGCCTAATATGCCACGAGATACAGGTTCTCCGTAATAGGAAAAAAAATCATTTGTATCAATTACAAACAGCAACTTTTTATTGGTAGGGTTGCTTAGCGTATAGCTTATTACGTTAAAAGACTTTTTACGTAGCAAATCGTTAGCATAATACCGCATGTTAGTATCGCCCAAAGATATATCTACAAAATAAACCTCCCTGTTATTAAGTTTAAGCACAGCATCCTGTTCTTTTAAACAGCTGCAAAGGCTAAGAAGCAGCAGGAAGGCAATAAATTTATGCATAGTGTTAAAAGTTTTGTAGTGCTGTGGTTTATAAAGTAGCTTTACGCTTAGGGTACAGGCAAATATAATCCCTAAACTTTAAACCACAAGCCATTAAAATTTTAAGTATTTTTGCAGCATGGAAACAAACAGGCAAAAAAAAATAGGCGCGCTGCTGCAAAAAGACCTTGTAGATATACTACAGGGCGAAATACGCAAAAATGGCGTTAGCAATCTTGTATTATCGGTATCTAAAGTTATAGTAACTACTGACCTTTCTATTGCAAAGGTATATTTAAGCGTGTTCCCGTCAGACAAAGGCGCAGAGATACTGGCTGCCGTAAAAAGCAACGCCCCGCTTATTAAGCACGATCTTTCGCAACGTGTAAAATTACAGCTTCGCAAAGTGCCTAACCTTGTGTTTTTTATTGATGACACGCTGGACAGGATGGAAGTTATAGATAAAGAACTTACCGGAGAAAGCAACCCCATTACAAACCCGGAGCTGCTGGACAGGCGCAGAAAAATGTAATTAAATTTGAGCTTCTCCCTATACATAGCCCGGCGCTACACCATTAGCAAAAGTAAAAGCACTGCCGTAAATATTATTACGATCATTGCTGCGCTTGGTATTTTTGTAAGTACCGCCGCGTTATTTATACTTATGAGCGGCTTTAGCGGCCTGCGTGATTTTAGCCTCTCTTTTGCTAACGCCACTGACCCCGACCTTAAGGTCATGCCATCATCGGGCAAATCGTTTACAGTATCGCCCGCACAGCAAAAACAACTTAATACCATTACAGATATTACTGCTTATAGCGGTATGGCAGAGGAACGCGTTCTTTTTTATTATAACGAAAAAGAACAGGTTGCTTATCTTAAAGGTGTAGATACTCTTTATACTACCGTTACAGGAATGAGCGATAAAAAGGTATTGCTGGGTGGTAACTGGTTAAAAATGTACACTGGGCAGGCAGTTGTGGGTGCGGGTATATACAGCAAGCTTGGCTTAGGCCTGTTTGATATGCAACGACCACTGGAGGTATTTGTGCCTAAGGCAGGAGATGGTGCCATTAACTCTGAAAAAGATGCCTTTAACAAGGAAGAGCTTATTGTAGTGGGTGTTTACTCTATTAGCGAAGATGTAGATAACCGCTATGTATATTGTAGCCTGGACCTTGCACAGGAACTGTTACAATTTAAGAAAAACCAGTATACCGCCTTAGAAGTAAAGTTGAAAGCAGGTGCTGATTCCGATAAGGTTAGGGAAAAGATACAGGACATTTTTAAAGCTACTGTAGAGGTTAAAGACCGCGCACAGCTTAACGACTCGCTTTATAAAATGCTTAATGCCGAAAACCTTGTTACGTACCTCTTTAGTTCGCTGGTAGTAGTACTTACATTGTTTTGCCTTGCGGGGGCACTCATTATGCTTATACTGGATAAAAAGGAAAACATAAAAACCCTGTACAACCTGGGTGCCGAAGTTCGCACCCTGCGACGCATCTTTTTTTACCAGGGGCTTTTTATTACTACGCTGGGTACTTTTTTTGGTATCGTATGCGCTACCATACTTATTGTTTTACAGCAGCAATACAGCCTGTTTATGATAACGCCCACTATGGCATACCCTACGGCATTTATTGTAAATAATGTGTTTATTGTATTAGCAACAGTATTTGGGTTGGGTATATTTGCATCGTATGTAGCCTCAACAAGGGTTAATAAAGAGTTGCTTGATATTTCCTAACTGCACGCTTAGAGCTTTGTAATTTAGCATCGGGCCTAAAACCAAAACAATCTATTTCATTTTTAAAAAAGCATCGGCTTCGCTGTATGGTATAAGCACTTCTTTTTGCTGTTCTGCATAAGCGGCAACTTCATAGGCATTGTAATAAAGAAGTAAGCCATTTTCTTTAAAGAAAATATTTTGAGGCAGCACAAATTTATTTTCTTCAAACATCAGTCCGGTTGAATTTATCGATTTACCTGCAGGAATCTTATACTTAGCCCTGAATTTCTTTTCGGCGAATACCGTAAATGCTTTTTCGTCTTTAAAAATATCGGAGTATTCTAACGAGCGGCCAGTTTTAGCATTAAAAAGTAACGACCTGTCGCCTGCATAACCGTGTGCTCCGCCGGTAAACATGTAGTTGTTCAGCTTTATGCCAATAATGCTGTCGGTTTTATAATCAACGGTACCTTTTATCTTAGCCTCCCATGCCATGGCATCTTTCGGGAATTTTTTAGCCAGCTCATCATACGATTCTATAAAGGATGTCATTAGTTCCTGGTAGCTGGTAGCATCGGTAGGTTTTTCGCCAAAATATACAATGCTCCTTACCGTCCTGAATATTTTATTGTTAATACTATCGCCCGCAACAGGTATTCCAGATGCATCCGGTACATTAATATCAACATAAGTGCGGGGTTCCGGGCCAGCCAGCGTAGTTTTCTTGCTGTATACCTTATCTGTAAAGGTAAGCACTGCCGGTTTCTCTGTAGTTGTGGTATACTCTGTAGTGGTTTCTTCTTTGTCTTTTTTGCATGAGGTAAGCAAAAGAACAGACAGTATGAGGGTTAGGCAATATTTCATAAATAAGTAAAGTGTTATTGTTTTGTAAAAGTGGCCTGTGTTGTTACACACCTAACCAATTTACAGTAAATTTGCCTATATTTTTATGACATTGAACAATCTTTATATGAAATTTAACACAAAAACCATACATGGCGGTCAGCAAAACGACCCCAGCACCGGAGCAGTAATGCCTCCTGTTTATCAAACAAGCACCTTTGCACAAAGCAGCCCGGGTGTACATCAGGGTTATGAGTACAGCCGTGCGGCAAACCCTACACGCACTGCCTTAGAGAATGCTCTTGCCAGTATAGAAAATGGCGTGCGTGGCCTTGCATTTTCGTCTGGCCTTGCAGCTACCGATACCGTTTTAAAATTGCTTAAGCCGGGCGATGAGGTTATTGCTATGGACGACCTTTATGGCGGTACCTACCGCATGTTTACACGCATTTATCAGGATTATGGTATCATCTTCCATTTTGTGGATATGAACGACACGGAAAAATTCCAATCTTTAATTAACCAAAACACAAAGTTAGTGTGGGTAGAAACACCTACTAATCCTTTAATGAAGCTTGCAGATATTGAGGCTATTGGAAAAATTACCAAAGCTAAAAATATACTGTTTGCGGTAGATAATACTTTTGCTACCCCTTACCTGCAACAACCTCTTAACCTGGGTGCCGATATTGTTATGCACAGCGCAACAAAGTACTTAAACGGTCACAGCGATGTTATTGCCGGTGCACTTGTTGTTAAAGACGAAGCCCTTGGCGAAAAACTACATTTTGCACAGTTTGCCACAGGGGGTACCTTAGGCCCGCAGGATTCATTTTTAGTACTTCGTGGTATTAAAACACTACACCTGCGCATGCAGCGCCATTGCGAAAACGGGATTAAAGTAGCCGAATATCTTAACAGCCACCCTAAAATTAAAACCGTTTACTACCCGGGTTTAGAGAGCCACCCGTACCACGAAATTGCCAAAAAGCAAATGAAGGGCGGTTACGGCGGTATGGTATCATTCACGTTTGCATCGGGCGAAAAGGCAGAGGCTATTACTTTTCTGGAAAACCTTGAAGTGTTTACCCTGGCAGAATCTTTAGGTGGTGTAGAGTCTTTAGCTAATCATCCTGCATTAATGACGCATGCCTCTATACCCGAAGCGAAACGTAAGGAACTTGGCATTACCGATGATATGGTGCGCCTTAGCGTAGGTGTAGAGGATGCCGATGACCTTATTGCCGATATTGAGCAGGCTCTTTCTAAGTAGGAAGTGTACAGTAAGCAGTGTACAGTAAGCAGTATCAGAAACATACACCCTAACCGCTTTAAGAGGGGAACACTCATACCTTTAAACTCTCCTACTTAGCATTAGAGTGTAGCTGGTTCCCCGCTTGAGAGGGGTTAGGGGTGTGTTTTGTAGATATATTGTATTACAATTAAATCTCTCATAAATATAAAAAAGCAACCTGCCCGGAGCTCCGGACAGGTTGCTTTTTGTTTTGACATTAGTAAATGTAGTAGTTTAAGATATTCTTTTTTCAGGGGGCCAAAAAAGGTAAAGTCGCCAATATGTTGTAGTAGGATATATTTTAATTTGCTTTAAGCATTGCTGCCTGTGCAAATAGTGTTTCTTAATTACAAAGCAAAGATAGCGTGGCTTTACAGGCAATTTTTAATATTTAGATAACCGGAAGTTTTGTCATGATGGCATATAAGTTTCGGTGGGGTAATTCTTACGTAGCAATAATTAGGGTAAATATAGTACACAAAATAATTACACACACAAAGCAACCTGCCTGGGGGCTAACAGGCTGCTTATATAAACAGCATTAAACTATTTACGGTAATTTTTTAGGGAACCAAAAAAGGGAATCGTTAATAACAGCGACTTGATTTACGAAAATTTTACTTCTATAAAGTCAACTGTTATTGTAAGACAAATATAAGCAGGGCTGTAAGGGTTATGTTGATTTTAAGTAAACTGTAACATTTGTTTAATTGTTTTTAAAATTCATATTCTAAAAAACCAGCACTTTTTTAAGCCCATAACTCCATAATAACGAGTAATATATAGCTTACAGATAATTTAACACTGTAAGATTAAAATTACTAATCCTTAAACAAAATTAAACGTATAAAAAAAACCTGCCGTGGGGAGTGGCAGGTTAATTTTTAGTTATGGCACCAGTTAAAGGTGTGTGGTATGTTTCTTTTATGGAGTGGGGGCCAAAAAAGGGAAACTGCGCCAAAATAGTAGTAGTAAAGTATTTTATTTTTTGCCCGGGTGCGTAGTCCGGTTGCAAATGTTTTTATTAACAACACTACAAATGTAAATAGCTTTGTAAGGTTATTTGCATTAATTAGCCTAACGGTAACATTTGTTTAGGCAAACTGCAGATATGTATCGACGGATTAAAACCTTGTAGTTAAAGGTTTGCTTATTAATATCGGTATACGGGTATTTATTGCGAACTTTAAACAATTGTAGTAAATTTTGTTAATGTATGTATATACTTACATCCAATCAACGCTCTATTTTGCATGTTTACCGATAAAAAAACCATTCGTCGAAGCCAAACAACCATTTACCGTACTTTAACGCCGCCTAAACGAAAATTGCCGTTGCCGGCACTATATAAAAGTACATTTGTATATTAACAACAAACCATCAATTTTACAATACCCTTACCATAATGCCAAAACCATTAAACATATTATTAATTGAAGATGATACCATAGAGGTAATGAAATTCAACAGAGTTTTAAAATCTATGGATATTGTACACAAAATAATAGAAGCTAACAATGGCGAAGAGGCATTAGAGATACTTAAAGACAGGGATATTATTCCTGATATTATAGTGCTCGACCTTAATATGCCAAAAATAAACGGTATAGAATTTTTAACGATCTTAAAAGAAGATGACGTTTTAAAATATATACCCGCAATAATACTTACAACCAGCAATAACCATAAAGACGTTATGGAATGTTACAGGCTGGGCATAGCAGGCTATATTATTAAACCGCTTAAGTATGATGAATATGTGTTCAGGATTAAAAAACTTATTGAATACTGGAGCACTAACGAACTGATATCGCAATAATATAACAATTACACGCCATGTACGGAATTATTAACGTAGCCATACAGGATTTTGCCTTAGAAAATTATGGCCCCGAAAAATGGGAAGCTATAAAGGAACAAAGCGGTGTTGATGTTGATTATTCGCTTACAGACAGCCCTTATAACGATACCATAGCCTACATTATAGCAAAGGCCGCATCTGAAGAGATGAATCTTGATATAGAAGATGTGCTTAACGACCTTGGCGAAAGCATTATACCCACTACAAACAAAAAGTTTAACAGCTTTATAGATTCGCGCGGCGATACCCTTAGGGATTATTTAATAAATTTGCCTAACTTTCATAACAGGATTGCCATGATATACCCAGAGCTTACCCCGCCACAATTTAGGGTAAGCCATTTAGGAAACAGCAGTATGCATGTACATTATTTTTCTAAAACAAAAGGTATAACAGCATTTATAAAAGGCTATCTCAAAGGCCTGATAGCTATGTTTAATGAAAGTGCAACCGTAGAGTTTTTGCAAAGCAGGGATAATGGTAATCCGCAGGAAATTTTTAAAATAAGCTGGTAGTTTATGAGCAATTTTACGTTTAATTTTAACGAGGAAAATTTTAGCCAGATATTTCCATTTTACATATTACTGGATAATACCTTAACCATACAATCTCAGGGAAAAAGCCTGTCTAAATTTCATGCAAAATTACTGCCCGGCGCAAAGCTTGACGATCATTTTAAAGTTAAGCGGCCATATATAGACGAGTTTACTGCCGATTGTGTAGTAGAAATACTAAACCAGCTTACCATTTTAGAATGCAATACCCAGCCGGATGTGGTGCTGCGTGGGCAGTTTGAAATCATGGATGGCAAATTTTTATTTGTAGGTTCGCCATGGTTATCATCTGTAGAGGAGGTAAAGCAACGTAATCTTACTATTTTTGATTTTGCCAATTACGACCCTCAGCTCGATTTACTGCAAATACTACGCAAACAGGAACTTACAACACTTGAGTTTAAAGAGCAGCTTAAAATAAATACAGAGCAAAAAGAAGAGTTAAAGCGCGACCGCGAAGAGCTCAACAGGCTGTCGCTCGTAGCAAGCAACAACGATAACGCTATTATATTTACCCACCCCAATGCCGAGATTTTTTGGTGCAATGATGCTTATGTAAAGCTTACGGGCTTTACTATGGAAGAGATTATAGGCAAAACACCGGTAGATATTGGCCGTACGCATCTTACAGATAATGAAGCTCTTACAGAGATGGTAAGCCATTTTTATAAAGGAGAATCGTTTGATGTAGAGCTTGCACACGGCAAAAAAGACGGTGGCTATTTCTGGACAAGGGCACAGGGGCAGCCCATACATGATGAAGATGGTAAAGTAATGCAATACTTTGCCATGATACAGGACATGACCGATGATAAAGAGCGTGAAGAACAGCTTGTTATCCTGTCGCTTATTGCCCAGAAAAATATAAATGCAGTTATTATTTGTAACAGCGACGGCAATACAGAGTGGGTAAACCCAAGCTTTAACCTGTTGTGTGGCTACAGCAATGCAGAGCTTATAGGAAAAAACCCGGGAGAACTGCTGGGCGGTGAAGAAACAGACCCCGAAACGATAGCCTATATTACAGAGCAGATAATAAAGGGCGAACCTTTTAACTGCGAAATTGTTAACTACCATAAATCGGGTAAAAAATACTGGGCGCGCGTTCAGGGCCAGGGGCTTTATAATGCCAATGGCGAGCTAACCCGCTTTTTTGCTATAGAAGAAGATATTACCGATAAAAAGTTTCTCGAAGTACAAAAAGAAGAGCTTTTAGAAAGCCTTGAAAAAAGTAACCGCGAGCTCGAAGATTATGCCCAGATAGTATCGCACGACCTTAAGTCGCCGCTGCGAAGCATAAACTCGCTTATTGCCTGGATAAAAGAAGAGAATGAAGGTAACCTTGCCGAATCTACGCTGGAATATTTTGGCATGATAGACAATAAGCTCGAAAAAATGGAACACCTTATACAGGGTGTACTTACCTACTCTAAAATAGACAAGACCGATATTGCTAAAGAAAATGTTGACACTCATGAAGTTATAAGCAACATTATTAGTATGATACACATACCGGCTAACATACTGGTATCTATAAACGGGCCGTTGCCTGTAATACGTGCAGACCGTTTCAGGACGCAGCAGTTATTCCAGAACCTTATAAGTAATGCCGTAGCATATATTGATAAGACGGAGGGTTATGTAGAGGTAGGCGCAAAAGAGACAGACGATGCCGTAACCTTTTATGTTAGCGATAACGGAATGGGTATTGCAAAAGAAAATCACGAAAAAGTTTTCAAGATTTTCCAGTCGCTTGCCAAAAACGAAAAATCTACCGGATTAGGGCTTTCGATAGTTAAAAAAATCATCGAAAATTACAAGGGAAAGATATGGATTGAGAGCGAAAAAGGGAAAGGAACAACTTTTTACGTCGAAATACCAAAATAATCGTTGATTAACACAATTTCAGTATGTTATAATTCTGTTAAAATATATATTTTTACAGAACATATAGCTACATAACATGGAAGAGCCAAATCTTAATTACATTAATGAGCTTGCCGGAGATGATAACGATTTTCGTGCAGTGCTAATTGGCGTTATAAAAAACGAGCTGCCTGCAGAAATTAATGAGTACCAGGATAACCTTGCTGCTCAGAATTTTAACGCAGCCGCTGATAACGTGCATAAGTTAAAACACAAAATTAGCGTTATGGGTATGGAGCAAAGTTATTATCTTGCAGAAAAGTTTGAGAATAACCTAAAAGAACGCTCTACACAACTACAGGCCGAGTTTGGCCAGCTGCTTATGGCCATGCAGGGCTTTGCGGCGTCATTATAAACCCATTAAGGATATGAATTGTATTATAATTGATGATGAAGCGATGGCACGGGCAATTATTACCCAAATGATATCTAAAGACCCGGAGCTAAAACTGGCACAGGAATTTAGCAATGCAATACCAGCCATAAAATTTTTAAATCAGGACAGTGCCGGCACCGACCTGATCTTTCTTGATATACACATGCCCGATTTTACAGGCTTTGATTTTATTCAAACCATAAAAAACCCTCCGGCGGTTATACTTATAACATCCGACAAAAATTTTGCAACCGATGCTTTTGAGTACGATTGTATTGTAGATTATATTGTAAAACCCATTACCGAAGACCGTTTTTTAAGGGCTGTGCGCAAAGCAAAGGCACACCGTTTGCCAGAGCCTGCCGCTGCTAATACAGCTCCTGTTGCTGCACCGGCACCACTTGCTGCGCCTCTTGCCCAGGACCAGCCTAAAGATACTGCTACAGAATTTTATGTAAACATAGACCGCAGGCTTATTAAAATAGAAATAGCATCTGTAAACGTGGTAGAGGCTAAAGGCGATTACATACATATTAAGACAGAACAAAAAAACTATATAGTACACTCTACCCTAAAAAAGATAGAAGAAAAACTGCCGGATACCCTTTTCTTAAAAGTACACCGTACCTATATTATTAATACCAAAAAAATTATTGATATAGAAGATAATAGTGTGCTTATAGGCAAAGATGTTATACCGGTAAGCCGTGCCAACAGGCCAGAGCTTATTAAACGTTTAAACATGCTGTAAAGGGGTTTTGCAAGCATTTTATTTACTATTTGATTTATATAAAGCCTGCGTTTGCAGGCTTTTGCTATTTATACCACTTACCGTAATTAAAAATCAACTATTTACCGTTCATACCCATAATACGGTATTTGAACGACGGTAGCTGTTTAGTAATCGAAAAAGCCAAATGCAGGGAGCAAACCCGCCTTACATTTGCAGTATAAATAATCAACCACATGTCTCAGTTACTAAATATATTACTTGTTGAAGACGACACTATTGAAGTGATGAAGTTTCACCGCGTACTAAAAGCGATGGGCATAAACCACAAAATTACTGAGGCAGCAAACGGCGAAGAAGCATTATTTACACTAAAAGACAGAGAGGTAAATACAGATATTATTATCCTTGACCTTAATATGCCTAAGCTAAACGGACTGGAATTTTTAAATATAATAAAAAGAGATGAGGCATTGCGCTACATTCCTACAGTAATATTAACAACAAGTAATAACCACCAGGATGTTGCAGCGTGTTACAAAAATGGTATATCGGGTTATTTTGTAAAGCCCCTTAAATATGCCGACTATGAAGATAATATAAAAAAACTTATTGGGTACTGGAGCAAAAACGAGCTTATGTACCAATAAGAATAATAAAAGCACAGCAATGTGCTGGTGATGGTTTTTTGATTGGTTTTGTGTAACCTTCTGCAGAGATGAGGCTCTGCAGAAGGTTTTTTGTTTTTGTAAACAGAGATAAATTCAAATCACAAAAAAAGCCTCCGTAAAGAGGCTTAAAATTTTTTAAAATATATCCGGTTTTCCTATTTCGTCAAACTCACCGTAATGTGGGTTTTTAGGGTCGGCACCATATTCATTAGAGCCATGATCACCCTCTGTGCATACTAAAACCAATAGCCATATCCAGCCTATAACAATAAACAGTAACAGCAATGCATACCAGCCACTTTTACCGGTATCATGCAGCCTGCGTACTAATACAGCAAGGGTTGGTATTAATACAGCAAGGCTGTAAATACTGCCCACAATGCCTATCTCTGTGCCTATAGCATAGTCTACTACTTGTAATATAAGGCCAATGATAGTGTTAAACAGGTAAAAATACCAGTATTCGGCCCTGCGTGCCCTGCCTTCAAAATTTGCGTAGTTATCTCTAACTACCTTAAGGTAATAATCAAACATAATTCTTTTAAGATTGGTTGGCCTACTCTTTTACCGGATTTTCGGGTTCTCCGCTTATGCTAATTCTTTATATTTTTTAAAAATAATTATTTATTTAGAAACAATTAAATTAATTAACGTCAAACAAAATATATTTTACACGGGTGCATAAAAAAAGCCTCATATAGAGGCTTTTAATCTTTTTAATATACGTCTGATTTTCCTATCTCGTCAAACTCACCATAGTTAGGATTTTTAGGGTCGGCACCATATTGGTTAGGTCCGAGGTCACCTTCTTTACATAACAGCACAAGTAGCCATATAATACCCGCAATAGGTATTAAGGAAACAAACATAAACCAGCCACTTTTGCCTATGTCATGTAGCCTTCTCACTAAAACAGCAAGGCTGGGAACTAAAACAACAAGGCTGTAAATAAGGCGGAAAATACCTAAATTAGGGCCAATGCTCGAACCAATGGCGTAATCTATAACTCCTAATACAATTGAGATAAGCAGGTTAACAAGAGCAAAATACCAGTATTCGCTTCTGCGGGCCCTGCCTGTAAAATTCGCGTAATTTTCTTTTACTACTTTTAAGTACCAGTTAAACATATTTCTTCTTTTTTGATTGGCCCTACTCTGTTATCGGATTTTCGGTTGCTCCGTTGATTGGTTTTTAATAGCTATAAAAATAAGTATTTATTTTATACACCGTTGTAGTAATTATGCATTATATAACACATCTGCATGTAATTGTAACTAAAATTCTTAAAACCACTACATAAAAAAAGCCCCTTAAGGGCTTTACTTAATATTTTTCTTCCTGTCCTATCTGGTCAAACTCGTCATAATGGTTGCCTTTTGGGTCATGCCCATATTGGTTAAGGCCACGCTCGCCTTCGGTAACAAGCACTATAAAAAGCCATATACTTCCTATTAAAGGGATAAACCGCACAAGAATAAACCAGCCGCTTTTACCCACATCATGTAGCCGCCTTACAACTACAGCAAGAGTGGGCAAAAAGGTTGCAACTGCATAAATACCAATAGCATAAAAATTTTCAAGACTTATAGATATACCTGCCAATACAATAATAGCAATAACATGAAAAAGGATAAACATCCAGTATTCCTGTCGGCGTGCCCTGCCATTAAAGTTTACGTAATTATCACGCAATACAGATATGTACCAGTTCATAAAGTTGTTTGTTATTGATTATTTGTTAAAATTAACAAATAACCCTTAACTGGAAAAGCATTTAAGAAAATTATTTACTATAAAGCACTTTAATTTTATCTACAATAACCTGCGCCAGCCTTTGGTGGCTTTCAAAAGTCCAGCCGGCAATATGGGGCGAGAGCAAAACATTATCTGCTTGCAGCAGGTAAGCAAAAGCTTCGGGCATGGTTTCATCAGTAAATAAATGTTCAAAAGAAGACTTCTCATACTCCAGCACATCAAGCGCAGCACCTAAAACCTTACCGGCTTTTAGAGCATTAGCTAAATCGTCTGTAACTACTGCTTTGCCACGGGCGGTATTAATAAGCCATACTGGTTTTGCAAAAGCATTAATAAAACCGGCTGTAACCATACCATCCGTCTCTTGGGTAGAGGGGGTGTGCAGGCTAAGTACATCGGCTTTAGCCCTAAGTTCTTCAAGAGATACCTGTTTCGCATTGCCGTCGCCTACATTGGGCTTAATATCATAACATAACACCTCGGTATCAAAACCCTTTAACTTTTTTGCGAACGATTTCCCCATATTGCCATAACCTATAAGCCCTACTGTTTTGCCCTCCAGCTCGTGGCCGCGGTTACCCTCGCGAATCCATTCGCCCTGGCGTATCTGTCTGTCGGCACGGTTAAGGTTATTAAATAACGAGAGCAGCATGCCCAATGCCTGTTCGCCCACAGCATTTCGGTTACCCTCGGGCGCGGCAATAAGTGCAATGCCTTTACTTTCAGCATAATCAGTATCTATACTTTCTAACCCGGCACCCACGCGGGCAATAAATTGCAGGCTTACCGCTTTATCTATAAACGCCCTGTCTATCTTAAAACGGCTGCGAATAACAATACCGTTGTACTCGTGTATTTTAGCTTCAACCTCAGTTTTAGATGATTTATAGTCAGCTTCGTTAGTAAATCCAGCTTGCTCCAGTTGTTCCCATAATGTAGGGTGGTTGCTGTCTACGTGTAGTATTTTTATGGCGTGTGGCATAGTGTAATAATTGATGTGTAAAGTTACATAATCATTGTTTGTGTAATGCGGGCTGTGGTGCACAAACATTTTACCTGAACTATTTATACTATGGCTGTAACTATTTAGTTATATTTATATACAAACCAACCTTTTATGAAACATCTTTTACTTATACTACTGTTGTTTTGCACGTTGTGCCGGGCGCAGGATACCTACGAAAATTATACTAAAGTTACCGCTTACCGCCTGACAGATGAATATGATGATGGCCCCTGCAGCGTACTATCGTACATACAGCAGGAACGCAAGACGGGCAAATACATACAGGCTGCCGAAAGCTATGATGCAAAGCTTGCCTATAACCTGCTTAAATATAAAAAGGAAGCTGCCACGCAATGGGCAAAAAACACATTAACGTGTAATAACTGTATTGGTTGCGAAACTGTACCCAACATGTTTGTGGTAGAGATTAATAAATTTAAGGATACTGTTTTTACCACAGCCAATAATTGTTCTTTGTTTTTACCAAAGGAAGAGGCCGGTTATTTTGATGGGCATAACAGTATAACAGCATCTTTTACACCGGAGATGACTGCGTTTTTTGACCGTGATTACAAATCGGAATTTGCCAACCGAAAAATAGACTCTATACCGTATGCACAGGTACTAATAAATAACACACCCTTATATAAAAAGACACGAAAAAGTTTTGAAAAAGCAATACACAAATTTCAGCTGATAAAGACCGACTCTGTTTTTGATCCCGATAATTCTCATAAGGAGTATTGGCTTAACGATATGCAAATACAGTTTGATGGTAACAACGGTGTGATATCGCAGCTTACGGCAACTAAGGTTAGCTACAACTTTCCCGAAAAATATACCCTTAGCATAAATGGTATTTTACTGGGCGATGAGGAGGAGAAATTATATGAAAAATTTCCGGAGTCTACGAAATACCGTAACTGGGGTGCATCTTTTAACGACCTTAATGACAACTATGCGTATGAGGTAGGCCTTAAAAATTCGTTTAACGGGTATGTAACTTTTTATATAAAAAAGAAGCGCATTGCCATGATAGAAGTAAACTTTTAAATAAGCCTAAAGTAGGGAACCGGCATCATACATATTACTCATTAGTAGGCCGTTTTATGTTCCCATCTTAAGGCTCCCCCTGCCGGAGAGAAGCAGGGTTTGCGGTTTTCTTAAAAAATTAGGCGGTCATGGTATTAAAGGTTTTGTACATAAAATGATAATTCAAAAATGTAGTAATATCTTTTAAAACACCAAGCCTGTGCTTTGCATTTATTTTTATTCGGTGGCGGGTTACGGTAGTGTGTACCACAATATAATAATCATACGGCTGTGCGGGAGTAGTATACACTATATAACAGGCAATTAAAAAAGGTATTAAATATAATGATGTGTTGCGCATTGCAGGAAATAAAGATGCAACCACCAGCGCATACAATCCCGCTGCACGCCATAAATTTTTCTTCTTCTTCTCTTTTTCTAAATACATGGCTTTTATATCTTCCATGTTATACACCCACCTTCTAAAACTATAGTGTATGCGCACATCATGATCATTTATAATAATGAACTGCTTCACAATTGTTATAATTATTGGGTTTTTTAGCTAATATTTTTAAAATAATGCAAATAATTAAATTATTTATATCGTATTTAAATATTAAATACGATTAATTTGTATATTCATTAGCAATTTTACAAATAATGTATTTTCTAAAGATTATATTTGTGGTTGTAGTAAAGTCGGGTTTGTAATAATAAAGTCGGAAATGTTATGGAAGTAGTTATAGAAAAAATACGTAATATAAGAGAGCTTAAAAATCTTACACAGGAACATTTAGCCGATAAACTGGGCATTACACAGGCCGGTTACAGCAAAATAGAAAAAGGCACCACAATGCTTACCTATACCAAGCTGCGCGATATAGCAGTTATACTGGGCGTTCGCATAGAAGACATCCTTGCTTTTAACAATCGTGGCGATTTTGACAGCCTTACCCCATCTCAAACTCCCGATGCGGTATCTTCCGAGGCTAATGAGCGTTACCTGCTTTACAAACTGTATGAAGACAAACTTACCCTTTATAAATCGCTACTGGATAAAACAGAGACCGAACTCAGGATGTATAAAGATAAATATGGGCCATTGTTGTAAACGGGCAACCTAAATTATTATTACTTAAAAAACCACCTACTTTTTAATACTTTATAATACATCTGCCCATCACCTGAATATTAGATGCGTGCTTTAACATCATCATATTCAAAAAATTATCCCGTTGCTAAAATTGATGCTATTTATGCAATTCGGGGCAAAAATTCGCCAGTTGCCAAAAAAGCTTATATTTGTGTATTATAACAACAAACAGCAAAAAAGTTACAAATGGCAACATTAACCGATACCTTCGGCATACAAAAAGCCTTAACCCAACTGGGCATAACCGCAATTAACGATGGCACATCTACAGGGCTTAACAGCTTTGCCAATGGCGAGCTTATATCGTCTTACTCACCGGTAGACGGTTCTTTAATAGCACAGGTAAAAACATCTACACCCGATGATTACCAAACTGTAATGGCAAAGGCCGAAGAAGCTTTTAAAGTATGGAGGCTGGTACCTGCCCCAAAACGTGGCGACATAGTGCGACAGATGGCCGAAGAACTGCGTAAGTTTAAGGAGCCCCTTGGGCAGCTTGTATCTTTCGAGATGGGCAAGAGCCTTCAGGAAGGCCTTGGCGAAGTACAGGAAATGATAGACATTTGTGACTTTGCAGTAGGTTTATCGCGCCAGCTATATGGCCTTACCATGCACAGTGAAAGACCTTTGCACCGCATGTATGAGCAGTGGCACCCGCTTGGTATTGTAGGTATAATATCGGCCTTTAACTTTCCGGTTGCGGTATGGAGCTGGAACTCTATGCTTGCCCTTGTATGTGGCGACGTGTATGTATGGAAACCAAGCTCTAAAGCTCCTATATGTGCTATTGCCTGCCAGAATATTATAAAAACCGTACTGGAACGCAACAATCTGCCTGAAGGTATAAGCGGACTTGTTACCGGCGAAGCCTGCAACGAATTACTAAATAACGACAAACGCATTCCGCTTGTTTCATTCACGGGTTCTACACGTGTAGGCCGCCATGTGAGTAAAACGGTAGCAGAGCGTTTTGGTAAAACCATATTGGAACTTGGTGGTAATAATGCCATCATCGTATCCGAACATTCAGATATTTCTATGGTACTTGTAGGTGCCGTTTTTGGCGCTGTAGGTACTGCCGGTCAGCGTTGTACATCTACACGCAGGCTTATCATTCATGAAAGTGTGTACGATAAAACCGTTGCCGTGTTAAAAAGTGCTTATGCCCAGCTTAAAATAGGCAACCCTCTGGATAGTAACAATCACGTGGGTCCGCTTATAGATAAAACTGCCGTAGAGAGTTTCCTCAATGCTATTGAAAAAGCTAAAGCCGAAGGCGGTACTGTAGTTACCGGTGGTGGTGTGGTACAGGGCGAAGGCTATGAAAGTGGCTGCTACGTTAACCCTTGTATTATTGAAGCCGAAAACCATTATACGGTAGTGCAGGAAGAAACATTTGCACCTATTTTATACTTAATGAAATACAGCACTATTGAGGAAGCTATTGCCTTGCAAAATGGTGTGCCGCAAGGACTATCATCGTCTATATTTACAAACAGTATGAGGGAAATGGAATTGTTCCTTTCGCAATCAGGGTCTGACTGTGGTATTGCCAATGTAAACATAGGAACATCGGGTGCCGAGATAGGTGGTGCCTTTGGTGGTGAAAAAGAAACGGGTGGCGGCCGCGAGAGTGGCAGCGATGCCTGGAGAGCTTACATGCGCCGCCAGACGAACACCATAAACTACGGAACCCAGTTGCCACTGGCGCAGGGAATCCGCTTTGACTTGTAACTATTTCTTCTTACTATAAAGTGTTTACTTAAGAACTGCCTCTTTAACCGGAGGCAGTTTTTTTATGCTTATACCTTAAATAATAAATTACTGCCATGTCTTTTCTTATTTAAAAAACACATTTGCTTATGGTTTTATATTTTAACAAAGCATTAGGGTTTAATTTTGCACTCCTTTTTTGTTATAAAAAGTTTGCTTTTAAGTAAATGCAACGTTCAAATATAACATTTTATGATGCTATGGTTAATGTTTGGGTTACTTCAAAGCGCTCCCTTTTAATGTTTGCTTAACGGCGGGGTTTTTTAAAATCGCAACTTTTGTAACCAACTAATTAATACGCATTCTTAATGAAACATTTTAAAGAAATTTTGTTTAGTGCCATGCTTCTGCTTGCAGGCACTATGGCATGGTCTCAGGAAACAGTAACCGGTACCGTGCAGGATGATACCGGATTGCCGCTGCCGGCAGCAAACGTTATGGTAAAGGGTACGGGCAATGCTGCATCAACAGGTATAGATGGTACTTTTACGCTTACTGTAACGGCAACATCGGGAGAAATAGTGGTATCGTTTTTAGGATTTCAAACAAAAAATGTTGCATTTACTGTTACACCGGGCCAGCTATTAAATCTTGGCACTATTAAAATGGCTGCTAATGCAGAGGAGTTAGAAAATATTGTTATTGTGGGTACGGGTATTATAGATCTTGATGAAGACAGGCGCACACCGGTGGCAAGTACCACCATAAGGCGGTCTGAAATTCAGCAGAAAACAGGTAACCAGGAGTTTCCCGAAATCATGAAAAACACGCCATCGGTATATGTTGCCAGCAGCGCGGGTGGTTATGGAGATTCGCAAATGTTCCTGCGCGGATTTGACCAGACCAATACGGCGTTCCTTTTAAACGGACAGCCCATTAACGGTATGGAAGATGGTAACATGTATTGGTCTAACTGGCAGGGCATGACTGATGTGGCCAATGCCATACAGGTACAACGCGGCCTGGGGTCATCTAAACTGGCTATATCATCTGTAGGGGGTACGGTAAATATTGTGACTAAGGCTACAGAGCTTAAAAAGGGTGGTTTTGCCCAAAGCATTGTGGGTAACGATAATTATATAAAAACCACACTGGGTTATAATACGGGTATGATGCAAAACGGTTTTGGCGCCAGTGTAATGATTACCGACTGGAGCGGAGATGGCTATAACCGCGGTACCCGCGGCGAAGGGCAAAACTATTTTGTATCGTTAGGTTATAAGCCAAACGATAAGCATACGTTTAACTTTTTGCTTTTTGGGGCACCCCAGCAGCACGACCAAAATTATACAAAATCTATTGCTACTTACTTAAGGTACGGACGCAAATACAATAACAACTATGGTTTCCTGGATGGCGATTACCTAAGCGAGAGAACAAATTATTACCACAAGCCGGTTGCTAACCTTAACTGGGATTTCAACATCAATAGCGATATGCAGCTATCTACCGTGCTGTATGCCTCATGGGGTCGCGGTGGTGGCACAGGTAACTGGGGTAACGGTAAAAAAACCACTGCTGATGGTCATGTAGATTTTGCTACTATAAGAAATAACAACATGGCATTGCCTAATGGTATAGGTACACTGGCACCGCGTACATCGCCGGAGGCTGCTTACGCTATACGTAACTCTGTTAACAACCACGCCTGGTATGGCGTTGTAAGTAATCTTAACCACAAACTTACAGAAACATTAAGCTACAACGCCGGTATAGATTTACGTACCTACAAAGGTAACCACTACCGCGAAATATCTAATTATTTAGGCCTTAACGGGTTCTCTGTAACAGATAATGCACAGTACCCCGATGGTTATGTTGTAACAGAACAATACAGTGCCAATCCGTGGAGTGCGCTTACTAATAACCCCGCAGATAACCAAAAGGTAAACTATGATTATGACGAACGCATAAGCTATGGTGGTGTTTTTGGCCAGCTGGAATATGCTACAAATTCGCTCTCTGCTTATGTGCAGGGAGCAGTTTCGTCGCAGTCGCATGTGCGCTGGGACAGGTTTGGTTACGTACAGGCCGAAGAAAAATCGGCTAAAGTAAGTAACTCCGGTTACAATATAAAAGGTGGTGCTAATTACAGTTTTACATCTCAGCACAGCATTTTTGCTAATGCCGGCTTTTACAGCAAGCAACCATACCATGATAATATTTACCTGAACTTTGGCAACGATGTAAACCCGCTTACCAAAAACGAAAAAATTACAGGCCTTGAGGCAGGTTACCGTTTTAAAAGCCAATATGTAGATGTTAATGTGGATGTGTACCGCACAGGCTGGAAAGACAGGGTAACCACAACATCTACTACAGATGCAGATACCGGGCAGTTAATTTACTCTAACAACAGTGGGGTAAGCCAGTTGCACAAAGGTGTAGAGGTAAGCTTTGTAGCACGCCCGCTACAGTCATTAAACATTAAAGGTTTTACATCATTAGGCAACTGGGAATATGACGACGATGTATACCAAAGGACATTTGATGAAAACCAAAATCTTACTAATGAAACTGTAGTTAATGTAAAAGGCGGTAAAGTGGGCCCTGCAGCGCAAACTACCATTGGCCTTGGTGCCACATACCGTATAGCAGGAGGGCTAAGTGTTGATGCCGACTGGAGAACCTACAATAATATGTATGCCGATGTAGTTACTAAAGACAATATAGAATTGCCGTCTTACGACCTTGTAGATGCAGGTATTACTTACACCATGAAGTTTGCCGAAAACTCGTTAACTTTCAGGCTTAATGTAAACAACGTGTTTGATGAGGTATACCTTTCTGAAATGACTACTGCTAATGCTGCCGAACCGGGTACAGAGCTGTACAGGGGTATCAACGTTAGTAACAATGTGTTTTTTGGTAACGGCCGAACGTACAACTTCGGGATGAGGTTTAATTTTTAAATAGTTTAGTTTTCATATAAGTGAGTGCGAAAGGCTCCTGCTATGCAGGGGTCTTTTTTTGCAATGATTGTTAGAAAGATTATAACCCTATAAGGATTGAGGCATACAAAGCTTATTATTCATTATTGCCTGGAAAAGGTTTTAACAAATAATCCATTTGCATATGTATTATAGTTCAATTGGGATTAAATGTCACGCAAAGTCGCGAAGCTTTGCGACTTAACAGTCGCTGTTGTTCCAACTTATTAAATAGTACAGCTTTGCGGCTTCGCGACTTTGCGTGAAAAAATATTTGAACTATAATATATTTTCATTTGTATAAGTTGTATAACCTTGTAAAAATCTTAAGACACTTACCGGTTAGATCTTTACTGCTGTAATTATAAAAATAATCGGGTTTTCATTTTCCTGCTGACATACTGTTGTCATTACCGTGAAATACATTTGCAGTATAAATCAATAACAGCAAAATATTATGGAAACAACAACTCAAATCATCAGCAAACAGGAATTATTAAACCACTGGATTGGTCATCGTGCACTTACACGCAAGGTTATTGATAAATTTCCTGAAAGCGATTTCTTCGAATTTTCTATTGGCGGTATGCGCCCATTCGCCAAACTGGTTACAGAACTTCTTGCAATAGGTGCCCCCGGCATTAAAGCTATTGTAGAGCGTAGCGTATCGTCCTTTAATGAAGAGGCAGCCACCTTTACCACAAAGGCCGATTATTTAGCAGCGTGGGATGCCGCTACAGATGCTATAACCCGTGACTGGGATGCGCTTAAAGAAGAACAATTTGAAGAAATGTTCAATCTTTTTGGGCAGTACAATTTTCCTGTTCTGCAAAATATTCTTTATTTTATAGACAACGAGATACACCACCGTGCACAGGGCTATGTGTACCTTAGGGCGCTGGGCATAGAGCCGCCGTTCTTTTGGGACCGTTATTAATTGTAAACTCAACATCCCGAAAGCTATAGGCTTTCGGGATGTTTTGCTATAAGGCGGTTGCTGTAATTTTCTAACAACTGGGTCACCGTATCTATAAGTTCCTGCGGCTCGAGTATGGTGGCAAAATCGGCATACATAATGTACCACCGCGGGAACCATTGTTTTATATCGCGCGCCATAAACAGCATTTCTATGCCGTCTTTAGTTACAGTTTCAGATACAAAGCCGTGGTTGTATTTTTCGGTACTCAGGTAACGTGCAAACTTAGGGTCTACCAGCATGCGCACTTTAGTAATATCGCAGGGTTTCTGATCTTTTTTAAGATAGTGTTCTAAGGGCTGGTGCTGGCGGGTAAACGGCTGCTGCATTTGCTTTATGCCAAAAATACGATCGGTACGAAACTGCCGGTAGTCGTTGCGCAAATGGCAAAAACCTATGGCATACCAGTTGCTGTAATCATGAAAAACCCCTACGGGTTCAATAAGGCGTTGGCCTATGCTTTCGGCTTCCATAGACTGGTAATGTAAGTTAACACAGTATTTTTCGGCACTGCTTTTCATGAGTTCTGCAAGTACGTTAGGTACAGGGTCGGGTGCTATAGTTTGAGTTTGCTGCATCAGCACATTTTCTTCCATGCTTTGCAGCCAGTCTTTATCCTCATTTTTAAGGATCGACTTAATTTTAAACATTGCGCTGTTGTACGATCCGCCCAATGCCTTATCACTAAATTTCTGCACCAGTTTTTCTGCGGCAATAAAACTGGCCGCTTCTTCTCTTGTAAACATTACCGGCGGCAGTTTGTAGCCCTCTACCAGCGAGTAGCCTGTACCGGCCTCGCCATATAATGGCACTCCGGAAGCCTCCAGCGAGCGCATGTCGCGGTAGATAGTACGGAGGCTCACACCAAAACGTTCGGCAAGCTCCTGCGCCCGTACTGTTTTTTTAGACTGTAGCTGGATGAGGATGGCTATTATGCGGTCGAATTTTTTTGGGGTATCGTCCATTTTAAGTTGCAAAGTGACAGAGTAGCAAAGTTACGAAAATACAAAGTAGCAAAGTAGCAAAGTTCGTCTTGTCAATAGCCTATACTTTCTTCGCCAAATCATTTATTTTATCACTCGTTACAATAACATCAGGGTAGTTGTTATTTGACAGCCATACCATAGCCTTTGCAATATTAGCAGCAGTAACACTTTTGTATTTGGCAGCACCACCCCAAAGCAGCGGGTTAACTAACTTCCATAACCCAATAAACAATTGCTCCATGATGCGCGACTCTGACCGTTGCGCCACAATAAGCGACGGCTGTAAAATGTAAGTGTTAGCAATGTTTTGTTGCTGTACCACTTCCTGCATTTCGCCTTTGGTACGGCTGTAAAAAATGTTGCTGTTTTTACTCGCTCCCACAGCAGATACAACAATATACGTATCTATACCATTTGCTTTAGCCAACTTAGCCGCAGTTACAGGAATCCCGAAGTCTATTTTATAGTACTCATCCTTATCCGGAGTTTTAGCTTTGGTGGTGCCTATGCAGCAGTACACTTCATCGGCGGTAAAATCGGCGGCATACTTTTCCAGTTGCAGCACATCAATAATATGCTCCTCTATTTTAGGGTTAGTTATGTTAAGGCTTTTCCTTACAAAGATTTTTATAGTACTGTAGCGGCTGTCGGCCAGGAGCAGTTGCACAAGTTCGCTTCCTGTAGCACCACTGGCACCGAGTATAATGGCTGTTTTAGGCATTGCATTTTTTATTTACGAAAAGGTACGAATAATTTGGGGGTATGATGATATGTTAAGGGTAATTTTAGATATTAACATCGCGACAACCAGCAAGGTCTTCGAGACCTTGTAGGTTTAATTTTCAGACCTACAAGGTTTTTAAAACCTTGCAGGACAAGCTACACTCATGCTTTAAACTTACGGAAGGCTTGTATCATTTCGTAAATGCCAAAGGCGATTACTACCTTTCCAAAAATGAAGATGATCCAACTTATAAGATGATTCCAACCGTTATTAGAAATATACGTTTTTCCATCTGCCAAAGGGTTATAGAAATCTGTGAGTATGAAAAATCTTAAAAATCCAATAGGAGCAACTTGCCATTCGTTAATATCCCAACTACTACTACAATTTTCAAATATAAAAAAAGTGACATATAAAAGTAGGCCAAATAATAATGTAAACTTTAAAGCTTTTTTCCAATCTGTTCCATAGTCAGAATAAAATCCCGTTAGATTCAGAATAAATAAGTCTCTTCGCAAGTGTTTTATATCTCTAATGCGATGATAAAAATGATTTTTATCTTTTTTATAATTATCTATTTGTTTTTTTAAGTCTGCTTTGTATGCATCAAATTCATAAACTCTAAACTTATTGTAGTCTATTTTGTTCTCTACTTTTTGTAAATGAAGTTTGATATTTCGAATTGTCCTTCTATCACATTTATCAATATCCATAATCTTTACATCATCAAAAAAAGCGCTTTTTTCGAAAATTGATTTATCTATTTTTATTATGTCAAAGTACGTTTCCTGAAAGAAAGCATAATTTTCAAATACACAATTATCGAAATTAAGTTTGTGTATTTTAGTCTTATTAAAGGACACAGTATTTTTAAATTTATCATTCTTGAAGTCAAGAGCTGTGTTGAAATCATTTTTTATATTTTCAAATAAAGTAGCCCCATTAAAATCACAACTTAAAAACTTTGTAGATTCTCCAAAATCAGTATTATAGAAAGATGATTTTCCGAAGATACACTTTTTAAAATAATTACTCGAATGGTTAGTTTTATCTTCATCAGTTAAGGTGTTATTCAAGAAACTTAATTCATAACCAAAATCATTTTCATAAATATCACAATTAATAAATTGACAATTATTAATAAATGACGGTTTATAAAATGCACCTTCATTAATTGGAAAAACATTTTTTCTAAGGCTAAATTTTCCTTTTTCAGTTCTTATATCTTTAAGATGTATTTGAGTTATAAATTTATTATGATGAATTACAAAATCTTCATTTTGAATCGTTGAAGACGCTATTTCAAACGAATAAATTTGACATTCTCTTATTGAAAATATATTTCCTTTAGATTTAATATTTATAAATTTAAGTTCATCAAAAAAGCATTGACTAACTACTAAATCTCCAAAAGAACATTTATCAAAGTAAAGACGAATTCCATTAAATGGATTTTCCTCTTTCCTGGTATCAAAAAAACTTATTTTTCCGCTAAAATTACAATTAGATATTGAAATTCTGTGGAAGATATTATTTAGGTTCACAGTCAAATCGTCTAGTATTTCAATGGAATATTGGTCTATACTACTTGTTGACTCGGATTTTAGTAATTCATAAAATTCTTCGCCCGTTATTGTTTTCATATCATAAATCTACAAAAAAAATCCCGCCATAAGCGGGATCTAATATCTATTATCTAATATCTAAAAGTCTAAATCTAAGATTTAATCATTAAGCTTAAGCACCGCCATAAAGGCTTCCTGCGGAATTTCCACATTACCTACCTGGCGCATACGTTTCTTACCTTTTTTCTGTTTTTCAAGAAGTTTACGCTTACGCGATATATCGCCACCATAACATTTTGCGGTAACGTCTTTACGCAACGCCTTAACAGTTTCACGGCTTATCACTTTTACCCCTATAGCTGCCTGAATAGGAATATCAAACTGCTGGCGCGGTATAAGCTCTTTTAGCTTCTCGCACATTTTTTTACCTATGTTGTAGGCGTTGTCTTCGTGAATAAGTGCCGACAGTGCATCTACCGGTTGTGCGTTAAGCAATACGTCAAGACGCACAAGTTTTGAGGTACGCATACCTATAGGCGAATAATCGAAAGAAGCATAACCTTTAGACACCGTTTTAAGGCGGTCATAGAAGTCGAAAACAATCTCTGCAAGCGGCATATCAAAGTTAAGCTCTACACGCTCAGTAGTAAGATACGTTTGGTTAGTAATAAGTCCGCGTTTTTCAATGCATAAGCCCATTACGTTACCCACAAAGTCCGACTTGGTAATGATCGTAGCTTTAATATAAGGCTCCTCTACATGGCTCAGTTTAGATGGCTCAGGCAGGTCGCTTGGGTTATTAACAATAAGTATCTTTTCGGGTTCTTTTTTAGTGAATGCATGGTACGACACGTTGGGAACGGTCGTAATAACCGTCATATCAAACTCGCGCTCTAAACGTTCCTGGATGATCTCCATATGCAGCATCCCTAAGAACCCACAACGGAAACCAAAACCAAGTGCTGCAGAACTTTCTGCAGTAAACACAAGAGAAGCATCATTAAGCTGCAGTTTCTCCATAGAGTTGCGCAGCTCTTCATAATCCTCTGTATCTACCGGGTAAATACCGGCAAATACCATTGGTTTTACATCTTCAAAACCACTTACCATGTTTTGGGTAGGGTTTTTGGCATCGGTAAGTGTATCTCCCACCTTAACCTCTTTAGCTTCTTTAATACCCGAAATAAGGTAGCCAACATCGCCCGCACTAACAATTTGTTTCGGAACCTGGTTAAGTTTAAGCGTACCAATCTCGTCGGCATAATACTCATTGCCGGTAGCCATAAATTTAATCTTCTGGCCTTTAGTAATCGATCCGTTTATAACACGGAAGATAACCTCGATACCACGAAACGGGTTGTAAACTGAGTCGAATATCAGTGCCTGTAACGGCTCATCCGGATTACCTTTAGGTGCAGGAATACGCTCTATAATAGCGGCTAATATAGCCTCTACACCAAGGCCGGTCTTACCGCTGGCAGGTATAATATCTTCGAGCTTGCAGCCTAAAAGGTCTACAATATCGTCGCTTACCTCTTCAGGGTTTGCGCTTGGTAAATCTATTTTATTAAGTACCGGGATAATTTCCAGGTCATTTTCTAAGGCAAGGTACAGGTTACTAATGGTTTGCGCCTGTATGCTCTGGGCAGCATCTACAATAAGCAATGCACCCTCACAGGCTGCAATAGAACGCGATACCTCATACGAGAAATCTACGTGGCCCGGGGTATCTATAAGGTTAAGTATATACTCTTCGCCTTTATAGGTGTACTCCATCTGTATGGCATGGCTCTTAATGGTAATACCACGTTCGCGCTCAAGGTCCATGTTGTCAAGCAACTGCGCCTGACTTTCGCGCTTTGTTACCGTTTGTGTGGCATCCAGCAGGCGGTCGGCCAGGGTACTTTTTCCGTGGTCAATATGTGCAATAATGCAAAAATTCCTAATATGCTTCATCTTCTTCGTATATCAATTTTTTTAGGGCGTACCACCTCCATTACATTCCGGCGTCGCGCTTTCGGCTTTATCCCTTCGCTACGCTACGGGGATACCGCCTCTATCGCTTACGCGGGGCATACCAGTAAAGGTACGTATTAATCGGCAAATATAGTTAAAGTTAGCGAGTTGCAAATAGTAGTGTATATAAATAAAAATCCCCACGCCGTGCGTGGGGATCCCAGAGAAAACTCTGTACACAAAATTAAAAAATGATCCTTTTGCTTACTTTGCCTTTTGCAGTAGTAACTTCTACTATAAGCACCTGCTGTTGCAATTGCAGGTCGGCAATTTCGGCGTGCTTATTATTAATATCGGCCTGGCTGTATAGCACCCTGCCTTGTATGTCATAAATTGATATACCTGTTATTAAAACAGTACCTGATTTTATGTTTATGCTATTAGCTTCTTTATATACTATCACGCTGTTAGCAAGTAGTTCGGGTGTGTTTGTGCCTAACAGGGACACGGTTTCCCATGTGCTGTATTCGCCTGCGCCGCAGATAGTGCGCACAAAAAGGTAAGCCGGCCGTGCCGGGTTATATACGGCATCGTCTATAAAAAAATCTGTAGTTGCGGTACCGTTGCCTGCGGGCAGCGTAGCCGATGGTCCAAAAACATATTCATACCCCGCAGGTGCATCGCCTAATAGAGGCGGGCTCCACCTAAGTTCGGCAGTTGTAGCATCTACAGCAGTTACTGACAGGCCAAACGGAGGATAGCAGCTTGGTGCATCTGTTACATTCAGGGTGTAGTCTTCAGCCTCGCCCGATCCCTGTTCACCGCAAGCGGAAATAGGAGCGCCATTACGTGCATTGCGTATCCTCATCCTGTAGCTGCCCACAGGTGTTCCTGCCGGGATAGTAATATTGCCTATTGCAGCAGGCGATCGTAATAATGCAGTATCAATTATTCTTTCTCCTTCGTCATCAAAATCGTAGTCATTGTTCCAGTCTATCCAAACAGTATATAAATACGTGTCTGTAGCGTTTGGAGCAGTGGCCTGTATAGAAAACGACCCGCCCGGATAACTGGTTACAGTGTATTGAGACGTGTAGTCTGTATAGGCACTAAAATCAGGGTTTGCAGAAGAAAAATTTGTTTGGCCTCCTGTAGTAGTTATACCTGTAATGTAATACTCTGTAGATGCCGTGTTTACGGGTACGCAGTATCCTGTAAAGAACGGATATGTTACCCAAACGCTGTTTCCGTCTGCGGCACTACATACAGACCGTACGTGCAGGTAACTGTTAACGTTAGGAGTAACGGCTATGCCTGTTATAGATAAAGCTGTAGTATATATACCACTTTCAGGATGTATTTCATTTGTTGTAACAGCATATTCGTAACCGTTAGGCGTACCTGTATTAGGCACTGCCCAGCTAATATTTGCTGTTGTAAGCGAGGTGGCAGTAGCTGTAACCTGTGTTGGTTTATCGCAGGTTACAGGTGGTATTAACGACCAGTTTATAGTATAGGTACCAGAGTAGGTTTCGTAACCATCCTGTACCCAATACAATGTTTGTGCACTGCCGGTAGTATTTTCCCAAATTGTAGATTGTACTTCGCTAAAAGTATCTGTACAAAATACTACTGTCCTGTTTTCCTGGGTACAGCCACCATAAAATAACGAGCTTATAAAGTCGTAATTACTGGCAGTAAGACCTATAGAAAGGCTATATCCGTTAGGTACCTCTATTGAGTAAAAAATGTCCGCTGCTGCGCCAAACCCACATGTAGGGGTATAGTTATTCTCAGCTCCCTCTGTACTAAATGAGTAGGGGCTTGTAAGAGAGGCAAGATCTACTGCAGTACTGCAAATATCTCCCTGCAGGTACCTGAATTTGTATGAAACTACCCATTGGCTAAAATCGTCATTACCGCAATTAGACCTTACATGCAGGTAATAGTAGGTGTTATCAATAAGTCCTGTATATCCTGTTACAGATGTTTGTGTTGTAGCGGTGCCGGTTGCAGGTGGCGTTGCACTTGTAGTAACAGCATACTCATAGCCTGCCGGTGTTTCGCCAAGTGCCGGAGCAGACCAGCTTAAATTTGCAGTTCCGGATGCTGTAGCAATACCATTAACATCGTCCGGGCTGTAACATGTGGGTGGCGTGGTTACATTTATAGTATAATCTTCATAAGTACCAAAACCTCCCGTTATGCATGGTGTTGCACCACCTGAAGGCACTGCGCCAATTCTTAACTGATGATTGCCTACTGTTGCAGTTACAGGAACGGTAAAGATTCCGTATAATGTGGTACTGCCCGCATCTGCAGAAAGGCCGCTGTAAATTTGTTCGCCTTCATCATTAAAATCAAGGTCGTCATTCCAGTCGGCCCAAATTTTTACGTTGTAGGGAACAAAAGTGGCAAGCGAAACACTAAATTGCTGGTTAACGCCCTGCGGAACACTTACAGCAAGCGTAGTGTAATTACCATAGTTACCTGCTTCGCGGTTTGTTGTATTATTTATAGTACCTATTGTTACATTAGTTATGCCCTGGCCATCTACATCGCCCGGTGCCGGTATACATGCGCCGTTAAAAAATGGTGTAGTAGCCCAAAGACTGTAATCGCCATCGCCGCAGTTTGTTCTTACATGCAGGTAGTTAGTTGCGTTTGGTGTAGCTGTAATGCCGGTAACCGCTGTAGTTGTTACTGCCGTACCGCTTGCAGGTGCTGCCTGGGTTGTTGTAACGGCATATTCATATCCTGCAGGTGTGTCGCCCGGGGTTGGTGCTGTCCAGCTCACGTTAATAATACCTGCGCTAACATTAACTCCTGTTATAGCTGTAGGAGAAAAACAGGTTGGTGCCGGCGTAACATTTAATGTGTAATCTTCAAAAGCACCCCAGTCTCCTGTAAAACATGGCGTTGCAGTGCCCAGCCATTCAGGTACTATACCTATCCTTAAGCGGTGGTTGCCAAGTGTAGCAGCTAATGGTACTGTAAATGTACCGGTTAGCGTAGCCCTTGTTGAATATGGCGAAATAATAGCATAAACCTGTTCGCTGTCTTCAAAAGTAAAATTGTTGTTCCAGTCTATCCAAATTTTTGTGCTGTAACCTTCATAAGTAAAAAGACTTATGCTAAAAGGCTGTGCAGCACCCTGGCCCACATTTACTATCTGGCTGCTAAAATTGCCGTAGTTGCCAGCCTCGGTAGTTGTTGTGTTATTAATGGTGCCTATGCTTACATTTGTTATACCCTGCCCGTCTACGCTTCCTGTATTAGGTATACAGTAGGCAGTTTCCTGCGCAAAACTGTAAGTCGCGGTTAACATTATAAAGAGGGCAACCATGTTATGGGTAATAAAATGTACAGCCCTGTGCGGCGCACTGTAATTGTTGCGTGGCAGTTTTGAGGCACTGCCCTGCGATAAAAGTTGTGTAATTTGATTTTTTCTTTTCATAGTTTTTGTAATGGGCAATCGTATTAATGGTTAATTTTTATTGGTATTTATGTGTGTTTGATATAGTGCACATTCTTTTTAGCTTAATATACACCGGTAATGCAGAAAGTGGTTTATAGCTAAATATTATACGTGGGCATAAAAGTCTGTATTGTTATTCCAGGAATAAAAAAACGGTGCGGAAAATTTGTGACATAATACTAAATGTTTTGTAAAGTATTAACTGTCATGATCCTGCATAAAGAGCTTTAATATTGCATTTTCATTCGAAATTATATTACAGTAGTGTTAAGTTCAATATATGTTCCCTGATAGCGGGATTACTATAAACGAAAAATCCCCACGCCGTGCGTGGGGATTTACAAATAAATGACAACAACAAATGCTAATAAACAATTCGTTTACTTACTTTTCCGGCAGTAGTGGTAACCTCTACAATAAGTACCTGCTGCTGTACCTGCAAGCCTGTAATTTCTGTTTTGGAGTTATTTATATCTGACTGAGAGTATAGTTTTCTGCCGCGTGTATCGTAAATTGTTACATCTGTTATAACAGTATTGGCAGATGTAATAGTTATACCTCCGGTTTCTTTATATACAATTACGCTGTTAGAAAGAAGTTGCGGAGTGTTTGCATCAAGAATATTCATGGTTGCCCACGTACTGTAATCGCCTTCGCCACAAACGCTGCGAACAAAAAGATATACAGATTGTGCAGGATCATACGGTGCATCGCCTACAAAGAATGAGGCACTTGGTGTACCGCTACCCGTTGGGGCAGCAGATGAGGTGCTAAATACGTACTCATATCCTGTAGGTGCTCCTCCAAGCTGTGGTGCATTCCAGTTAAGGTTTGCATAACCTGCATCTGTAGGTGTTACAGAGAGATTAAAGGGTGGCAGGCACGAAGGCGTAGCCACAATGTTTATAATGTAATCTTCTGCTTCCCCAAGTCCCGGGCCACAAGAGTTTACCGGAGATCCTGTATATAAGTTTCTTATTCGCATCCTGTAAAACCCTAATGGGGTTTGTGCAGGTATGGTTATGCTACCCAAGTTTGCAGGAGATGCTAAGGTTGCGGTACTTATAATCCTTTCTCCTGCATCTGTAAAATCAAAGTTATTGTTCCAGTCTATCCACACGCTGTACAAATAAGTATCTGTTGCTACGGGCGCAGTTGCCTGTACGTTAAATGTTCCTCCCGGATAACTTGTTACGGCATACTGTGCCGTATAATCCGTATAGGGATTAAAGCTATTGTCGCTGCTGTTAAAATTTGTTTCGGCACCGCTTGTGCTTACACTTGTAATATAATAAGCTTCCTGAGTATTTTCCGGAATACAATATCCGCTAAAGAATGTTATTGTTTCCCAAACGCTATTACCATCCTCTCCGCAAATACTACGAACGTGGAGGTAATTGTTTGCATTTGCAGCCACATTAGTAACTGTTGCTAACCTTACATTAGTAAAGGTTCCGCTTGCCGGTGGTGTTGCAGACTGTGTTACTGCATACTCATAACCGGCAGGAGCACCTGTATTGGGCAATGCCCAACTTACGGTTGCACTTGTAAGGGATGTTGGGTTTGCATTTAATGTTCGAGGTTTGTCGCACGCGGTAGGAGGTAGTAAATGCCATGAAATTGTAAATGTGCCTTCACTGTTGTTACCGCCATCCTGAACCCAGTATACATTTTGTGCACTGCCGGTAATATTTTCCCAGGGCACCGGAAACCCACCCGATGGCAGGCATACTATTGGCGTCCGTCTACTGCAATTACCATAGAACAGGGAGTAATTAGAATTGTAATCGCTCGAATCTAATTGTGCCACCAGAGTATATCCGTTAGGTACTTCTATATAGTAAAATAAATCGGGTGCAAATACAAAACTGTCGCATGCGGGGGTATAATCATTTGCAGCTCCTACAGTGGTATGCGTGTAGGGGCTTGTAAATGCAGCGAGGTTTATGGCAGTATCGCAGGTGTCCCCTTCAAAATATCTGAATTTTAATGAAGTTACCCATTGGCTGTAATTACCATTGCCGCAGCTTGTTCTTACATGAAGGTAGTAGTAAGTACCAACTGTTAACCCCGGATAGCCCGGAATTGTTGTTGTAGTTGTAAATGTACCGGATTCAGGAGCCGTTGCAGTTGTTGTAACGGCATATTCGTATCCTTCGGGAGTAGTGCCAAGGCTTTCTGCATCCCAGCTTAAATTGGCCGTTCCCTGAGCTGATGCCACAGCTGATAGATTAACCGGGTTAAAGCATAGCGGCGGGTTGCCTACAGTAACTGCGTAATCCTGTGCAGTACCATACTCGTAAGTAGAGCAGGGGTTAGTGCCTATTGTATTGCGCGAACGTACACGCATTCTATAATTGCCCGGTGTTGTAGCTGCCGGTATTGTAATGGTGCCTGTATATATCTCTGTTACCCCTTGGTAACTATGACTTGCCACCAGTTCTCCTTCATCGGTAAAATCAAGATCATTGTTCCAGTCTACCCATATTCCAAGGCTTGTAAAATCGTCTACCTGTGCGGTATAAACAAAATGATTGCCAGGCAACTGGCTTACAGCCATGGTATTAAAGTTATTTGTGTAAGCCTGTGTTTGCGCTGTGTTATTTGCAATATCTGTTCCTGAACTATCAGATGTATTAAAGCTTATAATGTTGTAAAAATTAAGAAACGAGGAGTTGGGCACGCAGTGGCCGGAATAAAAAGCATAAGTAACCCACTCGCTATAACCATCTGTACCGCAATTTGTCCTTACATGTACGTAATTATAGGCATTTGCTACAGTTGTAACACCATTAACGGACAAACCTGTAGTTAAAGTGCCTGATTCCGGTGGAGTTTCGGTTTGAGTAACGGCATATTCGTAACCTGTAGGGTTTCCTGTAACAGGAAGTGTCCAGCTTACATCTGCCGTGGTAAGCGAAGTCATTGTTCCGGTAACATTGCGGGGTATGTTACATGTCGGTGGGGCAGTTAAAGACCAATCTAATGTAAATGTACCCGTACTGCCGAAATTGCCCGTTTGAACCCAGTATACAGTTTGTGTCCCCAGGGTTGTGTTTTCCCATACGATGCCAGAATTTCCGTAGCCAATACATTCAAGGGTAATACCGGTATTGCAGTTGCCGTAAAAAATAGTGTGTACAGAGTCGTAATCGCTATCTGTTTGCTCAATGTTTAATACATAACCCAGTGGTACTTCGATAGCATAAAATATATCTGCTCCCCGGGTATCGTTGCATGAATTAGAATAATCGTTGTTAGCACCAACAGTACTTGAGGTATAAGGGCTGGTTAATGTTTGCAGGTTTATTGCTGTGCTGCAAATATCTCCAAGGATATATATAAACCTTTCAGATGTTATCCATTGGCTGTAATCTCCATCGCCACAATTAGCCCTTACATGCAGGTAGTAAAACACTCCGTTATCAATACTTGCTGTTGCAGTTGTAGCAGTAGTGGATGTGCCGCTGCCTGTAGGTATGGCGTTGCTTGTGCTTACAACATATTCGTAACCCTCGGGCGCATCGCCAATGCCAGGAGCCGCCCAAGATAAAGTTGCACTGCCGGGCGCAGGAGTTGTACCTATGGCATTAGTTGGCGTAACGCATGATGGTGGTGTGGTAACTACTAAAGTATAATCTTCGTAAGAACCGTATGAAAAATTGAAGCAGGGTGTTGGCGTGTCTCCGTAAACCCCGCCTACCCTTAAACGATGGTTGCCCAGGCTTGCAGTAACAGGTACTGTAAAAGTGCCTGTAATTGTTGCAGGGTTATCTGACGATGAGGTTGCCGAAAAAACTTCTTCGCCTGCATCATTAAAATCAAAATTATTGTTCCAGTCTATCCATATTTTGACATTGTACTCATAACCAGTACTAAAGGTAATACTAAAGGGCTGCACTACAGTTTGGCCTACTGTTACCGTTTGTGCGGTGTAGTTGCCATAGTTACCTTCTTCGTCTGTTGTAGTATTGTTTATTGCGCCAATAGTAACATTGGTAATCCCTATACCATCTACAGATGTGGGTGCGGGTACACAGTATGCAGTTTGCGCAATAGATGTTATACTTACAACCAATAACAAACCGGTAAATAAAAGCTTTTTTGTAAAGGCACTACTAAGTAATCGTGGGGCCTTTAAATTATAGAGTTTTTTCATAATGACAATAAAATCGTTTACTCATCAAATGTAAAAACAATGTTAAATCTTTGCGTTTAATTAACTACACAAAACATTACTTTTGCAGTTTTATAAGGTACTTATTACATACTCTATGCTGATTGTCAATAATTTAAAATCGACAATTACAAGGTGTCGAACCATTGGTAAATATCCCTATCCGCGGGTAAATTTAATTTTTTGCGAATGCGGTGCTTTTTATTTTGCACAGTCCGTGTCTCAATAAAGGTCAAATGGGCAATTTGTTTGGTAGATAATTTCATTTTTAGCAGGGCACAAAACTCAATTTCTGTCTGAACCAGCTGCGGGCATGCGCTTAGCAATTTTTTAGAAAAATCAGGATAAATTTTTTCAAAAGTATATATAAAAGAGGAGTCGTCTTTCTTTATCATTTCTAACAACAGCTCATATTCTTTATTATTAATTACATCATCTTTTGGCTCATTTTGTTTTAGCGTTCTTCTTCTTCGGTAAATAATTACTGCTATTAACATTAGTATAATTAATGCCGTGGCACCACATAAGAGAAAAAGTAAATTGTTTTCATCATCAGGTTTTTCATCAATTTCTTTGCTGATAACTTTCTGTAAAGAGTTGTATTTGCTTTTTAACACAAACAATTCATACTCCTGTAATTTATCTTTATATTCCTTTACTTTTAAAGAATCTCCCCGGCCGGAATATATAGAAATTATGTTCTGGTAAAGATCTGCGATATTAGACGACTCTCCGTTTTCTTTTGTTATTTTATCCGACTTTAAAAAATATTGTAAAGCCTCATCGGTACGTTTGTGTGCAAGATGCCCTTTGCCTAAAACGTAGTAATTAAGAGACATTATTTTATCATCGCCTTGTTCTTTGGGCGAAAGCTTAACAGATTTTAGGGCATAGTAAGCTGCTGAATCTATATTTAGGTTAACATATATACCACCAAGATTGGAATAATTTACATACTGAAAACTGTTGTAAGATTCAGACCCCTTTTCTCCGGGAAAACTTTTAACGGCCAGCTTAATTTTTTGTACTGCTTTACCATAGTTTTTCTGGTCGTTATAGATGTTAGCCTGGCTAATTAAAACGTTAGATTTTGTGTAAAAAGTTTTTGCATTTGGTTCCTGATTTGCATCAAGAATATACATGGCTTTGTCTAATTCTTTAAGGGCATTTTTAGTGAGTAAATTAATAGAATATGCCTCTGCCATATATACATGGCTCATTGCCTCATAATTACTGTTTTTATAAGTAACAGATTTGTTCTTCAACCTGTCTGAAGAGTCTATAAGATTATTAACATCGTTTTTGCTGTAATAGTAGCGGCAAACCCTATCCAGCAAAACAAGTTCAGATAAAGAATCGCCGGCTATAACGGCATCATTAACCAAACCGTCAAGTTGTTCGAAAGCTTTGTCGATATTTACCTGGTACAACTTGTTGTTTTGCTCTATTTTCTGAATCAGTGTCAGCTCTTTGTCCTGCGCATGAGCCACTGCTATAGTCAATGTAGCAATACAAAATAAAAATAACAACCGGCAGTATTTATATATCCTGTGCATAAAATAAAAGGCATGATGATTAACTTGTTCATCCTTGATTTATCCCGGGCATAAATGTACTATAATTACAGGTTTGTTATAAAATAAACAAAGATTGTTATTTACAGCAAGCAAAAAGCCCCACGCTATGCGTAGGGCCTTTATACTGTTGAAAGCTAAAAAGATATTAGAAAACTATCCTTTTTATTACTTTTCCTTTTGCAGTAGTAACTTCTACTATAATTACCTGCTGTTGTGTTGGCATATCTCTAACAGTTGTTTGTGTACTATTAATGTTTGCCTGGTTGTAAAGTTTTCTGCCACTTGTATCATAAATAGCTACCCCTGTAATTAATGCATTTCCTGATGTGATTTGTAATGTGCTTAGCTCTTTAAAAACTATAATAGCGTTAGGGGTAAATTGTAGTGAATGGGCGTCTAAAACCTCAAAGGTTACCCAATCGCTGTATTGCCCATCGCCACAAACGGTGCGAACATAAAAGTAAGCCGATTGTGCAGGGTCATAAGGTTCATCGCTTGTAAAGTTATCTGTAACCGGGGTTCCATTGCCTGTGGGTGGGCCGGGTACAGTGGTAAAAACATATTCATAACCCGTGGGTGCTGCGCCTAATATGGGCTCGCTCCAGTTTAAGTTAGCATGTGTCGCATCAGATAGTGTTACAGAAAGGGCATAAGGGGTAAAACATCCGGTAGCATCAATAATAGTAACCAAGTAATCTTCTGCTTCTCCCCAGGCATGTTCCCCACAGGGTTCGGGCGAGCCCTGAAAAGCGTTACGTATCCTCATCCTGTATTGCCCTGTCGTAACATTAGCCGGGATGGGTATGGAACCAAGGTTAGCAGGTGAATTTAGACCACCCGTAAAAATGTACCGCTCGTTTTCCGAAAATGTAAAATCGGTGTTCCAGTCTATCCAAACCCCATATAAATAAGTTCCGGACGGATGGGTCGCGGTAATTGAAAATGAACCTCCGGGATAACTTGAAACCGAATGGCTTGCAGAATAGTCTGTGTATCCGCTAAACCCCGTGCCTGTATTATCTATATTAGTCTCGCCGCCTGCGGTAGTTATCCCGCTTATGTAATAAGCTGACGATGCCGTGTTTGATGGTATGCAGTACCCGCCATAAAAAGATACAGTTACCCACTCGCTGTTGCCGTCCTGCGGGCCGCATACAGAGCGTACATGCAGGTAATTATAGGCATCCGGTGTTATTGCTATATCCTGCACAGCTAATTGTGTAGTAAAAGTGCCGCTTGCCGGTGGAGTATTTGTTGTGTTAACAGCATACTCATACCCGCTTATTGTACCGGTATTAGGAACCTGCCAGTTTATTGCAGCATTTGTAGGAGAACTTACCGTTACTTCTGCATTTAAGGGAGTAGGGCAAGTAGCCGGAGCAGAAAGTGTCCATTGCAGGGTAAATGACCCCGAGGCCGAAAGCCCATCCTGCAACCAGTAAACGTTTTGTGCAGTTCCGGTTAAATTTTGCCACACAACATTTTGTGTAGAAAAATTAGTACACCTTAATTGTGTCTGATTATCGCATGTGCCATAAAATGTAGCATTTACAAAGTTATATCCTGCTGTTGGCTGGCCTATTGTGAGTATATAGTTATTGGGCACAGATATGTAATAAAATAAATCGGGAGAAGTACCACCACCGCATGATACTGATGCGTTATTGCCCGCATTTGTAGTACTGGATGTGTAGGGACTTGTAACGGTCGCAAGGTTTATGGCCGTGGCACAGGTTTCTCCGGATTGCGCTTTACCAAGTAAAGGGCTTAGCAGGGCCAGGGCTAAAAGCAGGATTTTGTGTGTAGCCCTAAACATATTAAGTGGTAGTGTGGTAAGGATTGAGATTTTTTTTAAATTGATAAAATATTTTTTTTTCATTGGTTATGGTTGATTGTTTGAGCCCTAATGTAATGAAATTTAATGTGTTATTAATAGTACTTTTCTTAATGCATACAGCTTTTCAGGATATTTTTGTTAATCTCATAATTAATTTGGTGTTTTATGCGGTGCTAATTATAATTGCTTAAATAAGAGGCTATAAAAATACAAAAGCCCCACGCTATGCGTAGGGCCTTTATAATGTTGAAAGCTAAAAAGATATTAGAAAACTATCCTTTTTATTACTTTTCCTTTTGCAGTAGTAACTTCTACTATAATTACCTGCTGTTGTATTGGCATATCTCTAACAGTTGTTTGTGTACTATTAATGTTTGCCTGGCTGTAAAGCATCCTGCCGCGTGTATCATAAACTGCAATACTTGTCATTAAAGTAGTGCCGCTTGTTATGTTTATTGCGTTGCCATCTTTGTAAACAATTACGTTGTTAGCATTAAGCTGAGGGTTATCTGTACCAAGAATCTGATTACCTACCCAGTTGCTAAATTCGCCGCCGCCACAAACACTGCGTACAAAAAGATAAACAGATTGAGCCGGGTTATACTCTACATCGCCCACATAGAACGTGTCTGTAAATGTACCGTTACCAGTTGGTACAGTAGTTGTTGGGCTAAATACATATTCGTAACCTGAAGGAGTACCACCTAATTGCGGAGGGTTCCAGCCCAGGTTTGCATAACCGGCATCAGCAACGGTTATAACGGGGTTAGACGGAGGGAAACAGCTTGGTGTTGCCACTACTGTTAGTGTGTAATCCTGAGAACTGCCCGATACTACTTCATCACATGGCGATAATAACACGCCCGTGTGTGTATTTCTTACCCTCATACGGTAGTTGCCTACCGGTGTTCCTACCGGCACTGTAATATTACCCAATGCGGCAGGCGACGTTAAGTAACCTGAATTTACCAGGCGTTCTCCATTATCTGTAAAATCGTAATCGCCGTTCCAGTCAATCCATACGCCATATAAGTAAGTGTCTGTTGCTACAGGTGTTGTTGCAGTAACTGAAAATGATCCTCCTGCATATATAGAAACAGAGTGTGTAGCAGTATAATCTGTAAATGAGCTAAAGGCAGGTGTACTATTAGTAAAGTTAGTAACTCCACCGGCAGTGCTTACGCCAGCAATAAAATACTCTTCAGATGTTGTAATGCCGGGAACACAGTATCCGCTAAAAAATGTATAGGTTACCCATTCACTTGCACCATCTGTTTCACTGCATATTGTGCGCACGTGTAAATAGCTTACAACGTTAGGTGTTACGGTAACTGTTGCAGATGTAGCCGTTGTATAAGTGCCTGTTTCGGGTGCATCTTCGGATGTTGATACTGCATACTCATAACCTGCAGGTGTACCTGTATTAGGTACTGTCCATGTGGCATTACCGCTTGTAAGCGATGTTAAAGACACATTAAGCGCGCGTGGTATGTTACATGCAGGTGGAGGCGATAATGACCATTCAAAAGTAAATGTTCCTGCGCTTTCGCTGTTTCCATCCATTACCCAGTATACGGTTTGTGCCGCACCGGTCGTGTTTTCCCATGCAGAGGTTTCTCCGCTTCCCTGTACGCAATTTATAGGTGTAGCTGTTGTACAGTTGCCATAAAATAAAGACGTAATTGCATCATATCCGCTCTCTGTTAAACCTATGTTTAAGGTTTCGCCGTTAGGTACAACTATAGAGTAATATATATCCGGCGCGAAACTGGTACCACAGTTAGGCGTGTAATTGTTAGCTGCACCGGCAGTGCTAAAGCTATAAGGGCTGGTTAGTGTAATAAGGTCTACTGCGGTAACACATGTGTCACCCTGCAGGTACCTAAAAGCTTCAGATACTACCCATTCGCTAAAATCGCCATCGCCGCAACTTGTCCTTACGTGCAGGTAATAGTAAGTGTCGTCTTCAAAACCTGTGTACCCTGTTACACTTGTTGTTGTTACCATTGTGCCGGCAACCTGTGGTATTGTAGGAAAAGCATCTACAACATATTCATAACCTGCAGGTGCATCGCCCAGTGTTGGAGCAGTCCAGCTAAGGTTCGCAGTATTACTTGCTGTAACTACTGCTGTTGGCGATAGTGGCGTAAAACAAGTAGGCGGCACCGTAACGTTTATGGTGTAATCTTCGTAAGCACCAAAGTACTGAATGTCGCATGGTGTAACTTCGTTACCGTCTGTGCTGCCGGCTATCCTTAAACGGTGGTTGCCGAGTGGGGCAGTAGCAGGGATAGTAAAGGTACTTCTTATGACAGAAATTGTCCCTGCCGGAGATACGCCATCATATAATAACTCACCTTCTTCAAAAATAAGGTTGTCATTAAAATCAACCCACATTTTTATATTATACTGGTTACCAGTATTTAAAGTTATACTAAATTGCTGGGTAACTCCCTGGCCAATGTTTGCAACCTGCTCAGAAAAATCACTGTAAACTTCCTGATCGTCAGTAGTATTATTTATGCTTCCTATGTTAACATTGGTAATGCCATTAATATCTACAGTTTGTGGTGCCGGTATACAGTAACCGTTGTAAAGGGAAACGGTTAGCCATTCGCTAAAATCACCGCCGCCACAATTTGTTCTTACATGCAGGTAATTAGTAGCATTTGGAGTAATTGCAAAATTGTTAAGGGTGGTTGCTGTTGTTGCAGTACCGGCAGCAGGGGCTTCGCCTGTTGCTGTAAGTGCATACTCATATCCTGCCGGGGCAGTGCCCAGTACTGGTGCCGACCAGCTTACAGTTGCAAATCCTGAACCCTGGGATGATGCTGTAAAATTTGCAGGCGCGTAGCAGCTTGGCGGTGCAATAACATTTATGGTATAATCTTCAAAAACACCGTAGTAGTTGTTAGAACAAGGAACCGGCCCCTGGCGATTTGCCGGCAGGGCACCTATCCTTAAACGGTGGTTGCCTAACGTAGCTGTTAACGGAACTGTGATATATCCATTTAATATTGCACGCTCTGACCCTGCCGATGTGCCCGAATAAACTTCTTCGCCTGCATCGTCAAAATCAAGGTCGTTATTCCAGTCTACCCAAATTTTTGTAGCGTAAGCATTGCTGTAAGTATGAAAGCTAATGCTGAATTGTTTACTTACTCCCTGCCCGATTTCGGCAACCTGGTCTGTATAATTTTCATAATACACCATTGATTCACTCGGACTTGTATTATTTATAGTGCCAAGGGTAAAATTAGTTATACCATCGCCATCTACATAACCCGGTTCCGGGGTGCAGTAACCGTTGTACAATGTTCCTGTAATCCAGTTGCTAAAATCGCCGCTGCCACAGTTTGTCCTTACGTGTATGTAATTAAGGGTATTTGCAGTTACAGTAACGCCTGTAGCGCTTGCAGTTGTAACAGCAGTGCCGCTTGCAGGAGGTGTAGCCGTTGTTGTAACCGCATACTCGTAACCTGCAGGGGTATTGCCAAGTGTTGGCGCCGTCCAGCTTAAATTTGCTACGCCTGCAGCTACATTAACGCCTGTAGGGTTTAGTGGTGTAAAGCAGCTTGGGGGCGTTGTAACATTTAGAGTATAATCTTCAAAGGTTCCTAAAGAACCAACTAAGCACGGAGATAAATCCTGACCAAACGTAAGTCCGCCACCTATCCTTAATCTATGCGCTCCAAGCGATGCATTCGCAGGTACAGTAAAAGTGCCGCGTAGTATATCTACAGCCCTGTTTGCAGATGTGCCGCTGTAAACCAGTTCACCTTCATCATCAAAGTCGAGGTCGTTGTTCCAGTCTACCCATATTCTTGCAGCATAGGCACTATTTGTAGAAAATGTTATGCTGAATGGCTGTGTAACACTCTGGCCAACATTTGCCGAAAGGTTTGAATAGTTACCATAGTTACCATCTTCAGAAAGCGTTTCGTTATTAATGGTTCCAAGTGTAACATTAGTAATACCCTGGCCACTCACATAATCGGGCGAAGGGATGCATACACCATTATAATAGCTGCCGGATACCCACTCACTGTAGTTACCGTTGCCACAGTTTGCCCTTACAAAGATAAAGCCGGTTGCTTCTGTAGGTACTGTTACTCCCGTAGCAAATGCTGTTGTTACAGCAGTTCCTGATGAAGGGGGTGTAGCAGTAGCTGAGACAGCATATTCGTAACCCGAAGGTGTACCGCCCTGTAAAGGCGCAGCCCAGCTTATGTTTATACTGCCTATACCTGTATTAACTGCCACAGGCCTGCCGGGAGTAAAACACGTAGGCGTAGGGGTTACGTTTACAGTATAATCTTCGTAGGCAGCTGCATCAAATCCTGAATAGCATGGCATAACAACACCTGCATATGTAGGGGTAATGCCCACCCTCATACGGTGGTTGCCTAAGGTAGCAGTACCCGGTACCGCAATAACGCCGCTTACATTTGTTCCATCTTCGGTTACGGCAGTAAATACCGACTCGGCAGCTTCAAAATTGTTATTATTGTTCCAGTCTACCCATACTTTTACATTGTACGGATTAAAAGTTTGCAGCGTTATACTTATAGGGTTAGTAGTACTTTGACCCAGGTTTACTACCAGAGATGTATAATCTCCATAATTTGGGGTTTCTAAACCTGTAGTATTGTTAATGCTGCCTATGCTTACATTTTTAATCCCGGCTCCATCTACATAATCCGGGGCAGATACACAAAATTCGGTTTGCGCAAAAGTTTGCGCGGAATTAAAAATAAAAAGCGATGCCACCGCAAGTGTCACCCTTTTTGCAAACCGGGATGCAGGCCGGTTAGTGCTAACCGGAAGGGTAGGTAATGTACCGATACCCTGGTTTGCTAAGTTGTAATTTCTTTTCATGTTTGTTTTTGTTTCTTTTTTGTGCTTAAATATAAATTTATGATTTATTAAAGCTTAAGTCATACATAAAATCTATATTCAGGCGCGGATAAAATTAGATATAAAAACTACTGAACGTATGCTTTATAATGCGATAAAGCGTGACAGGCATCGTGACATATCGTGACATATTTTAAAAATGCAGGCATAAACCCTATGTATGTAATTGTTTATCAATTTCCATCATCAATTGCCGCTGTTACATATCTGTATATAAAAAAATCCCCACGCGTAAGCGTGGGGATTTCACAAATTAATTACAAACAACAAATATTAGAAAACAATTCGTTTACTTACTGTACCTTTTGCAGTTGTTATTTCTACAATAATTACCTGTTGCTGTATTTGCAGGTTAGTAATTACCGTATTGGTTGCATTAATGTTACTTTGCATATAAAGTTTGCTTCCGCGGATGTCATATATTGTAAGGCCGGTCATTAATGTGGTACCGGTAGTTACATTTATGGCGTTACCCTCTTTATATACTATAACATTATTTGCAGTTAGCTCTGGTGATACAATATCAAGAACCGATCTGCTTACCCACTCGCTGTACTCACCTTCGCCGCAGTTACTGCGAACAAATAGGTAGTTAGAAACGGCAGGGTTATATACTTCATCAAATATAAATGTTGCCGTAGTAGCAGTACCGTTTCCTGTAGGGATTGCTGATGATGGGCCAAATACGTACTCATAGCCTGCCGGTGAATCTCCTAATAGTGGAGCACTCCAGCTAAGGTTTGCCGTTGTAACGTCTGATGGTGCTACTGTAAGCCCGAAAGGAGGGAAACATGTAGGGGCAACCGTAACTACTATCGTATAATCTTCTGCCTCGCCAGATGTTACATCGCCACATGCAGGGATAAAAGTATCTGTAAAGGCATTTCTTATCCTCATCCTGTAGGTGCCCTGCGGTGTACCTGCTGGCACAGCAATGTTACCTAAAGCTGCCGGAGATGATAGCTGCGCAGTACTAAGTATCCTTTCGCCTTCATCAGAAAAATCAAGGTTGTTATTCCAGTCTATCCATACATTGTAAAGGTACTGGTTTGCTGCTACAGATGATGTAGCCTGAATTGCAAACGAGCCACCCGGATATATTGTAACAGATTGTGTTGCTGTATAATCTGTATAAGCACTAAAACCTGTACTTGTATTTGCAAGGTTAACCAGTGCACCGGTTGTACTTACACTTGTAATGTAGTGCGCCGTAGACGTAGTACTTTCCGGAATACAGTAACCGCTAAAGAACGCATAAGTTACCCAAACGCTTGTACCATCGTTACCACATACAGATCGTACATGCAGGTAACTGTTAGTATTTGGTTCCATACCTGTTACAGTAACTGATGTTCCTGCAGTGGTTGTGCCACTTGCAGGCGGAGTAGCCGATGTTGTAACGGCATACTCGTAACCGGCAGGAGACCCTGTATTTGGCACGGTCCAGCTTGCTGTACCACTTGTAGTAGATGTAAGGTTAACATCAGGCGTTCTTGGAATATCACACGCTACCGGAGGGGTAAGCGTCCAGGATAATGTAAAGCTGCCCGCACTGATTCCCCAGCCATCCTGTACATAATAAACTGTTTTAGACGATCCTGTAAGATTTTCCCACGATGCCCTTTGTAAATCTTCATCGGCACATAATATCAGGGTTCTGGTATCGCAGCTACCGTAAAATACAGAGTGTACAGAGTCATAATCGTTTTCTGTCTGGCCAATGTTTATAGTGTAACCATTAGGTACTGTTATAGAGTAATAAAGATCGGGTGCTGTGCTTGTTGATGCACAAGATGCAATAAAATCATTAGCAGCTCCTACCGTAGTATCACTATACGGGCTTGTTTGTGTATCAAGGTTTATGGCAAGGTTACAGGTTTCTCCGGCAATATATTTAAACCCGGCAGAAGTTACCCATTCGCTAAAGTCGCCATTACCACAGCTTGTACGCACGTGCAGGTAGTAAAAAGTATTATCGGCTATGCCTGTGTAACCATTTACAAATGGTTCTGTAACAAGAGTACCACTTGCAGGAGATGCGTTGCTTATTGTATCTACAACATACTCATAACCGGCAGGAGTTGTGCCAAGAGATGGCGCTGTCCAGGTTAAATTAGCAGTGTTTGAAGCAGTTGCAATACCTGCAGCGGCAGTAGGTGTAAAGCAAGATGGCGGTGTTGTTACGTTAATTGTATAATCTTCGACAGCACCATATAACATTGGCCCGCAAGGTGTAGGAACTGGATTGTAAGATGGGTTTACCGCTATCCTTAAGCGGTGTTGCCCAAGTGTAGCAGTTGCGGGTACAGTAAAGTTACCGTTAACAGTTACAGGGTTATCACTTCCTGAAAGCGCACTGAATATTTCTTCTCCGGCATCCGTAAAGTCAAGGTCGTCATTCCAGTCTACCCACATTTTAATGTTGTTGGCAGAATAAGTGTTCATAGTCAGGCTAAAGGGCTGTGCAACGCCCTGGCCTATATTTACCACCTGTGCAGAATAATCTGCAAAATTTCCGGTTTCTGCAACAGTCGTGTTGTTTATACTGCCAATATTTACATTTGTAATACCTAAGTTATTACCATATTCTACAGCCGGGATACATACACCGTTGTAAAATGGTATGGTTGCCCATCCGCTAAAATCGCCATTGCCACAATTAGTGCGTACGTGTAAATAGCTTGTAGCATTTACGGTAACAGCTATATTTGTAACGCTTGTTGTTATGTTTACAGTACCTGTTGCAGGAGCCTCATTAGTTGCTGTAACAGCATACTCATAACCTGCCGGGGCACCACCGTTTACAGGTGCTGTCCAGCTAACACTTATTACACCTGCTGCTGTAGATTGTGCCGTTAGGGCAGTAGGAGCATAACACGATGGCCCTGCAACTACATTGATAGTATAGTCTTCAAACGATCCCATGCCAATAAAATAGCAAGGTGTAGCATTACCCATTGTAACGGGTACAGCTCCTACCCTCATGCGGTGATTACCTAATGTAGCGGTAAGCGGAACAGTTATAGTGCCGGTTACAGTTGCCCTTGTAGTTGCAGCAGATGAGGTGCTAAAAACCTCTTCACCTGCGTCGTCAAAATCAAGGTCGTCGTTCCAGTCTACCCATACTTTTGTGCTGTAACTGTCATATACAAAAAGGCTTATGCTTAATGGCTGGGTTACACCCTGGCCTATTGTAGCAATTAATGTTGTGTAATCAGTATAAGTGACAGAACCATCTGTGGTATTGTTTATTGTACCTAAAGTTACATTAGTAATACCATTACCTCCCTGTAAAGTAGGGGCGGGGGTACAATAACCGTTAAAGAATGAAACGGTTGTCCATTCGCTAAAATCTGTACTACCGCAGTTAGTACGTACATGCAGGTAGTTAACAGCATTTGCTGTTACGGTAACATTTGTTGCTGTTGTAGTTGTGTTAGCAGTACCGCTTGCCGGTGGTGTTATAGTAGCTGTTACAGCATACTCGTAACCGGCAGGAGTTGTACCAAGAGCCGGTGCTGCCCAAGTAATGTTTGCACTACCAAGGCTTAAAGACTGACCCGCAACATTAATAGGCGCATAGCATGTAGGCGCGGGGGTAACGTTAAGAGTGTAATCTTCATAGGTACCGTTAGAGCCGGTATAGCATGGAGTTGTTGGGCCATTAAAAGTAGATGTGGCACCTACCCTTAATCGATACTGGCCTACCGGAATATTTACAGGAACTGTAAAAGTACCATTTAGAGTTGATGAATTTAATTGTATAGATGTACCTGTATACATTACCTCACCGGCATCGTCAAAATCAAGGTCATTATTCCAGTCTACCCAAATTTTGGCATTATATACGGTATACGTTTCCAATGTAATGCTAAATGGCTGTGTAACACCCTGGCCAATGGTTGCTGTAAGGTTAGAATAGTTACCGTAGTTACCCGGCTCTGCAACCGTTGTGTTATTAATAGCACCCATGGATACATTTACAATACCATTACCGTTAACACTTACTGGTGCAGGTATACAAACACCATTATAAAAAGGGAATGCTACCCATTCGCTAAAATCGCCGTTGCCACAGTTTGATCTTACCTGTAGGTAAGAGTTGGCATTTACCGGTACAGTAACTCCTGTAACCTGCGTGCCTGCTGCAGCAATACCACTTTGCGGAGTGGCCCTTGTAGCTGTAATAGCATATTCGTACCCTGATGGTGTTCCTCCCTGTGCAGGTGCTGCCCAGCTTATAGTAGCTATTCCAGCTCCTGTATTTGCAACGGCAAGCCCGGCCGGTATAAAGCAGCTTGGTGGCGCAGTTACATTAATGGTATAATCTTCAAAACTGCCTCCATAATCTGCAAAGCATGGTGTTATAGTGTTCCATGTAGCAACGGCACCCACCCTCATTCGGTGGTTACCTAATGCAGCACCTGAAGGCGCAGTAAGAGTACCGGTTACAGTAGCTGTCCTAACACCAGGCGTAACAGCAGTAAATACTTCTTCGTTGGCATCAAAAGTAAGATTGTCGTTCCAGTCTACCCATACTTTTACATTATAAGCACTATTGGTAGTAAGCGTTATGCTTAAAGGATAGCTAACACCCTGGCCCATATTTACAATTTGGGCAGAGAAGTTACCATAGTTGCCGGTTTCTCCCTCTGTAGTATTATTTATGCTTCCTAACGTTACATTAGTAATACCATTACTGTCTCTGCTTAATGGTGCCGGTATACATATACCCGAATAAAACGAATACGTAGACCATGCACTG
>Ga0247815_10000156_pt1 | contig 52603 bp, 49 predicted proteins | sample UWRJL194509B1_FD_181014 | JGI IMG/M metagenome (GOLD analysis project Ga0247815, IMG submission 181014) | Plant litter microbial communities from Arlington Agricultural Research Station in Wisconsin, United States - UWRJ-L194-509B-1 | ecosystem: Environmental > Terrestrial > Plant litter >... | reverse complement strand
AAATCTGAATCGTATCTTTGCATCAAAATTTAAACAAATGTCAAAGCAAGTTCGTGTGCGTTTTGCACCAAGTCCGACTGGACCATTACATATTGGCGGCGTTCGTACTGCCCTATTTAATTATTTATTTGCCAAAAAAAACAATGGTGTTTTCTATTTAAGAATTGAAGATACAGATCAGACTCGTTTTGTTCCTGGTGCTGAAGCTTATATTATGGAAGCACTTGAATGGTTAGGAATTGCTCCTCAAGAAACCGTTGGGAAAAATGAAAAATTTGGTCCGTACAGACAAAGTGATCGTAAAGAGTTGTACCAACAATATGCCGATCAATTGATTAATTCTGGTTGGGCATATTACGCTTTTGATACTCCGGAAGCTTTAGATGCTTTAAGAAAAGAACAAGAAGCGGAAGGAAAAACATTTATTTACAACCATACGATTCGTGAAAAGTTAGATACTTCTTTGGTAATTTCTGCTGAAGAAGTTGCTAAAAGAATTGCTAATGGAGAGCACTATGTAATCCGGTTTAAAACTCCGGTTGATGAAACTTTACATTTAAAAGATATCATTCGTGGCGATGTAAAATTTGAAACCAGTTTACTTGACGATAAAGTATTATTCAAAAGCGATGGAATGCCAACGTATCATTTGGCTAATATTGTTGATGATCATTTGATGGAAACTTCACACGTAATTCGTGGAGAAGAATGGTTGCCATCGATGCCACTACACGTTTTATTGTACAGAGCTTTTGGTTGGGATGCTCCGGAATTTGCACATTTACCTTTGATTTTAAAACCGGTTGGAAACGGAAAATTATCTAAAAGAGATGGAGACAAAATGGGATTCCCAGTATTTCCTTTAGAATGGAAAACTGAAGAAGGCGTTTCATCTGGTTACAAACAAGCTGGATATTTTCCTGAGACAATGATAAACTTTCTAGCAATGTTAGGCTGGAATGACGGGACAGATAAAGAATTATTTTCATTGGAAGAATTAGCAGAAGCTTTTGACTTAAACAGAGTTCATAAATCTGGAGCTCGTTTTGATATAGAAAAAGCAAAATGGTTTAATCATCAATATTTGATTAGACGAAATGATGGTGATTTAGCTAAAACTTTTGTTCCTGTTTTAGAAGAAAAAGGTATAGACATTTCTAAATACGATATTCCAAGAATTGTTTCATTCATTAAAGAACGTGCTCATTTCATTTCAGATTTTTGGGATTTAACTGATTTCTTTTTCCAGGCTCCAACATCATATGATGAAAAAGCAAGCAAAAACTGGAAGGAAGAAACTCCGGCTTTAATGCAGGAATTGATTTCGACTCTTGAATATATTGATGGATTTGATTCAGCAAATATCGAAGCCATCGTTAAAGATTGGTTAACGAAAAATGAAATTGGAATGGGTAAAGTAATGCAGCCTTTCCGTTTGAGTTTGGTTGGAGCCTTGAAAGGTCCTCACCTATTTGACATTGTTGAAATCATCGGGAAAGAAGAAACGATTTCGAGAATTCAGAAAGCTATAGCAACTTTATAAAAACAAAAAAGCTCCCAAATTGGGAGCTTTTTTATTATTTGAATAAAAGAACTTTGTAGTAATTTTTATTATCAGTTTCAACCAGCCAAATACCCTGATTAGAAAATAATGTACTAAAGTGTAATCTTTTATCACCTTCAGGTACACCTTTTAAATACGTAAACAAATCATCATTTAATGTCATTGCAGCAAAAGCAACTGGCGAAAAAGACTTGTTTCTTAATTCTTTATAATCATAAGTATTATTAATAAAAGCACTAAATTTTTCATGTGAGGTATTATTATTATACTCTAAAAAACTACTTTTCAAGACAGTTCCGTTTGTTTTATCTACAAGAGCAGCGTTTGTAAATTCGGTAAAATCATTAACTGAAACCGAAAAAACAAGATTGTTTTTATACTCAGCAAAACTAACATTAAGTCCGGGAGCATATTTAATCCTTTCAAGAAAATCTTTACCCTCAATATTATTAACAGATTCCCATATTTTATTTCCTTCCTTATCAAACTTAAAGACATAAAATCCTTTTGGATGAATACTTCCTCCAATCTTCTTAGGCGCTTCATTACTATAAATTCCGAACACATACAAATCTCCATTTTTTTGATCTTCAAAATAATTATTGATAGACAAACCATCCAGCTTAATACTTCCATTAGAAGTACTTTCAGAAGGTCCTCCCCCATTATATGATGTTACAAAAAATTTATCATTAAGCTTTAAAGTCAGCGGAACCATTTTTAATTTTTTACCCTCAAAATTATAGGTCGTCTTGTAAATTATAACCGTTTGAAAATCCTGAGAAATAGATTTAGTTATTAAATCGAAATTATCATTACCATTCAATTTGCAGGTAAAAGTTACTTTGTGATCTGTTTTTGCAAAAGAATCACCTTTTAAAAGTGCTAAATCAGGTTTTTCTATTTGAAATCTTTTTCTTGAACCCGTTTTTAACTCAATTACTTCTAAAAAAATATCATCCTTTTCAAACTCCACTTTATATTTATTCTTTTGGTTTGAGAAACCTAAAAGATAAAAATCATTAAATGCCCCGTCAATTTTTCCTGCTCCACTTTGAGATTGGGCCACTGCAACGTTACCAATATTATATCCAAAAAAAGTAAAATTCATATCTTTTATCTTTTCAGAACCCAACTCTGCAACAATATCATTAACATAAATCTTGTAATTGTAAGCCCAAATCGACTTTTCAATATCGATGTTCATAAATGAATTCTCGGTACTTGAATAGGAACAACTAAACAACTTTTGGTTTTCAAATAGTTTAGATTCTTTTCCATTTCCATCAAAAGCTGATGCAGTTGTTGTAAAAGCAGAACCGGTCATTGTAATTTTTTCACCACTAAAAAATACAAACTTTTGAGAAATTGGAAGATATTCGAAATTTACCGGAATATCCTTATCTCCAAACTTTTTATCAATAATAAGAGTTTGGGCAGATAAATAAATAGAAGAAATTAGGCTAATACTGAGTAGTATTCTTTTCATAAATTTTGTTTTTGGGTTTAATTTAAATCAAAAATAGGATTAATTTTAACAATTAAAATCTTCTAAATAAAATAATATGTATTCAATGTCATTATATTATTCGTATTTTTAAAAAATTAATAAAAATCTAAATTAATATCACCATGAGTACAGCAGTAATTATCTTTTTAGTATTTGCATTCTTTATTTTCATGTCTTCTTTTTTTACAGTAAAACAACAAAGTTCTGTAGTAATTGAAAGATTTGGAAAATTTCAGAGTGTAAGAAATTCAGGATTACAATTAAAAATTCCTTTGGTAGACCGATTGGCCGGACGTGTAAATCTAAAAATCCAACAGCTGGATGTTATCATCGAAACCAAAACGAAAGACAATGTATTTATCAAAATGAAAGTTTCTGTTCAGTTTAAAGTAATCCAGGATAAAGTGTACGATGCATTTTATAAATTAGAATATCCACACGATCAGATTACGGCCTATGTATTTGATGTCGTTCGTGCCGAAGTTCCTAAACTAAAACTGGATGACGTTTTTGAAAGAAAAGACGATATCGCCATAGCAGTAAAAAGAGAATTGAACGAAGCGATGACAACTTACGGATATGATATTATCAACACTTTGGTAACAGATATTGATCCGGACATTCAGGTAAAAAATGCCATGAACAGAATCAACGCGGCAGACAGAGAAAAAACAGCTGCCGAATTTGAAGCGGAAAGTTCAAGAATCAGAATTGTTGCAAAAGCAAAAGCCGAAGCCGAAAGTAAACGTTTACAAGGACAAGGTATTGCAGATCAGCGTCGTGAAATTGCAAGAGGTCTTGTAGAAAGTGTTGAAGTTTTGAACAATGTGGGAATCAATTCTCAGGAAGCTTCTGCCTTAATTGTGGTTACACAACATTATGATACGTTACAAGCAATTGGTGCTGATGCCAATTCTAATTTAATCCTGCTTCCAAATTCGCCACAAGCTGGAAGTGATATGCTGAATAATATGGTGGCATCGTTTACAGCATCAAACCAGGTTGGCGAAATGATGAAGAAAAACAATAAAAAGGTTGTAAAACCAAAACCTATTCAGCCGCAATCTGGTTATGAAGATGATATTCTGCCAGAAACAAAATAATTATTTAAATAAAAAAGAGGCTTAATTGCCTCTTTTTTTATTGATAAACCAATTCATAACAAAGGGTAAAATTGACTGCAGTATTTTAGGATATGAATCAGAAATATATTCTTTGAAAGAAGAAAGAAAACCTCCTACAATATTTTCAGGTGTAATGCTCTCTTTTGTTCTCTGAAAACTTAAAACCAATTTCTGATAATTAATATCTTTTTGGAGTTTCAATATTTCCAAATCTTTTTCGATTGCTGCGTACGATGCGTATTTTTTTGGCTCCATAATTAGTCGTTAAAAAAGATTTCTGAAAATTTCTCTAAAATCGGACCTTCAACAAACCTGTCTTTTATAAAGAAAAGTAAGATTGTAAAAACAAAGTAGATCCCTCCTACTGCTAAAAATCCCAGTGCGTTACTTTCGAATAAAGATCCAAAAGCATATGCTGCTGCAAAAGATCCAAAAATAAGAACCATACTAAAACATAATAAAATCAGCGTAAACTTAAAAATTAAAGTCGTCGATTTCATGGCAACCTTAAAACCCCAAAGCTTATAATAAGCTAAGTGGCTGTCCAGATAAACTTTAGCCTGATCCTGAATATTTTCAGTATTTTCTTTTAATTCTTCAAAAGCCATAAACGTAGTGTAATTAAAAAAAGCACTAAAACTTACCCATAAAATAAGTAAGTTTTGTGCTTTTTAGGATTTATTATTATTTCTGAAGTTTAGCGTTATGCGCCTTTAAGTCAGCTAATTTAGTTTCTAAAAAAGTTATAACTTCTTCTGTTTTATGACTTACATTCGAAAGTAAATCATCAAAAGTACCGTCAAGATTTTGTGTTGCATTTGCAAATTTTCCACGAAGCACTTCAGAACTGGCATCTATAGAATCTTTCAAATTATGTTTTGCATCATCTAAACCTTCTTTCAATTTTGCTCTGGTTTTTGATCCTTTTTCCGGAGCAAATAAAATCCCGATTGCTGCTCCTGCTGCAGCACCAGCTAAAATTGCTGCTATAGTATTTAAGTTTTTTGACATAATATTAAAATTTAATTGATTAATAAAGGTAGTCTTTTTTTGAATTATAAATTATTGATTAAATGAGATTTCCAATTATTTAACAATAAAATTAATACACATAAGCAATAGCTTCATATTTACCATCTTTTTCTACAATGCTCACAAAAGGATAACCACTTGAAGCCGACTGCGTTTTGATTCTTAAAGCAGTATGATTTTGTAAAGAAATTGGCGGTTCACCTTTTGTCTTTGTCGAGACACCAGAAAAATTAGCTGCTTTTTTTAAACCAATTGTCTTTTCCTGAGGCAGTACTTGTACCAATTTATAATCTGATTTTGAATCGACTATAATTTTATCAGATATTTTTTGAGTCTGTTTTGTTTGTTTATTCGTTACATGAGAAACCGCATGTTTGCTAATTTTTATTTCTTCGAAACTTCCGTTTAAAGAATAATGAAGTAAATCATTTTCGTGTTTGATAAAATTAACATCCAGTTGTTCTCCATTGTGTTTTGAAATTTGATGGGTTTGAGAAATCGCGATGTTTGTAAATAAAATGGATAGCGTAAAAAATAAAATTTTCATAGATTAAAATTTAAAGATTAAAATTATGCCAGCACGAAAATTTAAAATAAACTACACAAAATCATTTATGGTATTTTGAAATTATGAACTGAATCTGAAAAATACTTTTACGCCGAAGTATTATCAAAAGCAGCTCACAATGAAAATGAGAACATAAATTTGTTTTTAAGAAATCAGGTAGAAATTAATCTAAAATTAAAAACCTGCGTTTTTAGCTGACAGACAATTTCTGTTTGAATCTTGGTGGAAAATTTCAATTTTAAAAAATCATTACTGACTTTTGGTATAGTGATAAAAATAGCAACTTTATAAACAATTGTATGTTAATAACGCGTTAAACTAACAAAAACAACGTATAAAATTAAAATAAAGATCATTATTAAACAATTATTCAATAAATGAGTTATGTGTTGTAAAAAGTAAAAAACGAGCTTAAAATCAATCTATGAAAGTCACTTTTAATGTAAAATATTTATAATTTTACATATTATAATAGTTTTTATCAATAATAAATAAAAACATTATAAAGTAAAAATTTAATCGTTAAAATCGATAAACTAAAAAAATCCAATTTTATAGAGATTTGCAATTTTTAAGACAAAATTTAAAGAAGTTTCTCTACTCTAATTTTAAATTCAATGTTATAAACATTCCATTGTTAATAAGCCCTGAAGTGACGTAAAATGAAGCTTAAAATTAAAATAAAGCGTTCTGTTTCATGATTTTTAAAAAGATAACAAATGTATCCAAAGAATTAAAAAATCACCTTAAATTTAATTTATAGAGGTCACTTTTAATCTATTAAATTTATAATTTTTAGTTATTTAATAGGAAAAATAAATAATAAAAAAAGCGCTTATAAAAAGCGCTTTTAGATAGATTATATTTATTTATATTTTCACCATTTCCTGAAGAAGTTCTAATTCTCTCTCAGAAGCATTTTTTGGAGGATTTGAAAAAGATTTTAAAATATCGTCTTGAAATTGATTTCTCAAACTTTCATTTTCTAAATCTCTTAAATTTAAAAGTGCTTTAGATCTCACAAAAGTAGATTCACTTCTTAGAGACATGGTATATAATTTTTTAATATCTTCTTCTTCAAAATCAGAAGATTTCCAGTTGGAATATTTCAAAATAAATTGAGCAAATAACAATGAACCTTTATTGTTATTGATATTTTTCTTCAATGAATTTTGCAGCAATGAAAAACTTGAAACATTTTTGATGCTCTCCCCTATTGCACTTTCAATTGCAATACGATCCGGTTTTGTTTCTACTTTAAAATATTTATTAATATCTTTTAAAGAATTATTGATGCTGTTTTCTTCTTTTTTACCTTTTTCTTCCCAGGCATCTTTCAATCCGACAGTCTTGTTAAACACTAATTTTGAAGGAGTTGAGTCTTTATCAACCGTAAAATATCCTAAACGCTGAAACTGAAATTTATCTTCATTTTGAGCTGTGGCTAAACTTGGTTCTACAAACCCTTTTACAATTTCTAATGAATTTGGATTTACAAAATCTAAGAAATTTTTGTCTTTATAACTGTCCGGAGCTTCATCTGTAAACAAACGATCGTACAAACGAACTTCTGCTTCAACAGCATGAGAAATAGAAACCCAATGTAAGGTTCCAGACACTTTTCTCTGGCTTGCTTCTGTGCCGCTTCCGCTTAAAGAATCAGTATCATAAGTAACATGAATCTCTGTAATATTTCCTGCTGTATCTCTTACAACACTTTCTCCTTTAATGATATAAGCATTCTTCAGACGTACTTCTTTTCCTAATGTCAAACGGAAAAACTTAGCTGGAGCTTCTTCTAAAAAGTCCTCTCTTTCAATGTATAATTCACGAGAAAAAGGCACTTTTCTGAAACCTGCATTTTCATCTTCCTGATTATTTTCGGCTTCCAGCCACTCCTCTTTTCCTTCAGGATAATTGGTAATGATCAATTTTACAGGATCTAAAACCGCCATTACACGAGGTGCAATTTTGTTTAAATCTTCGCGAATACAAAATTCTAAAACCGATACATTTATTAAATTATCACGTTTTGCTATACCAATTGTGTTGGCAAAATTACGCAATGAAGCAGCAGTGTAACCGCGTCTTCTTAACCCTGAAATAGTTGACATTCTAGGATCATCCCAACCGTTAACATGCTTTTCTTTAACCAGTTGCTGTAATTTTCTTTTACTAACCACGGTATGAGATAAGTTACGTCTTGCAAATTCTCTTTGCTTAGGACGAATCTGATTTTCATCAATAATCTGGTCTAAAAACCAGTCGTATAATTCACGGTGAGGCAAGAATTCAAGTGTGCAAAATGAGTGTGAGATTTCTTCTAAATAATCACTTTGTCCGTGTGCCCAATCGTACATTGGATAGATTTTCCAATCGTCTCCCGTTCTATGATGATGTCTGTGTAAAATCCTGTACATGATAGGATCACGCATTAACATATTCGTCGATTTCATGTCTATTTTGGCACGAAGAATGTGGGTACCAGCCTCAAATTCACCGCTTTTCATCCTTTCGAATAAATCTAAATTTTCTTCAACAGAACGATTTCTGTACGGACTATCGGTTCCAACAGTAGATGGAGTTCCTTTTTGAATCGCCATATCTTCAGAAGACTGACTATCAACATAGGCTTTATCTTTTTTAATTAATAAAACAGCCCAATCGTATAATTGCTGGAAATAATCAGATGCATAACGTTCTTCTGCCCACGTATAACCCAGCCATTCGACATCTTTTTTAATAGCATCAACAAATTCCTGCTCTTCTTTTTCTGGATTGGTATCGTCAAAACGTAAATTTACAGGTGACTGATAATCAATTCCTAAACCAAAATTTAAAGCAATTGAACTGGCGTGTCCAATATGCAAATAACCGTTTGGTTCTGGTGGAAAACGAAAATGAAGTTTAGTTTGCGAAAGACCTGATTTAAGATCTTCCTCTATGATTTGTTCAATAAAATTGAGTGATTTCTCTTCTGATGCCATTATTTTATAGTAATTTTAGCAAAGATAAAAAAAAGGTTTCAGGTTTCAGGTTTAAAGTTACTTAACTGGCGTTAAACCTGAAACTTTAAACTTGAAACTAAATTTATTAGTATTTTTGTATAAATATTGCAAGTTATGAGACAATTAACTGTTACAATTCCAGACGATTTTTACGAAACTTTTATTAGTTTTTTTAAACATGTTCCAGACGTTTCTATAAATGAAATTCAAGAGAATGAAATTCCGCTTTGGCAACAAGAAATGGTTTTAGATCGAATCAAAAATGCTAAACCAGAAGATTATATAAGTTGGGAAGAATCTAAAAAAAAGCTTAACGCTAAATGGAATAAATAAATGTTTGAAATAATTATTCTCTTACGTGCTGACCTAGAAGCAGATGAGATTGCTGAATATTATGAATCTTTATCTAACGGATTAGGAACAAAATTCATAAATGAATATCAGGATTATGTAGAAACTCTAAAGACATTTCCTTTTTTTGAAGAAAAATATAATGTAGTTCGTACTTTACCTTTAAAGAAATTCCCTTATACAATTCATTTTACGGTTGATGAAAATGAAAAAATCGTTTCTATACAAGCTGTAACATCAAATTACCAAGATCCAAACACTACAAGAATAAAATTATAAAAATGGGAGTTATAAAACTAAAAAACATCCGCACTTTTTCCTACCATGGATGTTTAATTGAAGAAGGAAAAATTGGCTCAGATTATACAGTCGATCTAAAAATCAAAACCAATTTACAGCAATCGGCACAAACTGATCATCTTGCAGACACGGTAGATTATGTGCATTTAAACAGAATTGTCGCTGAAGAAATGGCAATTCGCTCGCATTTATTAGAACATGTAGCGAAAAGAATCAATATTCGTGTACTTGCAGAAATTGAAAGTGTAGAAAAAACAACAGTTTGGGTTTCTAAAATAAATCCGCCTATTGGTGGTGATGTTGAATCAGTTACTATAAAAATGACGGAAATTAGAAGGTAATTTATCCAAATAAAAAAGTAAATTTTTAAAATACTTCATTTTAAACTTTTGAATTTTAAAGATTTTAGTTACTTTTGCCATCCGTTCAACTACGGCGTCGTGGCCGAGCGGCTAGGCTGGGCTCTGCAAAAGCTCCTACTCCGGTTCGAATCCGGACGATGCCTCAAGAAGAGATACAGAAATGTATCTCTTTTTTTTATGTTTAATTTTTAGAAAAAATTAGATAAAGATTGACGTTCGAATCCGGACAATAACTCAAAACCTTCAATGAAACTTGGAGGTTTTTATGTTTAATTTTTAGAAAAAATTAGATAAAGATTGACGTTCGAATCCGGACAATAACTCAAAACCTTCAATGAAACTTGGAGGTTTTTTTTTGTTTAATTTTTAGAAAAATCAGATAAAGATTGACGTTCGAATCCGGACAATAACTCTAAACCTTCAAGGAAACTTGGAGGTTTTGATGTTTAATTTTTCCACAATCTTGTCATTTCGACCGAAGGGAGAAATCGCACTAGAAATTCCTCAAAGTACTTTAACAATCTTTGTCGACTCACGTGTACGATTTCTCCCTTCGGTCGAAATGACAAACTTTGTGTGAATACCTTCGTGAAATTGCTTCGTTCCTCGCAAGGACTCACTTTGAGTAATAAACACAAAAAAGCCCCTGAAATCAGAGGCTTAAATTTATAATTTGAGTTATTAACAACTACTTATTTTCTATCTTCTCAAAAGCATTTCGAACCATTTCTTTTTCTTTTGGAAACCAACCCTGTGTTATCAACACTACTCCAAAAATCATTAAAACAATACTAATTATTTTTTTAATTTTTACAATATTGGTGGGTGTCATTTTAGTTTTTAATTGCTTGGCTAATAATATTTTAAGACAGTCAACTAATAAATAAGTGATAATTACTGAAGTAAAAAATGTAATCATTCTTGAGTTCTGCATCTCTAATTTTGGACCGATAGAAATGATAACTGCCAGCCAAAAACCCAGAACACCAATGTTGATAACGTTCAATAAAAAACCTTTTATAAACAAACTTCCGTAGTTTCTTTTGATGATATCACGGTCAATTTCTTCATCGTTTATTTTTTCTCCCTGCTTTAATCTTACGAAAGAAATTATACCATAAACAAGCATAAGAATGCCTCCAAAAATAAAAAGTGCGGGTTTGTCTTTTAAACTCTGAATTAGTCTATAACTTCCTAAATATGCGATTGCAATAAAAAAAATATCCCCTAATACCACACCAAGATCAAAAACTATTGCAGCCCTGAATCCTTTTGTAATACTGGTTTCCAGTAGTATAAAAAATACCGGACCTACCATAAAACTTAAAAAAAGTCCCCATGGCAGTCCAGCCAAAATATCATTTATCATTCAAATAGAATTTCTTATTTTACTTCTTCGATTTTACCTCCAAAAACCGTTTTCTGATTAATTTGTTTTGGTTTTCCATAAATGTAAATAGAGCCTCCTGCGCTTACTTTTGCATCTACAAGGGTAGAAGCATTCACATCTGCTTTTCCTCCCGCAGAAACGCTTACTTTAGTTTGAGAAGTGCTTAATTTACTTGCCAGAAGATATCCTCCTGCTCCAAGACTTGCATCCTGGTTGGAAGCTTTACCAGATAATGTGATTTCTCCGCCTGAAACTGAACTTACATTTAGTTTATCAACATCCAAATCTACGTTAATCTTACCGCCTTCTTGTGCACTTACCTTAAAAACAGTAGCTTTTATTGTTTCTTTGCTGGAAACATATGATCCTTCGTTAACATCGATAAGTTCTAAATGTTTGTAGTAGACCGTAATATCCAGATCATCGCCCGATAATAATTTAGGAAAAGGCATTCTCAGTTTTAATAATCCTGACTTGTTTACCACTTCAACTTCTGCCTCACGAGCTCCTTTAATCACAATCTTATTTTCTGAAGACTGCACTAATTTTACACTTAATTTATCAAAAACCTTAACCGAATCAAAATCTCCTAATTGTTTGGTAACCTGACCAAAAGACATCTGAACAAATAAAATTGCCGCTCCTATAATTAACTTTTTCATACTTTTATTTTTTAAATTAAACTCCTTATTCTGCTCGTCGCAAAAAATGAAAATCCAGTTGTTTCTTCACTAAATCGGCATTTTTTACTTTAACATAAATTTCATCTCCTAATTGTAAAATGCTGTTTGAAGTCGCTCCAACCAATGCATATTGCTTTTCATCGAAAGTATAATAATCATCTTTAATTTCTCTGATTCTTACCATCCCTTCGCATTTGTTAGACACGATTTCAACATAAATTCCCCATTCTGTAACTCCTGAAATAACACCAAGGAATTCTTCGTCCTGATGATCCTGCATGTATTTTACCTGCATGTATTTAATACTGTCGCGCTCTGCATTGGTTGCTAAACTTTCCATATTCGAACAATGCAGACATTTTGTTTCGTACACTTCTTCGTCTACAGATTTTCCTGCATCCAGATAAAACTGTAACAAACGGTGTACCATAACGTCCGGATAACGACGAATTGGCGAAGTAAAATGGCTGTAATAATCAAAAGCTAAACCGTAGTGGCCAATATTTTCTGTAGAATATTTGGCTTTACTCATACTTCTAATTGCCAGCGTATCAATTAAATTCTGTTCTTTTTTACCGTTTACTTCTTCCATCAATGCATTCAAAGACTTAGAAATATCGCCTTTGTTACGGAAATCTATTTTATAACCAAATTTAGCAATTACGGTTTGCATCGCAATTAATTTGTCTTCGTTTGGTTCATCGTGAATTCTGTAAATGAATGTCTTCTTTTGTTTTCCAATGTATTCGGCCACTTTTCTGTTTGCCAAAAGCATGAATTCTTCAATCAGATGATTGGCATCTTTTGAAACTTTGAAGTATACTCCTTCCGGTTCACCTTCCGCATCCAAATTAAATTTTACTTCTACTTTATCAAAAGAAATAGCGCCATTCTGCATTCTTTTCTTTCTTAAAATTTTCGCTAATTCATCTAATTTTAAAGTGGCCTGCGTAATTTCATCTGAAACAACATATGATTCTCCTGTAATCGAAATATCAGCCGGAATCGTATTGTCTTTTGTTTCAATAATATACTGCGCTTCTTCATAAGCAAAACGCTGATCTGAATAAATTACTGTTCTTCCAAACCATTGGTTGATAACTTGTGCACTTTCTGAAACTTCAAAAATGGCAGAGAACGTATATTTCTCTTCATTAGGACGCAAAGAACAGGCAAAATTTGATAAAACTTCCGGAAGCATCGGTACTACTCTATCGACTAAATAAACCGAAGTGGCACGTTGATAGGCTTCATCATCTAAGATGGTTCCTTCTTCCAAATAATAAGAAACATCGGCAATATGAATTCCTATTTCGTAATTTCCATTTTCTAATTTTTTGAAAGACAAGGCGTCATCAAAATCTTTTGCATCTTTTGGATCTATCGTAAACGTAAGTGTATCACGCATATCACGACGTTTTGCAATCTCAGATTCCTGAATCGACGTATCTATTTTTTGTGCAAAAACCTCTACTTCTACCGGAAAATCTGCCGGCAAACCGTATTCGGCTAAAATGGCATGAATCTCTGTATTGTGTTCTCCTGGTTTTCCTAAAACTTTAACCACAGATCCAAACGGACTATCGGCTCTTTTTGGCCAGTCTTCAATCGTAACTAAAACAACATCGCCATTTTCAGCTTCTCCAATTTTATCTTTCGGAATAAAAATATCCGTATACATTTTAGGATTTGCTGTGGAGACAAAAGCAAAATTGGGCTGAATGTCAATCACTCCAACAAAATCTGTTTTATTTCTTTCTACAACTTCAATTACTTCACCTTCAGGTCTTTTTCCTTTTCTTCTGTTATAAACGTAAACTTTTACTTTGTCTTTATCCAGTGCACGATTCAAATTGTTTGTCGGAATAAAAACATCTTCTGAAAAATCAGGACAAATAAAATACGCCGTTTTTCTGCTGGTCATATCAATTGTACCTTCGTAATAATCCTGGCTTTCGGCTTTTACTAAATATTTGCCAGGTTCAGATTCTATAATTTTTTTTGCGGCAGCCAGAATCTTTAGATCTTTTATAATTTGATTTCTGCTTTTAGTGTCATCAAGTTCCAGCTTTGCTCCTATTTGTTTGTAATTAAATGCTTTATTAGGACTTTGCGATAAAATTTTAAATATTTTGCTTGAGAAGTCGCTCTCTGTTTTTATCGGCTTTCTAATTTTCTTACTCATATATCTTTTTCTTAAAAGTTTAAAATTACAAATAAGATACCATATAATAGATTTTAACAAATAAATTATTAAAAAAATAACTTCGTATCTTTACGAAAAGACCCTTTATGGAAAGCTTTAAAACCATCGCTATATTCAATTACCTGCACGAAACCGTAATTCTGAAACACTTATTAGAGCAAGACGAAATTCCGTATTATTTTGAAAATGAAATGACGCTTTCTGTCGTTCCCATGTATACGACTGCACTTGGCGGTATTAAACTTAAAGTTCATCCAAATGATTTCGAAGAAGTGCAGCAAATTTTGGATCAGCTCAACAATCCGCTTAAAATCGTTTAAACAGTTCTTTTCTTCAATTTCAAAAATTTAATTTTCTTTTTAAACTTTCAAAGTTGTCAACATATATTAAATACAACAAAAAGAAAAATTTAAATTTAATTAATTTATGGTTGTTATTATAGCTTGTTAATATGTGATATAAATTTATTTTTAAATGTATTGAAATGAAGTTTTACTTACTTATATAGAGTTATCAACATAGTTAAATAGAGTTAAAGGATTAATTTTTAAGACTTTTTGAATTTTAGTTAACAATGGTTAACAACCAAAAATGAATTGATTTTGTAGATAACTTCATAACTCGAATTTTGTTGAAAATCGCATTTTTGATATTGATAACTTTTCTAAAAATTCATGAAAGTTTATTAGGTTTTTTCATTCCGGTTTTGGATTAGGTTTTTTTTCGACACAACCAAAAAAAACTTCTAATTTTCTATCTTAACTTATTAACAAATAATGTTAATTTAAAGTTAACTGAATATCAACGAATTACGTTTTGGTATTAACATTCTAAAATTTTAACAAAAAGATTATTTATTTCTAATTGATAATCAATATCTTATAGAGATATTAAGATTGTTAATAACTGTTAAGATTTTGATGTTTAAGTAGTTGTGAAATATACCTTTTTTGCCACGAATTTCACGATTACGTACTAATTTTGAATTGTATTCTTAAAAGTTATTTTAAAAATAATTTGTGAAAATTAGTGTATTTAGTGGCAGTCATTTATTTATTGAGTAAATTTGCAGGACACAACTTAATAGTATTTAAAATGAAAATTTCGATAGGAAACGACCACGCAGGACCAGATTATAAAAAAGCAATTGTGACGATGCTTAAAGCAAAAGGATATGAAGTAACCAATTACGGAACAGATTCTGAAGATTCTGTTGATTATCCTGATTTTGGACATCCTGTGGCAAATGATGTTTCTGAAGGAAAGGCCGATTTTGGAATCGTCATCTGTGGCAGCGGGAACGGAATTGCCATGACAGTAAACAAACATCCAAAGGTGAGAGCTGGTTTATGCTGGACGAAAGAAATCGCGTATTTAACCCGTTTGCATAATGATGCCAATATTGTGAGTATTCCGGCACGTTATACCTCTATTCCGCAGGCAGTAGAAATTGTCGAAACATTTTTATCCACAGCATTCGAAGGCGGAAGACACCAAAACAGAGTGAATAAAATCGCTTGTCAATAAAAAGTTCAAAAAAATCGGGTGCTCCGCACCTATAAATAAAAGCAAACCGGGCGGATTTTTTAAAATTCACCCGGTTTTTGTATTTTGAATTGTTAATAAAGCGGAGCTACTGACTGAATTAACGTTTTTGATAAGTATATGACTCGATTTAGTTATTTCCAGATCCTAAAAACCAAACAAAATCTAAAAAATTATAGCTGTAAACAAATTTTAGAATCAAGATTAAAATTTGAATAAAAACAATAGCCGAAAACTTTATTACAAAAGAAGGTTTACTGATTTTATGTCTAAAAATGACCATTGCCAATAGCAAACCAACAGAACCGCCAAAAGCAGCAAGCGCAAAAAGTGTATTTTCAGAAATTCGCCATTTATGTTTGACAGCCAAATGTTTATCATATCCGGCGAATATAAAAGCGGTAAAATTTATAACTAAAAGATAAAGTATTAAAATATTCATTTGATTAAAATTACGGCAAAGATATTCTTTTAATCTACTGGAAACTTCATTTATTTATAAAATTTAACAAGAATAATAATTCATTATAATGCTGTAAAATCGATGATCTGATTTCATTAAGGATAAAAAAATTAAAGCTTTTTATTTTCGCAAATAAGTTTATTTTTGTTAAAATTTACGCCCCAAAAATACTTAGTAAACCTATATGAAAAGAATATTTTATCTGGCATTTTTCTCAGTTCATTTTTTATCTGCCCAAGAAAAATCAAAAATACTTTACCGGAATGAAGTAGTGTACTTAACCAATAAAAGTAAACTAGAAATAGAATCTTTTATTGAAGAGCAAAGAGAAATTGCTAAAAGCAAAAACGTCGAAGACTACTCAATCAACATTCCGTATGATAATTTTAGTGAAATTTCGAATATAAAAGGTGCAGCGATAAACGCTAAAACCAATAAAAAAAACAAATTATCACAGTACGAAATCAGCACTAATGAGTTAAAACAAAATAATGTTTTTTATAGTGATAATAAGTACAAACACTTCGATTTTAGTTTTGTAGAAGACAAATCAAAAATAGAATATTCGTATAAAGTAAAGCAAAATGAACCAAGGTTACTTTCGTACTTTGCTTTTCAGCACGAACTGCAGACGGTAAGTTCTAAGTTCGAAATAAGGTCGGATTCATCAATTGAAATTGGATATAAACTTTTTGGATTCAATCAGGATAAAATTACCTTCACAAAAACTACCGAGGGAAATGTAGACGTTTATACCTGGAAAATAGCCGATATGCCTGCTTTTGAAGACGAAAGCAGATCGCCAAATTTTATTTATTTTCTGCCGCATATCGTGTATTACATTAAAAGTTATTCCAAGGAAAATAAAAAAGAAGAAATTTTTTCTGATGTCAAACACCTTTACAAATGGTATTATTCCCTGGTAAAAGATGCGAATAAATTAGATCAGACGGCTTTAAAAAGCAAAACTTCAGAATTAATAAAAGACAAAACCACTCAAAAAGAAAAAGCCAAAGCAATTTACAATTGGGTACAGCAAAATATACATTATGTAGCGTTTGAATATGAAATGGGAGGTTTTATCCCGCGCGACGCAGCCTCGGTTTTTGATAAAAAATATGGTGATTGTAAAGATATTTCGAACGTATTAAACGAAATGTTCAAATCAGCAGGAATTGAGTCCAATTTAGTCTGGATTGGCACAAGAGACAAACCGTATAGTTTTGAAGAGGTTCCAACGCCATTGGTGAGCAATCACATGATTACGGCGGTAAAAATTGACAAACAAAGATATTTTGTAGACGGAACCGATTCTTTTTGTCCGTTTACATTTCCGTCAGCAATGATTCAGGGAAAAGAGGCACTTATTGGGATTTCTGAAGAAGAATTTCTAATAGAAAAAGTGCCGGTTATCGACAAAAAAGAAAACCGGCTGAAAATCGACATGAAATTAAAAATCGATGAAAGTGCGGTTTCAGGAACGGCAAAACTTTTGCTTTCAGGTTATGAGAAAAGTTATTTCTTAAACATTTTATCCGGAAATAAACAAAAGGAAGAAGAGATTCTAAAAAACGGACTGGCGCGCTATAATCAAAAGCTGGAAATCGAAACGACTGATGTAAAGAAGAACGAATACGAAAACAAAGATTCTGAACTTTCCTATCAATTTAAACTTGATTCCTGGGTCAAAAAAATTGGCAGTCAGCTAATTGTAAAACCTATTTTACTGGCACCTTTTAAAGATTATATTATTGATGTAAAAGAGAGAAAACTGTCTATAGAAAACGACAATGCTTTTGTAGACGAGTTTACTTATACATATGAAATCCCCGAAAATTATCAGCTGGATTTTATACCTGAAAACAGTAAAAAAGAAAACGAGAATATAAGTTATGAAATAGCTTATAAAAAAGACAAGAAAAACTTAATAGTATCTCAAAAAATAGGCCTCAAAAAATTAGTAATCGAAACCAATGAATTTGAGAGCTGGAATGCTTTAGTAAGTGATTTAAACAGCCAATACAACCAATCTATAATTTTAATTAAAAAATAATGAAAAAAATATTAGTCGTTCTTCTACTTTCTTTTTTAATCAAAACACAAGCGCAGGAAATTAAAAGTTATACTTGGGACGCCGTTCCTAATTTTAAAGCCATTCCTGAAGAATATAAAAAACAGCCGGCCGTTATCTTGCTGGACAAAAGATGGGTTCATACCAGAATTAACACTAATACATACGGATTTGCAAAATTTAAAATGGAGCATTTTGCCGTAAAAATCAACGAAGCATCAGAAATCAGCAAATACAATAAAGTGGTCGCCGAAGACAACACCACTATTCGCGACACCAAAGATTTTCATGCCAGGGTAATCAAACCAAACGGAGATATCAGAGTTTTATCTGAGAGCCAGATTGTAAATTCAGATGTAAAAAATGTGAAATCGACGGTTTTTGAAGGCGTTGAAAAAGGAGATATCTTAGAGTATTATTTCATTTTAAAAGAAAATCCAACCTCAAACGGAATAGAAATTTACCAGAAAGATGCACCTGTGCTTTATGCCGAATTTACGCTTACAGATTCTGGTTCTGCAGATTCGAGAGTATTCGCTTCTCCTGAATTTAAAAACAATAATGTTCGCAGTAAAATTGTGTATTCGGCAGAAAACATTCCGGCTTTAGCGGTTGAAAGAAATTCAAAAAAATTCAAAAACCTGGTTAAGGTATTGTATCTCATTACCGATTCTTCGGCGGCAATGAGAGATAAACAATGGGATCCTTATTTTAAAAGTTATATCAAAAATAAGCCGTATGCTTTTTCAAACGGCGAGGTTAAAAAACTGATTCAGAAATTAGACTTAAAAGATAAAAATACCAACGAACAGCTGATCATTCTGGACGAATATATTAAGACCCATTTTGAATCTTATGCAGAGGGAGAAAGTATTAACGTACGCATTAAAATTACAGAAGGCAATTCAAAATTAGCTCCCAGAGATTTTATTTTGCTTTATAAATATGCTTTCGATGCGCTAAAAATCCCGTATGAGCTTATTATGACTGAAGATCGATTTGTTGGGGATCTTGATGAAGAAATGATGACTTTTCATGAATTTACCGAGCTTAACTTTTATTTTAGAGACCTCAATAAATTTATTGCACCCAATCAGGAATACCTTTCTTACGGAAATCCGCCATATGAATTTCAGGATACAAAAGCTAAAGGTTATAATGTGCCAAAGAAAGAAGGCAGTTATATTTTTATTCCGGTAATTTCATCAGATTTTACTAAAAACGAAACAGAATCCATCGTAACTTTGAACGCTGATTTATCAAAAGTAACAATCGAAAAGAAAATAGCAAATACAGGTTATACGGGTCAAATGCTGCGTTATGCGTATAATGATTTAGCTAAAAATGAAGAGAAAAAAGGACTTGTCGATCTTGTCAAAGATGTTGCTCTTGAAGGTATAGATGTGAAGCTTTTAGAGCATACAGCCGAAAATTTAGAGTTCAAAAATAATTATACAAATACACCGTTTATCATTAACACAAAGGTAGAACCGGTAGAATCGTTTGTAGAAAAAGCAGGAAATCTGTTAATGATTAATTTGGGAAAAGTGATAGGAAACCAAGCCAATCTGTATCAGGAAAATACCAGAAAAACCGATATCGATTTGAAATATGCTAGAGAATTTCACAATAAAATAATCTTTAATATTCCGAAAGGATATCAGGTCGATCATTACAATGATTTAGTGATTGATAAAGTGATGAAATATGACGAAAATAAAAACTGTTTGTTTAAATCGACAGTAAAAGTTGTAGACAATCAGGTTATAATTACTGTTGACGAAAAGTACAAAGCAATAAATTATCCAAAAGAAGTTTATCAGGAATATAGAAAAGTTTTTAACGCATCAGCTGATTTTAGTAAAGCAAGTATCGTGTTAAAACCAATTAAAAAGAAATAAGGTATTTCTCGGTAAGTGATGTGATACAGGTTTTAACCGGAACAGGCAGACCTCGAAAATATTGAGGAGATTTAAAAACTAAACTTTTAAAAGAAGGAAGTGAAACGTCCGATAAAATCGGACAGACACTGCAGATACTGAAACATTTCATTTTTGATTCTAAAATAATAAAAACACATAACCATTGTAAACTTTGCGAGACACTTTGCAAACTTTGCGGTTAAAATAAATAAGATGACTAATATTCAATTCATTGCCAGGACTGTTCAGACAGCCGCAATCAACATTCAAAAAACAGTTCAGTTATTAGAAGAAGACTGTACCATTCCGTTTATTTCGCGTTATAGAAAAGATACAACGGGAAATCTGGATGAAGTTCAAATCGAGCAGATTGCCAAGCTTCAAAAAGAATATGAAACGATTGTAAAACGTAAAGACGCGGTTCTGAAATCTATCGAAGAACAAAAAGCGCTTACGCCGGAATTAAAACAAAAAATCGAACTGAGTTTTGATTTACAGGAAATCGAAGATTTTTACCTTCCCTATAAAAAGAAGAAAAAAACAAAGGCAGATGTAGCGCGCGAATTTGGTTTAGAACCTTTGGCAAAAATCATTATGTCTGAAAATGATGTTGATGTCGATTTTATTTCAACTCAATATCTGAATGAAAATGTGAGGAATGAAGAAGCGGCGATGCAGGGCGCAAGAGATATTATTGCCGAATGGATCAACGAAAATATTTATGTTCGTAAACAATTGCGACGATTGTTTCAACGAAAAGCAATGATTGGAACGAAAGTCGTAAAAAAGAAAGCCGAAGAAGAAGGAGCACAAAAATTCAGTCAGTATTTTGATTGGGAAGAACCTTTGACAAAAGCGCCTTCGCACCGTTTATTAGCCATGCTTCGCGCCGAAAACGAAGGTTTTGTAAAGATGAAAGTAGACGTTGATATCGACGAAGCATATGATGTTATTGATGAATTGATCATAAAAAAACAAAACAGCACCACAGCTCACTTACAGTTAGCAATTGAAGACAGTTACAAACGCTTACTGAATCCGGCTATTGGAAACGAAACGCTGCAGGAAGCAAAAGCAAAAGCCGATGCCAATTCGATTCAGGTTTTTGCCAATAATTTAGGACAGCTTTTATTAGCACCGCCTTTGGGCGAAAAACGAATTTTGGCCATTGATCCAGGATTTAGAAGCGGCTGTAAAGTAGTTTGTCTGGACGAAAAAGGCGATTTATTGTACAACGAAACGATTTATCCACATGCACCTCAAAACGAAGAGGCAATGGCGATCAAGAAAATCCGTTCGATGGTAAACGCGTATCAAATCGATGCGATTTCGATCGGAAACGGAACTGCTTCGAGAGAAACCGAATTTTTTATCAAGAAAATCGCTTTCGACAAACCACTGCAGGTTTTTATTGTTTCAGAAGCTGGAGCTTCGGTATATTCAGCCTCAAAAATTGCCAGAGAAGAATTCCCTAATTATGATGTTACGGTGCGTGGCTCGGTTTCTATTGGCAGACGACTTTCAGATCCGTTAGCAGAGCTGGTAAAAATTGATCCAAAGGCAATTGGCGTAGGCCAATATCAGCACGACGTAGATCAGACGAAATTAAAGGAAGAACTGGATAATACGGTAATTCGCTGCGTGAACTCCGTTGGAATTAATATTAATACGGCAAGTAAACATTTACTAAGTTATGTGAGTGGAATAGGAGAAAAGCTGGCAGAAAACATTGTGCAGTATCGCTCAGAAAACGGCCCGTTTGAAGACAGAAAACAATTGAAAAAAGTGCCTCGCTTAGGCGAGAAAGCGTATCAGCAAGGCGCGGCTTTTATTAGAATTTCGAATGCTAAAAATCCCTTAGACAATTCCGCCGTGCATCCGGAAGCCTATCCGGTTGTAGAAAAAATGGCAAAAGATTTGAAAATTTCGGTAAACGACTTAATTGCCAACAAAGAGAAAACAGCCCTAATTAAGGCCGAAAACTATATTACGCCTGAAATTGGTTTACTAACGCTGAAAGACATCATAAAAGAGCTTGAAAAGCCAGGATTAGACCCGAGAAAGTCAGCTAAGGTTTTTGAATTTGACGCGAATGTAAAATCAATCAAAGATTTGAGAACCGGAATGATTCTGCCGGGAATTGTGAACAACATTACCAATTTCGGCTGTTTTGTCGATATCGGAATCAAAGAAAGCGGTCTGGTTCATATTTCGCAATTGAAAGCCGGTTTTGTAAGCGATGTAAACGAAGTGGTAAAACTGCATCAGCATGTCGATGTAAAAGTTACCGAAGTTGATGAAGACAGAAAAAGAATTCAGCTGACGATGGTTTTGTAAAAACATTTTTTGAAATGCTAAATTCCAAAAAACGATCCCAAATTACCATGTAGTTTGGGATTTTTGTTTTAAATAATAATCTGCTAAGGTTAAGATAATTAAGTTTAATTCTATAATTAAGTAATTCTTTTTCTATTTATTTGTTAAAATAATTCTTACCTATTACGCTATATTTGCGGGAAAGTAAACCCCAAAAATACCATGAAAAAAATTATTTTAATCCTGATTGCATTATTATTTTCTACCATTGGACATGCTAAATTTTACAAAGCAATTTTGTACATGGAAGACGGAACAAAGAAAAAAGGTTTAGCCGAAATGGTAGAAAGTGAAGATTCAAAAGTAACTTTCAAGACAGATGAAAAAGCTAAAAAAGAAAAAATAGCGAGTACTGATATTAAAAAAATTGAATATTTTGATGAAGAGGAATGTATTACTACTTTAGAACTGCTGTATGCAAAGACAGCAAACCTCTTTTCCGGAAAATTTTCGAATTCTAAAAAGAAAGTCTGGTTTAATATTCTTTATGAAAAAAACATAAAAATTGGCTGTATTGGCGCTTCAGGAAGTATAAGACCCAATGCAGGCGGTACTAGTACAGTGGTTACCTCTCCAAGCAGTTCTTATTTTTTTGGAAAGAAAAACAGCGATGCATTGGTTTTTGGATATTTTACAACGGCAAACACTATTGGCGCTATCGGAACAGATTCATTATTAAGAAAAATGGCCAGAGAAGCATTTGCTGATTGTCCAAAATTAGTGGAAGCATTTGAGAAAGAAGACTTTAAACTGAAAACTTTACTGGATCAGGTTGTAACGATTGCTGAGAAGATAAAGTGTAAATAAACGACAGCATTACCCAACAAAAAAGCCTAAACTGTATTAGAGTTTAGGCTTTTTAATAAGGTTAAAAAAAATTATTTAATTTCTTCCTCTTCTTTTTTAACAGCAGGTGCAGTTTGATCGTCTTTAGCAGCGTTTTTAAATTCCTTGATTCCGCTTCCTAAACCTTTCATTAATTCTGGAATTTTTTTACCTCCAAAAAGTAATAACACAATACCTACTATTACAAGGATTTCTGTAAGACCTAATCTTCCCATGATTGTTATATATTTAATGCCGAAGCAAATTGTTTTTCTTATTTTGAGCAAAGGTATATAGAAATATACGAAGAAGAAGTGTTTTTGGATTAAAATATTTGGTTCTGGCAGCGTTAAATATTTTATAAAATCGTAAATTAAGCGGATTCGTTCTAATTTCGCCAGTAGCAGCAAGGCGATTAATTATTATATTTGCTCGTATAAACAACCCTAAATGGCAAAGAAAAAATTCAATTTCAGAAAAAAATTATTCATCAAAAACCGATTGGTAATTTTGAATGAAGACACTTTTGAAGAAATTTTTTCTTTCAAACTTACCTTAATGAACGTCTTTGTTGTATTCTCATTAGGCGGTATATTCTTAATTTTAATCACCACTTTTATCATTGCTTTTACACCTTTAAGAGAGTTTATTCCCGGATATTCTTCTTCTGAATTAAAACGAAATGCCACTGAACTGGCTATAAAATCTGATTCGCTGACGGTAGCTTTAAAGAAAAATGAAGCCTATATAAAAGGAATTCAAAAAGTATTAAGAGGAGAATTAGAATATGCAAAATTCAATAAAGATTCTATTTTAGCTGAAACAGATGAGCCTTCAAAAGTAAACATGACAGCTTCTGAAGAAGAACTTCAATTACGAGGAGAAGTGGCTAAAATGGAGAAAGAGTCGAATGAAAAAGTCCCAGGTAAAAACAAAGCGGCAAAAAAATAATACCATAAAAAATGTCTATTAAATCAGTAGCGGCAAAATTATTTGCCAGTAAAATATATTATAAAACGCAGGCTTGGTCAAAAAAACCAGTCGAAACGCAGCAAGAAGTATTCAGGAGTTTGATCAACGGCGCCAAAGAAACGCAGTTTGGTACGGATCATCATTTTGATAAAATAAAGACCGTTCACGATTTTAAAAAACGTGTTCCTGTGCGCGACTACGAAGATTTAAAATCGTATATCGATAAAGTGAGAATGGGGGAGAAGAATATTCTCTGGAAAGGAAAACCCCTTTATTTTGCCAAAACTTCCGGAACCACATCTGGCGCAAAATACATTCCGCTGACCAAAGAATCAATGCCGTATCATATTGAAGCGTCGCGAAATGCAATTTTGCATTATATATATGAAACCGGAAATGCTGATTTTGTCGACGGAAAAATGATTTTCCTGCAGGGAAGCCCGATATTGGTTGAAAAATACGGAATTAAATTTGGGAGATTATCCGGGATCGGGGCGCATTTCGTGCCTAAATATCTTCAAAAAAACAGAATGCCGTCCTGGGAAACCAATTGTATTGAAGATTGGGATACCAAAGTAAATGCCATTGTTGAGGAAACCATTGAGCAGAATATGACCATTATTTCGGGAATTCCGTCGTGGGTTCAAATGTATTTTGAACGTTTGCAGGAAAAAAGCGGAGGAAAGAAAATTGGCGAGTTGTTCAAAAATTTCAACTTGTTTATTTATGGAGGTGTGAATTATGAGCCCTACCGAGCGAAGTTCGAAAACATGATTGGCAGAAAAGTAGACAGCATTGAATTGTTTCCGGCTTCTGAAGGATTTTTTGCCTATCAGGATTCTCAAAAAGCAAAAGGAATGCTGCTCTTATTGAACTCAGGAATTTTCTACGAATTTATAAAAGCCGATGAATTTTTTACCGAAAACCCAAAAAGCTACACCATTGGAGAAGTCGAAATGGGCGTTAATTATGCCTTGATTGTTTCTACAAATGCGGGACTTTGGCGCTATAATATTGGCGATACCGTTCAGTTCACCTCATTAGCGCCGTACAGGGTAATCGTTTCCGGCAGAATCAAGCATTATATTTCTGCCTTTGGAGAACACGTTATTGCCAAGGAAGTCGAAAGTGCCATGAAAGAAGCCACAGAAGGAACGAAAATCGTAATAAACGAATTTACAGTGGCGCCTCAAATTACGCCGTCAAGCGGATTGCCGTATCACGAATGGATGGTAGAATTTGAAACAGAACCTGAAAATTTTGACGCTTTCGCGGAAGCGATTGACGATTCGATGCGAAAACAAAACATTTATTATGATGATTTAATTACCGGAAATGTGTTGAGAAAAGTAGTGGTAACCAAAGTTTCGAAAAACGGTTTTCAGGAATACATGAAATCGCAGGGAAAATTGGGCGGGCAGAATAAAATTCCAAGATTATCGAATGACAGAAAAATTGCAGATAATTTGAAGTAGGAAAGAACAAAATGGATCAACATACCTCATATGAACAAACTAAAAATCGAGAATGCGATTTTATAGTTCAATATCGTTTTTTTTCTGAAGAAGAAGGAGGAAGAAAAACAGGAAATCCTGTGCAAGGTTATCGTTCCGACTTTATGTATTCAGGTGATGAAAATTTAAAACAATTATGGATGATTTGGCCTGAGTTTTTAGATAATGAAAACAATGTCATTTTAGATAAATCTATACGTGTTTCGACTTCAGGTAAGGCAAAAATGTGGATATTAAATGAAACATTATTTGTATTACATAAAGATAGAGTTAAAATGGGATTAAAAGGTTTTTTTATGGAGGGACCCCATAAAGTGGCGGAATGTGAGGTAATTCAAATTGTTAATCTTAGTTTAAAATAAATGTTATTAAATAATGACATGAGCAGATTTCAGTTGAATTAACATTTTTAATTCCTAATTTCGTTTAATAAATACAAATATTAAATCTTCTCAAACAGAAGATTTTTTAAAATAAAATAGCATGAAAGAAACCAAACATATATCAAGATCTAGAGCGCAGGAATCATCTGCAGCGATAGAAAGAATGTACATTACAATGCGCCATTTATTCAACCGCGGTTTTTACAAACCAATGGGAGTTTCGGGCGATGGATTACGCGAATCATTATTGGCATTACGCCCGGAAATTTACGGAAATATAGGCGAGGAAAAAGTAGAACTAAACGGACTTTTGTACGTTATAGAACGTCTTCCGATAGGAATTGAGCAATGCCGATTCATCAATTTAACTTCAGATGAAGGCTATTCGAAATCACATTTCCAAGCCATTGTTCCTCCAAAAAGAAGAAGAAACTGTTACAGAATTGACGAAGAGCAAATGAATGTCGAAATCACGCGCGGCAGATCTGACATTTATGATATTTTGACGCATTTGACTTTTATATTCATAGAATCGCATAAAATTAAAAACCGTGTTTTATTAGACGATGGCGGCGAAGTGTCGCGCGATTGGCTGAAATTAGAACAAGCGATAATGCAGACTAAAAAACTGCCATTAATAGAAAAAGAAAAAGCAATCTCGCACGTGGCCAATATTTTAGGCAGAACGTTTGAAGAGGTGTTGGATATTTACGAAGCGTTTGGATCTGAAAATGCTCCGGACCGTTTTCTTCACGTTATTTATTGGCTGGGAAAATTAGCGATTGAAGAAGCAATTGAAAATAATAAACGAACGATAACTTTTAGTCCTGTATTAAGAGAACGTTTGGGACACCATATTCACGGCGAAATTTGGGCAACCAATATCAAGGAAGTTTTAAAGGAGAATGATCTTTTAAAGAGACCAATTCATGTAATAAGTGCAAACATGCACAGTGTGATGAATTCTATTTTTGCAACGCCGCTGTTGAAAACCAAATTCAAAGACAAATCTGATTTTTATATTTACGAAGAATTAAGCAAGTCCGGCGCCAAAGAACTTAGAAGCCATGTGGAAGAATTAGCGTTGAAAAACGGAATGATTTCATTACCGGATACTTCAGGAACCAACATCGATGTTCAGATTTTTGACACGGCGAAAATTGACTGGGCAAAAACCACATTTTCATACGCTGCTATCGATGAAGAAAAGCCTGTAATTATTGTAATGGATTATGCGTTTGGAGAGCAGGCCTATGAAACCATCGACGAACTTTTGAAACCCTATAAAAAAGAAACTTTATTAAACGTCAAATCGGTTTCGATAATGGGAAAAGCCGGAATTCTAGAAGGCGGTAAAGGCGATATTATGATTCCGTCGGCACACATAAATGAAGGAACCGCGGATAATTATTTCTTCGAAAATGAATTAACAGGCGCCATGTTTGAAGGAAACGACATTGCTGTTTTTGAAGGCGCAATGGTTACCGTTTTAGGAACTTCACTGCAAAATAGAGATTTACTGAAATTCTTTCACGAATCGACCTGGGGTGTAATTGGTCTTGAAATGGAAGGTTCTTACTACCAGAAAGCAATTCAGTCAGCCTCAAAAATTAGAAAAAGCGTGCCGCACGATATTAAAGTTCGTTATGCGTATTATGCGTCTGATAATCCTTTGGAAACCGGAAGCACATTGGCATCTGGCGGATTAGGAACTACGGGTGTCAAACCAACGTATTTGATTACTATTAAAATTTTAGAGCAGATTTTCAACGTAAAAGAAAACCTATAAATGAGTACAAATATACCCCAAAATTCAGATCAGGAAATTGATATTTTTCAGCTTTCTAAAGGTATTGGCAGTTTTTTCGACAAAATAAATGCCGCTATTTTTAGATCGATTCACTTTTTTGTGCGCAGCTGGATTGTGGTTTTGGTATTGGTTATTTTGGGTTTTGGACTTGGATGGTATCTGGATTCTAACAAAAAGTCGTTTCAAAATCAGGTTGTTGTAGCACCAAATTTTGGCAGCGTAGATTATCTGTACGCTAAAATTGATTTATTAGAGGCAAAAATTATGGCTGGCGATACTGCTTTTTTAAAAAATGAAGCTGGGATTTTGAATCCAAAAATCATCAGGAAAATAGAAATTAAACCAGTTGCCGACGTTTATAAATTTATTGAGGACAAAGAGCGAAACTTCGAACTTATAAAATTAATGGCTGAGGTTGGAGAGGTAAAAAAAGTGCTTGAAGATAATGTAACAAGTAAAAATTATACTTTTCATACCATTACTTTTCTTTCTAATAAATCGATAAGTGAAAAAGAAGTCGTTGAACCGTTATTAAAGTACTTGAATGACTCAGAATATTTTGCTGCGATTCAAAAAATTGGTTACAAAAACCTGGAACAGGAAATTGCACAAAACGATACCATAGTTGCACAGATTGATAATGTCCTGAACGGATTTTCGAACACCGTAAAAAACGGACCAAAAAATGACAAACTGGTGTATTACAACGAAAACACACAGTTAAATGACATCATAAAAACGAAACAAAATTTGATTATCGAACAAGGGAAAAACAGACTTAAATTATTAAGTTTCGACAAAACAATTAAAAAAATTAATGCGACACTAAACATCAACGACCGGAAAATTGTAAGCGGAAATTTTAAAATACTGCTTCCGTTTTTCTTTCTCCTGATTTTTGTTTTGATGAGTTTGTTCTCTCAATTTTACAAAAAGCAACTTCTAATAGCAGATTCAAAACAACAATAAAAACAATTGAATATCAATACTATTTTTGAAAAAGTCTCACAAAATCCATTTCTAAAACAAAGTTTAAGTACCTTGTTGCTGCGAATTCTTGGAGTGCTTTTATTGTTTGGTTTTACTATCTTTTTAACAAAATCCTACACTCCAAAATTGGTTGGCCAGTATGATTTTGCACGTTCGTTTCTTTTAGCAGTTGGCAGTATTTGCCTGCTGGGTTTTGATCAGTCCATTTTATATTTCAAAGGAAGGCTGGCAAGTCAAAATGCAGTTGAAGAATTAAAAAAAATATACATCAAAATGGTTAAAATGTTGTTTTTAACTTCGTTGATCGTGTTAATTATTATTCTGGCAATTGATGAAAGGATAATAAACAATTATTTTTCGGATCAGGAAGTTTATTCAATATTTTTAAAAGCAGCCTTAACTTTATTTTTTTACGGAATATCCACTTTAAACACAGAAGTTTTTAGAGCTTTAGATCAATTATATATTGCAGAACTGTTTCGAAATGTTCTTAAATATGTGCCTTTAATTTTAGGTGCGGCAGCCTTGTTTTATTGGAATAAAGAAACCTATTTGGTAGATGTTTTTCTGATCGGATTTGTTATGCTGGCCGCTATTAGTTCTCTAGTGGTTTTTAGTTATTTCAGCAAAATGGCGGTGGTAAAAACAGAAAATATCTCTCATAAAGAAATATTTCTGAGATCATATCCAATTGCGATCAGCGGTATGGCTTTGTTTTTACTAATGTGTTTTGATATCATGTTTTTGAAAAAATACCGCAATGACGAGACCGTGGCATTTTATTCGGTTGGCGTAAAAGTAATGACGATTATTTCAGTTATAATTTTAACCATAAACATTACAGTTTCATCCAAAATTGCTGAATTTTTTGCCAGTAAAAAAATAGAAGAATTAAAAAAAGAAGTAAAAAGGAGTGTTCGTTTAATCTTCGGGATAACGTTTCCCGTAATTCTTCTGCTCTGCCTTTTTTCAGAAAAAGTTTTGTCTTGTTTTGGACATCAATATATTATTGCAAAAGAAGCTTTCCTGATCTTAATTGTTGGACAGGGAATTTGCTCTGCATTTGGCTGCGCACCGGTTTATCTCAATATGACCGGAAGACAGCATATTTTTCAGGTTATTTTAATTATTGCGGTGATAATTAATTTTGGTTTAAATAGATTTTTAATTCCAATTTACGGAATGACGGGGGCAGCAATTGCATTTGTTGTGAGTTCTTTTTTCTGGAATTTTACAGCTGCAATTGTTATTTATCGTAAGGATAAAGTAAATGTTTTTTTGCATTAAGATGACAGAAGACAGCATTAAAAAAGGAGACATTTTTTTCAGCATCATTGTGCCGGTTTACAATGTTGAAGATTATTTAAGGCAGTGTTTAGATAGTATTTTATCTCAAACGTTTCGTAATTATCAGATAATTTTAGTTAATGATGGTTCAACAGATTCTTCTTTTAGAATATGTCAGGATTATAAGCAAAAATACAGCTCTATTGTACTGATTGATAAAGAAAATGGAGGTTTGTCTGATGCGCGAAACACCGGATTAATTGCTGCAAAAGGCGATTACATTATTTTTTCTGACAGTGATGATTATTGGGTGGGTAATGATGCTTTACAGAATATTAATGATTTGATTAAAGAGTCAAATGCTGATTTAATTATACACGAAGAGACCCGTTTCTTTTCACCGACAGATGCAAAATGCAAATACAATCAAAAATTTATAAAAAATAAAAAAGGTAATTTTGAAGCTGAAATTCTCGATTTGGTGTACTATGATTTATATGCTGCTTCAGCCTGGGACAAAGTAATTAGAAGAACCATTTTGCTGGACAACGAATTGTTTTTTACAGTAGGGAGAAAATCGGAAGATATTGAATGGACTGCAAAGTTGATGTATCATATCCAAACATTCAGCATCTATTCAAAATCATTTTATTTCTATCGCCAGGCAAGAAAAGGCTCCATAACTACTACCATAACTGAAAAAAACATAACGGATGTACATTTAATGGTGAAAAACGGTTTAAATGAAAAAGCAGTTCACTCTGTCATAATGAATCAGGCGGTAGAAAACTATTGGGCATGTAGTTATGTTGTGATTTTAAAAGACTTTTATGTTCTGTCTTCTAAAATGAAAAAGCAAATTTGGAACGATGTTGTTTCATGGAAATATTTGCTTAAAACCGGACGAAATTTAAAAGTGGATAAGGTAATGGGTTTTTACAGATTTTTACCTTTTAGAGCAATGATATTCTTTTTAAATGGATATCGGATAAAAACACTTTTATCTAAAAAATACAGAGCAATAAAATAATATAGATTGTAATGACGCAAATTCTAATCAAAAAAAGTACAGCAGCATTTTTGCTTATTGCGACGATCAATTTAGTCGCTGCATTTTCAGCTTTTTTTGTTTTGCCACCAAAATTTTTCTATGATGCCGCTATTATCATTTATGATAAATACAATGAAATAGGTTATTTTGGAAGTTATCCGTTAACGATTTTATTTTATAAAATTACAGGTTTAAAGTATCTGCCTTTTCCTTTAATTGCACTTTTACAATTTCCAATTTTAATCTACATTCTATATAAAATTGGAATTCCGAACAACTTCGAAAAAATAAATATCAAGAACATTTTAGTGTATTTGGGGATCTTTATGATTGTCATTTATATTTCGATGCCGTCAAAAGAGTTTATTACTTATTTGTATGTAACACCAATTGTTTTTATGTGTGTCAGGAAGCAATTTTCGTTTCAAAAAACCGTAGTGCTTTCATTAGTTTTGTTAATTATTTTTGGAGTATTCTATCGTCCGTATTTTGCTTTGATTCCTATAATCGCTGGTGGAATGTATTTAATCAGTTTCATTAATTTTAAAAATAAAACAGTAACGACCATTTTTTATGGTTTGCTGATTGCCTTTTTTTTATCGTTAAGTTATGGAATTTTAAAAGGAGAATATTTTTCAGAAATGAGCCGCGAGGTTGTAAACAAGACACGTTTAGGATCATCAGATGCAAATTCTATGATCATTCCTCCAATAAAACCTGACACGTGGTATGGCGAAATCATTGCTGTCTTTTATGGTTTTTTTACAGTAAACATTCCTGTAAATGGTTTAAAACATATTTTGTCGCCTCAAATTATCATTTTTATCGTTTGGCAGCTTTTACTGTTTTATATTCTATTAGTTCGTTTTTCTAAATGTTTAAAAGAGCGTAAAAAGTATCAGTATGAGCTTTTTATTTTGCTTATCATTTTCTCTTTTTTTATTCTTCAGGGTGTTTTTGAACCCGATTTAGGATCTGCAATAAGACATAAAATAGGCATATTTCCATTAATTTATTTTGCATTATACTATGAACATTTCAGAAAAGAACTTCAATAAAATATTTCATGTTTTTTTGTGTTTGATTGCCGTTGCCATGATTTTCAGGAAACCGTGTTCATTGGTGATTATTTTGTTTGCCGTCTTTAATTTAATATTCCTCAAAAAATTAAAATATAGCAAAACTTCATTACTATTAATGGCTTGTATTGCTTCGCCAATTTTATTAGAGTTATTGCTTTTCTGGAACAATGATTCTTTTGCAAAAGGATTGAAAGCGATTGAGAAAAGTACTTCGTTATTGATTTTCCCCTTGTTTATTATTGGAAATTATCAACGTATCAATTTTTTAAAATTAGTTCAGACATATGCTATTGTTACTACGTTAATTCTACTGTTTTTCTTCATCAGATTTAATGTTGTTTTTCCCGAATTAATGCAAAAATACCTGAACGGAATTCATTTATGGGAAATGGGTTATCAATTTGCAGACAGTATTGGTATTCATGCTCCGGCGTTGAATATGCATTTGGCTTTTGTATCGGTTGCTGGTTTTTATTTTGTTTTATACAGCTTCCGAAATCATGAAAATATAAAGTTTAAAATCGGCAGAATTGTAATTTTAGTACTGTCGTTTTTCTTTGTGCTATTTGTCAATACCAGAATGGCTTTAATCAATGTTTTAGCTGGTTTTCTAATTGTTTTCTTTTACGAAGTCAGGTCAAAATTTAATTTTAAGAAAGTGCTTTTAACCGGTTTTGCAGTTGTTGTTTTAGTAAGCGGCATTCTCTATTTCTTTGTGCAGAAAGATCCTTACATGAAAGAAAAATATTCGACAGTAAGTTTTGCTTATATGGATAAAGTAGGGAAATTAGACGAAATAGAGCATCCTGAAGTGAAGGTTTTCAATTCGCTGGTAACAAGGGTTTCTATCTGGAAATCGGCTTGGGAATTATCCATAAAAAATCTTCCTTTTGGTGTTGGTGCTTCAGATGGAAAACCGGAATTGAATAAATATTATGCAGCAACCAATCAGCATTTTTTAGCTAAATATGAATTTCCAACGCACAATCAATTTCTTGATTTTTTATTAAAGTTCGGAATTTTGGGGCCTTTAGTTGTTATGCTGTATATTTTTACAATCGGATATTTGGGTTACAGTCTTAAAAACGGAATTGTAATTTCGTTTTTTCTGATCTTTTTCACTTCCAATTTAATTGATGATTATTTACTTCGTTTTGACGGAATTGCTTTTAGCGGGTTTTGGTTTTCCGTTTTTGGAAGTTATTGGCTGCAGCAAAAATTACTGATTGTAAATCGCCAGTAATTCTTTGAAATTCTTATCCTTATCAAACAATTGATTACATCTGACAAAAGCATTTTCTCCAAAAGTATTTCGTGTTGTCGGATCTTTTAGTATTTCAAAATACTGATCTAATTCGCTGATATCATTAAAAAGAAATCCCGTTTTATTATGCAAAACAGCATCTTTGTTTCCGATAATATTCGTGGCTATAACCGGCTTTTGCAATGCCATTGCTTCCAGAACTGCAATTGGTAATCCTTCCCAAAGAGAAATCTGCATGTAAATATCAATATTATTCAGTTCATTCAAAACCGTTTTTCGATCCAGCATCCAACCCGTAATTCTAACATTTGGTGCTGTAATCAAAGGTCTTAACTCGCCATCTCCAATCCAGATGAAATTAAAATCAGGAAATTTTAAGGCTATTTGATTTAGAAATTGTGGATTCTTCTGGAAAGTTATTCTTCCCATTACTCCAATAGTTAATTTCTCGTTTTCATGCGGATCAAATTGTTTATGAACTGCCGTCATGTTGATGCCGTTTCGAACTAATTTGGCGCTTCCAATTTTCTTGGCAATTTCCAATTCAGTATCTCCACAAGCTACAATTGTACCTCCAAAAAAGCGCTGAAAACTCTTTTCGATCGTCCAATATATTTTTCTAACAGTTGTTGAAATATCGGTTCTTAAAAAAGAATAACCGTGAGGCGTATAAAAAAGTTTTTTCTTTTTGAATAAGAAAAAATAGGCAACCCTTCCTAAAACGCCAGCTTTTGAAGAATGAAGATGAATGACGTCAGGATTAATTTTTTTGAGTTCTTTTACCAGTTTAATAACCGATTTTAAATCCTGAACAGGAGAAAATTCCCGAACCATGTTGACCTGGATTAATTTGACTCCATTTGAAAACTCCGATTTTATTTTTTGAGGATCAATTTCTTTTCGATTGCCGCTATAAATAACAGTAGTTTCAATGTTTTCGGTTACTTCATCATCTCCAAAGAAAGTCGACAAATCTCTAAAATAGGTATAAACGCCGCCACCAAGAGCTTCAATAATATGTACAACTTTCAAAACAGGGGATTTAATTGAGGGTAAAAATAGATAAATAAGGTTAATTACAATCTGAAAACAGTAAACTTCTTTTAAGATTTGATTTCTGGCTTAATTTAAAAGGTCATATATTTTATTACATTTGTAACAGTTTCTAAGGGTTTTACTAAAGTACAAAATCCCAAAAAATGTTCAATAAATCAACTATGAAAAGAATACTTATTACCGGAGCGGCGGGGTTTTTAGGATCGCATTTATGTGACAGATTCATTAAAGAAGGCTATTTTGTTATTGGAATGGATAATCTGATTACCGGAGATCTTAAAAATATTGAGCATTTATTCAAGTTAGAAAATTTTGAATTTTACCACCACGATATCACGAAGTTTGTTCACATTCCTGGTGATTTAGATTATATTTTACATTTTGCTTCACCCGCAAGTCCAATAGATTATTTAAAAATTCCAATTCAAACCTTAAAAGTAGGATCTCTTGGAACGCATAATTTATTAGGTTTGGCGAGAGTAAAAAAAGCCAGAATTTTGATTGCGTCTACTTCTGAAGTTTACGGAGATCCGCTGGTTCATCCTCAAACCGAAGAATATTACGGAAACGTAAATACCATTGGCCCGCGCGGTGTATATGACGAAGCCAAACGTTTTCAGGAATCGATCACAATGGCGTACCATACTTTTCATGGTGTAGAAACCAGAATCGTGCGTATTTTTAATACATATGGTCCAAGAATGCGACTAAATGATGGACGTGTAATTCCGGCGTTTATCGGTCAGGCTTTGCGTGGAGAAGATTTAACGATTTTTGGAGACGGAATGCAAACACGTTCTTTTTGCTACGTAGACGATCAGGTAGAAGGTATTTTCAGATTACTGCATTCTGATTATGTATTTCCGGTAAACATTGGAAATCCGGACGAAATCACGATTAAAGATTTTGCAGAAGAAATTATCAAATTAACCGGAACCAACCAGAAAGTAGTATATCATCCGCTGCCCATAAATGATCCTTTACAGCGTCAGCCTGACACCACAAAAGCAAAAGAGTTATTAGGTTGGGAAGCCAAAGTAAGCCGTTCTGAAGGAATGAAAATCACGTATGATTATTTCAGATCGCTTTCAAAAGAAGAACTTTCAAAAGAAGAACACAAAGATTTTTCAAGTTATATAAAATAATCCCCAGCGTTAATGAGTGAATTAGTTTCTATTATAACGCCAACTTACAATGCTGAAAAGTTCATTCGGGCAACGATAGAATCAGTTCAAAATCAAACGTACCAAAATTGGGAAATGATTTTAGTTGACGACGCTTCGACGGATAAAACCGTAAAGATTATTTCTGATTTTGCTGAAAAAGACAGTAGAATAAAACTGTTTAAATTAGAACAAAATTCCGGAAATGGCTTTGCCCGTAATATAGCTTTAGAGAAAGCAGTCGGAAAATATATTGCTTATTTAGATGCTGATGATTTATGGTTTCTGAATAAATTAGAAAAGCAGATTGCGTTTTTAAAAGAAAATAATTTGCATTTTACGTTCGGTTTTTACGAGTGTATTGATGAAGAAGGAAACTCATTAAACAGAAGGGTAGAAGCGCCAATAAATTTAAATTACGACGAACTGTTTTTCTGTAATTACGTTGGCAATTTAACCGCCATTTATGATGCTGATTATTTCGGAAAAATTGTAATTGAAGCAACTCAAAAAAGACAAGATTGGCGTTTGTGGCTCACGATTTTAAAACAAATTCAGGTTACAAAACCAGTTCCCGAGCCTTTAGCCTTTTATAGAATCAGAAAAGATTCAATTTCATCCTCAAAATTCAAATTGATTAAACACAATTTTGGAGTTTACAGAGAATTTCATGGTTTTAATTTTGTGTTTTCTGTTTTGTTGATGGTGCGATTTTTATTCACGCAGTTGATTATAAAACCAAGATATATAAAGAAGATTTAGTTTTCTTCAAGGTCACAATTTGTGACCTTGAAGAATTTTGATATAGTTTATTAAATCTTGAGATCACAAATTGTGACATCAAGATTGCGGATTAATTCTTTTTAATATGGTTCGTTAAATCTTGAAGTCGCAAATTGCGACTTCAAGATTTTGCAATTCTTGACCTTAGAAATTATACTTAAAATTGGAGGTCGCAATTTGCGACCTCCAAAGTCAATTATTTCTTATATCCTATTTTAACTCTTTCACTTTCGTTTTCTTTTTTCTCTGTCAATTCATCCAAATAAGAGAAAACCAATTCGATGTTTTTATCATGATTCTCCAATTTCTTTTGAATCTGAAGAATATCAACTTTAATTTCTGTTGTATCCAAAAGCATTTGTCGCACTTTTGTGAAAATGCGCATAATTTGAATATTGGTCTGAATTGCTTTATCACTTTTTAGTACACTAGATAACATTAAAACTCCATGTTCAGTAAAAGCAAAGGGTAAATATTTTTGATATTTACCCCTTCCTTTCTCTAAGGTCACAATTTGTGACCTTAGAGAATCAGACTCTGCTTTAGTAAGTTCAAACATAAAATCTTCTGGAAATCTTGAAATATTTCTTTTAACAGCTTGTTTTAAAACCTTCGTTTCTATCTGATAAAGTAATGCTAAATCACTATCAAGCATAACTTTTTGACCGCGGATAAAATATATTTTGTTTGAAATTGTTTCTTCTGAGAGCAAAGATTGATCGTCCATGAGTTTTTATTAATAAAAACAAATGTAAGATTTTATTTATATTATAGATACGATTTGAATTGCTTTAATTTTCCGCGATTGGTTCTTTCTAAAACTTTTTTTCGGGTAAAAGTAAAGTTTAAATTGGGTTCAAGATATATGGAAATAGCTTCTTCTATTTTTTGAATTTGATTTGAATTTAGTTCTTTTTCAGAAACATATTCAATTTCGAAAGTATCTAATTTGGTTTGTTTGATGATAAATTCTTTGACATTTCCATCGTCTTCAATTATGCTTTTGGTTACATAATAAAAAGTCAATCCTGGCGATTTTTTTCCGCTTGGCAAAAGCGCAACATCATTTGTTCTTCCAATTAATTTCTTTAGAATTGGTTTTTGTGGCGTGCTTTTTTCATCTAAAATTCCGATGTCACCAATTTCATATCTTATAAAAGGATTCGCTTTATTGAATAAAGAAGTAATCACAATTCGGCCTTCTTCCCCGTAAGGGAGCACTTTATTATTTTCATCTAAAATTTCTACAAAAAGTGTTTCGGCATTCACTTGCCATTCACCTTCTGGATTTTCAAAAGCAATTAAATCCAATTCTGAAGCTCCGTATTCATTGATAATCGGAATACCAAATTGTTTTTCCAGGAGTTTTTTATCCGATTCAAAAAGCATTTCCGAAGTAACGAAACAAGCTTTTAAAGTTGGACAGATTTCTTTTAGAATTATGTTTTTTTGCTCTAAATATTTAGCAAACAAAACGATTGAGCTCGTATAACCGTTGAGGTAATCGAATTTTTTGGTTTTGAATTTCTGTAGAAATTTTCCCAAAACTTCATCAGATAAATCGAAAATGGGAAAACGAAAACGGTGTGTCAAAAAATCTTTAAAACGTTCTTTTTTATAGCCAACAAAATCCATCGGAATACCGTAAAAACGAGCTTGATACGATTGATTAAAATCGATATTAAACCATCCAAAACGCATAATATTCGAAGCCCAGGTTAAGGCATGCGAATATTTATCTTTAGCAAAAACAAAAGGAGTTCCACTGGATCCGGATGTTTTGTTGAGGTAGACATTTTTTAAAGCATATCCTTTTGAAAGTCTTTCTTCGAGTGGTTTTTGTAGATTTTGTTTATTCAGAATAGGTAAATCGTCCCATTTTGGAGCCGTTTTATTTCCCACTAATTCCTGATAAAAAGAGTTGTCTTGCAAATGAAAAGCAACAATTTCTTCTTTCTTATTTTGAAGAAATTTAGAATATTCTTCTTCCGATAAATTCACAATTTTATCCAATTCGGTTTTGGCTTTCTTTATCGGAAAACCATTTAATTGAAGAGAAAGATCAAAAAGACGAATCATTTTAGAGGTAATTTTTATCAAAAATAATATTATAGAAGTACTAACAGAGAAGAATCACGAACTTTTTAAGATTTAATTATTTTTTACGTTCAAAAGCAATTATTTTTGCACCACAACTAAATACAACTATACCATGACAATTTTATTATTGGGATCAGGCGGAAGAGAGCATGCATTTGCTTGGAAAATGATTCAGAGTCCGCTTTGCGAAAAACTTTTTGTTGCACCAGGAAATGCGGGAACTGCGGCAATTGCTGAAAATGTTGCAATAGCCCCAACTGATTTTGAAGCCGTAAAAGCACTAGTGCTAAAAGAAAATATAAGTTTAGTAGTCGTAGGGCCAGAAGATCCATTGGTAAAAGGTATTTATGATTATTTTAAAAACGATGAAAGTTTAAAACATATTCCTGTTATTGGGCCATCAAAATTAGGTGCACAATTAGAGGGAAGTAAAGAATTTGCAAAAGAATTCTTGATGAAGCATAACATTCCAACAGCAGCTTATGATAGTTTTACTGCGGAAACAGTTGAAAAAGGATGTGCTTTCTTAGAAACTTTACAACCACCATACGTTTTAAAAGCAGACGGTTTAGCGGCTGGAAAAGGAGTTTTGATTATTCAGGATCTTGAAGAAGCAAAAACGGAATTAAGAAATATGCTGGTTCATTCAAAATTTGGAGCAGCAAGTTCAAAGGTTGTTATTGAAGAATTTTTGGACGGAATCGAATTAAGCTGTTTCGTTTTAACAGACGGGAAAAACTATAAAATTCTTCCAACAGCAAAAGATTACAAAAGAATTGGTGAAGGCGATACAGGTTTAAATACAGGCGGAATGGGAGCAGTTTCTCCAGTTCCTTATGTTGATGCTGTTTTGATGGAAAAAATCGAAACTCGTATCGTAAAACCAACAATCGAAGGTTTCCAGAAAGACGGAATCGAATATAAAGGATTTGTATTTATTGGTTTGATTAATGTAAAAAATGAACCAATTGTTATTGAATACAACGTCAGAATGGGAGATCCTGAAACTGAAGTTGTGGTTCCGAGATTAAAATCTGATTTGGTTGAATTATTCCTTTCGGTTGCGAATCAAAAATTAGACGAATTTACTTTAGAAATTGATCCAAGAAGTGCGACTACAATTATGGTGGTTTCTGGCGGATATCCTGAAGATTTTGAAAAAGGAAAAGTAATTACTGGTTTAGAAAATATTACAGATTCTATAGTTTTTCACGCAGGAACAAAATTTGATAACGAAAATGTCGTTAGTAATGGAGGACGTGTATTAACTGTAACATCATATGGAGACGATTTCCAACAGGCCATAAAAAAATCTTACCAAAATATAGATAAACTAAATTTTGATAAGATGTATTTTAGAAAAGATATCGGCTTCGACTTACTTTAAGAAAGAGTGAGCTGTCGTATCTTGGTTTTCAGTTCCGGCGTCATCAAAAATGCGTAATTGTTTAATCCAATAAACGATTGCGCATGCGCAGATGATCATAAAAATCCAGTTGATTGTATTAGCACCAAACCAGGTAATTAGTTCTAAATGACGTAAAAAGTCTAGTGGAGCAAATAAAATGTTAACGAATAAGTATTGTATTCCTTCAAAAAAAGCTGTCATAATTTATAAAATTATATGTTATTTATTGTTTTGTAACGCATTGAAGTTAAAATTCAATTAATAGAATCTTTTTTCAACTTGTTGGTTTTTTCCTTTTAAACAAGTATTATATTTACAATCACAAAAGTATAAAATATCCTTATGATAACAAGTGTTTTTAAAAAATCTACACCATTAAATTATTCCTTGGTCGTAATTTTAATACTGGTTTTCTTTTTTCTCTACGAAATTCAAGACTCTTCCTGGATGAGTTCTTCTTTTTTGGCTTTCCAAAAAATGAGTTTACTGCTTTTCATCTTTGCTTCTTTTTTTATGATTAATTTCATCGTAAAAAAGAATGGGCTCAGCAGAGACAACGGTTATGCGATATTTTTTTACTTATTATTCATATTGTTTTTCCCCACAATATTCAACAATCCGAATGTAATTTATGCGAACTTTTTTCTCTTGCTATCGCTTCGGAGATTGATTTCACTACAATCCTTAAAAGCTTCAAAAGAAAAAATATTCGATGCTTCTTTTTGGATTTTTGTAGCGTCCTTATTTCAATTTTGGTGTATTTTATTTGTGATTTTAGTTTTTATCTCTATAGTTTTTCATGTTTCAAGAGATTATAGAAACTGGGTTTTGCCGTTTATAGCACTTTTAGCTGTCACCTTGGTTTTTTTAATGGTGTCATTAATCTTCCATATTGATGCAGTCGAATTTATTCAAAAAAGAGCCGTAATAGATTTTAATATTGATTATTTCAAAGATAATTACGAAAACGGAGCACTTTCGATTTATGTTGCTGTGGCCTTATTTTTTGTGGTTTCTATGTTAATGACTTTATCAAACAGACCTCAGATAGTTCATATTTCATTCAAAAAAATTGCAGCCTGCTTTTTTATCGCCGCATTTGTTTTTATTATTTCGCCAAATAAAAGCAATGATTTATTGCTGTTTAGTATTGCTCCCCTCACCATTATGGCGGCCAGTCATGTAGAGTACATGCAGCAAAAACTGAACAATGAAATTGTATTTTACGTGCTGATAGCCTGTAGTTTATTTACTTTTTTCTCGCAGTTATAACTTACTTCCGTAGGCAAGATCGCCGGCATCGCCAAGACCGGGAACAATGTAGTTTTTCTCATTAAGTTTTTCATCTAAAGAGGCCACCCATAAATGACAATTTTCAGGGAGATTTTTTTCTAAAAATTCGATACCTTCCGGCGCTGCGATAACAACGACAATATGAATTTCCTTTGGAACAGCATTCTGAATTAATTTTTCATGAACGGCAACAATAGATTGTCCAGTTGCCAGCATAGGATCCAATAACAAGACCGTTTTGTCATTTAAGTCGGAAAGGGCTTGGTATTCAACTCTAATTTCGAATTCGTCATCGTTATTTGGATGGTATCTGCAAGCCGAAACAAAGCTGTTTTCAGCGTGATCAAAGTAATTTAAAAAACCGTTATGAAGTGGTAAACCCGCTCTTAAAATCGAACATAAAACCAAATCACTTTCTATTTCGGTAGTTTTTTTAATACCAAGTGGTGTTTGAATTTCGACATTTTTATAGGCCAAATTTTTGCTCAGTTCATACGCCATAATTTCGCCAATTCTTTCTATATTTCTTCTAAAACGCATACTGTCGTTCTGAACATTTACATTTCGAATTTGTCCTAAAAAATGGTTTAGAACGCTGTTATTTTCAGAGATATAGTGAATTTTCATAATTACTTTTTAGAATTATCAATTGTTTGACAGAGAGATACGAAAATTTAAAGGTTTTTTTCGCACTATAAAAGTATAAAAAGTATCTTTGTATCTCTAAAAAATAAAGACATGTTTTCAAAATTAGCATATTCTGTTTTCGAACAAAGCATCAAAGATTATCACCAGTTTGATAATGTTGACCAGCCTATAAATAATCCTTTTCCTAAAGATAAATTCGAGCATTTATTATATCTTAAAAACTGGATTGATACTGTTCAATGGCATTTTGAAGATATTATTCGTGATCCGCAAATTGATCCTGTTGCAGCATTGACTTTAAAAAGAAGAATTGATGCTTCGAATCAGGAGCGTACTGATATGGTAGAATATATCGACAGCTACTTTTTGCAAAAATACAGTGATGTTCAGGCAAAAGACGGAGCAAAAATCAATTCTGAAAGTCCGGCTTGGGCTTTTGACAGATTGTCTATTCTGGCATTGAAAATTTTTCACATGCAGGAAGAAGCTACTCGTGCAGAGGCTTCGCAGGAGCACAGAGATAAATGTCAGGAAAAATTAAATATTCTTTTAGAACAAAGAAGCGATTTATCCACTGCAATTGATGATTTATTAGCAGACATTGAAAGTGGACAAAAATTCATGAAAGTGTACAAACAAATGAAAATGTACAACGACGACGAATTGAACCCTGTTTTATACCAAAATAAAAAATAATTGGCAGAATTGTCCAATACAATTAAGCATATAGCCGTCATGAGACTTTCCGCAATGGGAGACGTCGCCATGACGGTTCCTGTTTTACGCGCTTTTGTAAAGCAGTATCCAGAGGTAAAACTGACCGTAATTTCACGTCCGTTTTTTAAACCTTTTTTTGACGGAATTCCGAATTTAGAATTTTTTGCTTTTGATGAAAAAGAACGTCACAAAGGTTTTGCGGGACTTTTGAAATTATTTAGCGATGTTAAAAAACTCAAAATTGATGCTTTTGCCGATCTTCATAATGTTTTAAGATCTAAAATTGTGAGTTTGCTTTTCGCTTTAAGCGGAAAAAAAAGAGCTACAGTTGACAAAGGCCGCGAAGGGAAAAAAGAATTAACCCGTGCCGAAAATAAGATTTTCAAACAATTGCCAACGATGTTCGAAAGACATGCAAAAGTGTTTGAAGAACTAGGTTTTCCACTGAATTTACCATCCCGAAGCGTAGGGAATGAATTTCCTGAAAAAGCAGATTTAAGTTCAGATATTCTGGAAATTATCGGTAATCAAAATCAAAAATTAATCGGAATTGCACCTTTTGCACAATACGATTCTAAAGTCTATCCGATAGATTTAATGACAGAGGTTATTACAGCTTTGGCACAAAATCAATCACATAAAATTTTACTTTTTGGCGGTGGAAAAAAAGAAGTTGAAATTCTGGATTCTCTTTCAAAACCTTTTGAAAATGTAATGAATATGGCCGGAAAAATCAAGTTTCAGCAAGAATTACAACTGATCAGCAATCTCGACGTTATGCTTTCTATGGATTCCGGAAATGCACATATAGCTGCAATGCTGGGCGTAAAAGTCGTAACGCTTTGGGGTGCAACACATCCATATGCAGGATTTTTACCATTTAATCAAAGCATGGAAAACGCATTAACTTCAGACAGAAACCAATATCCAAAACTACCAACTTCCGTTTACGGAAATAAAATAGTAGAAGGTTACGAAGAGGCGATGAGAAGCATTTCTCCCAAAAATGTAGTAGATAAAATTCATAGTTTACTTTAAATTCAACTGAAATTATTGAGTTTCATCTTTGTCAAAGTTTTAAACTTTTACAAAGATTGCTCAGAATAAGAACCAAAAAAAAATCCAAATTCCAACTTTACAATTGGGATTTGGATTTTTTTATTGAAATTTAACTTTCTAAACATCATCATAATCTACGTAAATAGACTCTGAAGTTGGATGCGCCTGACAGGTTAAAATTAAACCTGAAGCGATTTCCTTATCGGTTAAAATAGAGTTTTTAGTCATTTCTGCAGTTCCAGAAGTTACACGCGCTAAACAGCTGCTGCAAATACCTCCCTGGCAAGAATAGGGAGCGTCAATTCCTTGTTTCAGCGCTGCATCAAGAATGGTTTGTTTTTGAGACATTTCGAATGAAACTTCGTCATCATCAACTAAAACCGTGATTTTTGTGTGTCCTTCTAATGAAGTTTTAATTTCCAGTTCCTGAGAAGATGAAGTAAAAAGTTCAAATTTAATTGCTGATTCTTTTACATTTTTCTCCTTCAAAATATCAGAAACCGTATTGATCATTTCTTCAGGTCCGCACAAGAAAAATTTATCAAATTGCAGCTCTTTGTGTTTGTTGTTCAACACAAAATTTACTGCCGATTTTTCGATTCTTCCAAACAAAGCATTTTCGGCTTTAGCCTGACTATAAACATAATGCACAAATAAACGGCCTACATATTGCAGCTGTAAATCGTGTAATTCCTGATGAAAAAGAGCATCTTCGGGAGTTCTGTTTCCGTAAACTAAAACAAAAGAACTTTTCGGTTCGCTTTTCAAAACCGATTTTATAATGGAAAGTACTGGTGTAATACCGCTTCCCGCTGCAAAAGCCGCATAATTTTTTTGTCTTTCAGCATCAGGCTCAAACGTAAATTTTCCTTCAGGCTGTCCTACTTCAAGAACATCTCCGGCTTTTAATGCTGTATTGGCAAATTGAGAAAACAAACCATTTTTAACTGCTTTTACAGCAATTCGCAATTCACCGCTTTCTGGTGCAGAGCAAATAGAATAAGCGCGTCGAATTTCCTGATTATCAAGGGTTAATTTTAGATTTAAGTATTGTCCGGCTATAAATTTATAGTCCGCTTTTAGTTCTTCGGGAACATTAAAAAGGACAGAAACGGCATCTTTAGTTTCGCGTTTTACCTCTTTAATTATGAGTTTTAAAAATGAAGGCATGATTGTATATTTTATGCAAAAGTAGCAAACGGAGATTAAATGACAGGCACGAAATAATTATTTTTAACTTTTTTTGTAACGTTTTCTTACATTTGGTCTCTTACTACAAAATTCAAAACCAATAACCATGATTAAAAAGTTTATTTATCTCGAATGGAAGGCCTTTACCAGATCTGCATCGTTTGGCACAAGTGTGGCGATGAAAATTGTTTTAGGTTTTTTAATGGTGTATTTTTCTCTTCTTTTTATTGGGGCGGGTGTGGCATCATTTTATATTTTAAAAGAAATGAATCTTGAACCTTTTGAAACCCTTAATAAATTCTTGATTTACTATTTCTTGTTCGATTTGGTTATCAGACTTTTAATGCAGGAAATTCCGGTTCTTAATATTAAGCCATTATTGGTTTTGCCGTTCAAAAAACCAACCATTGTTCATTTCTCGCTGGGCAAAACAGCTTTGTCATTTTTTAACTGGGTGCATGGGCTTTTCTTTATTCCCTTTTCTATTGTATTGGCTCTAAATGGTTATGATGTTTTAGGAATTACTTTATGGCTTATTGCTGTTTTCTCCTTAATATATATCAACAATTTTTTGAATATTATTTTAAGTAATATCGATAAATTATTCGTGGTTTTTTTGGGAGCGGCTATTGTTTTTGGAGCGGCACAATACTATAAATTATTTGACATTACCATTTTTACCGCACCATTTTTTCAAGGATTATATGCACAAAAAGCAATGTTTTTGATCCCGGTTTTGATACTAATCGGGTTGTATCAGTTTACTTTTAAATACTTCAGCAGCAATCTTTATTTAGATGCAGGACTTTCTAAAAAAGAAGACATTGCAGCAACTGAAAATCTGGCATGGCTGAACCAATTTGGAACTTTAGGAACATTTCTTAAAAACGATATCAAACTTATCAAAAGAAATAAAAGATCTAAAACGACTATAGTAATGAGTGTGATCTTTTTGTTTTACGGCTTAATATTTTTTGGAAATGCTCAACAGCCTCCTGTAATGCAGATTTTTGCGGGAATATTTGTTTCAGGCGGATTTTTGTTCGTTTTCGGGCAGTTTGTGCCAAGCTGGGATAGTTCTTATTATCAATTAATGATGACACAAAATATTCCGTACCGTGGTTATATTACTGCAAAATGGTGGCTGATTGTTATTGGGACTTTTATTTCGACAGTTCTGGCCTCTTTTTATATTTTTTATGGTTGGGAAACGTACTTAATTATTGTTGTGGGTGCAATTTACAACATTGGGATTAACTCGCATTTAGTGCTTTTAGGCGGCGCATTTACCAAAACCCCAATCGATTTAAGTTCAGCTGGTGGTGCTTTTGGAGATAAAAAAGCATTTAATGTCAATGCAATGCTTCTTTCACTCCCAAAATTATTTTTACCGTTATTTTTGTATTGGCTTGGACTTCATTTTGCTGATAAAACCGCTGCATTGGCTTTGGTCGCCGGAGCAGGAGTTTTAGGATTTATATTTAAGGATAAAGTTTTTTCATTAATTGAGAAAAGATATAAAATTGAAAAGTACAGTACCATAAGCGCTTACAAACAGAAAAATTAATTAGATAATATTTCATTTGATAATGAGATAATCAGCCTCTAAAAGAAAATCTAAAATTAAGAATCTTAAATCAACAATTACAATGATACAAGTAAATCAACTTTCAAAAAAATATAACGAAACAACGGTTTTAAATATTAGCAGTCTTGAAATTCCAAAAGGGCAGAGTTTTGGACTGGTAGGAAATAATGGAGCAGGAAAAACTACTTTTTTCAGTTTGCTATTAGACTTGATTCAGCCTTCGACAGGAAATATTACAAACAATACGATTCAGGTCAATACCAGTGAAAACTGGAAATCGTTTACGGGCTCATTTTTAGATGAAAGTTTTCTTATTGGCTATTTAACTCCTGAAGAATATTTTTATTTTATTGGAGATTTACGCCATCAGAACAAAGCAGATATTGATGCATTATTAGCAAAACACGAAGAATTTTTTAATGGAGAAATTTTAAATAACAAAAAATACCTCCGTGATTTATCTAAAGGAAATCAGAAGAAAGTGGGGATAATTGCCACACTCATCGGAAATCCTGAAGTGGTTATCTTAGATGAGCCTTTTGCAAATCTCGATCCGACAACAGTTAGCCGATTAAAAAAGATCATAAAAGAATTGGCAGAAGATCCAAACGTTACAGTGCTGGTTTCCAGTCATGATTTGCAGCATACAGTAGAAGTTTGCGACAGAATAGTAGCCCTAAATAAAGGCGAAGTAGTAAAGGATATTCAAACATCAAACGAAACCTTACAGGAGCTCGAGTCGTTTTTTGCAGTATAAGTTTCTATATTTCAAAAAGAAGCGTATTTTTACAAGTCATTATACTAAAAATCCTTTTTAGTAGTTAATGTCTTAAAATCTTTCTATTGAAAAAGAATACTCTAAAATATTGTTTTTTTCTTTCTTTTTTATTCCTTTTGATAGCCTGTTCTACCAAGAATAATACTTTCGTGAATAGAAATTCGCATGCTTTAAGTACAAAATATAACATTTTGTATAACGGCGGCATTGGTCTTGAGAAAGGTTTAAAATCGATTCAGGGCAATAATCAGGATAATTTCTGGAAGATGCTGCCGATTGAAAAAATGCAGATTGACGAAAATTTTTCTGATGCCGAAAAAGCGAAAAATGCTGATTTTGAAAAGGCGGAAACCAAAGCAACAAAAGCCATTCAGAAACACTCCATGAATATTGGCGGGAGAGAGCGAAACTCTCAAATTGACGAAGCTTATCTGATGCTCGGAAAAGCACGATATTACGATCAGCGTTTTATTCCGGCATTGGAAGCATTCAATTATATATTGTACAAATATCCTAACAGCAGTAATATTTACACAGCAAAAATCTGGCGCGAAAAAACCAATATGCGTTTAGGAAATGATGCCATTGTACTCAAAAATATAAAAAACTTATTAAAAAATACGGATCTGAATAAACAGACTTTTTCAGATGCAAATGCTTTATTGGCCGAAGCTTTTTTAAATTTAGAAGAAAAAGACAGCGCTGTTGCAAAACTCAGAATCGCAGAAGAATTTAGCAGAATAAACGAAGACAGAGCACGTTACCGTTTTATTTTGGGACAGATGTATCAGGAAGCCGGAAAAAAAGACAGTGCCGCTTATTTTTATGATGGAGTAATCGATATGAATCGAAAAGCAGATCGTAAATATATGATGCATGCTTATGCCCAAAAAGCACAAATGTTTGATTATGAAAACGGAAACGACACCCTGTTTTTAAAAACCTATAATAAGTTAGTGGCAGATCGTGAAAACAGACCGTATTATGATATTCTTTATTATGAAATGGGAGTGTATTATGATAAAAAGAAAGATAAAGATAACGCTTTGCAATTCTATAATAAATCGCTGGGCAGAAAACCAAAAGATCCTTATTTAGCAGCATCTTCCTACCGAAACATTGGAAACATGTATTTTAAGAATACAGATTATACAATGGCGGCCAAATATTATGACAGCACATTGGTAAAATTAGATCGAAAAAGCAGGGAGTTTGCTCTTATAGAAAAAAACAGAAAAAATTTAGATAATGTAATCAAATACGAAGGAATTGCAAAACGCAACGACAGTATTATTAAAGTCTATAATCTGCCTGAGGGAGAAAGAAAAATTTATTTCGAAAATTATATTGTTGAGCTTAAAAAGAAAGATGAGGCAAAACGTATTTTAGCGGAAAAACAAAAGGAGAAATTGGCCAATATAGACAGGAATGCAAGTGCCAGTAATGTTCCCACGGCAGTTAATCCAAATTCATTAGGTAAAACATCAGACGAACCGGGAATTATGCCGCCCGGAGCTAATGATGCTGTGAGTACTTTTTACTTTTATAATCCAACAACAGTTGCTTACGGAAAACTTCAGTTCAAAAAAATGTGGGGTAATAGAACCGTGGGCGGCAATTGGAGATTGTCTGCCATTAAAGCAGCAAATAATGCTGCAATGAATGATACAATTACAAATGGTCAGGATCTTGCAAATGCAGTAAAGGATGCTGTTGTTATTGAAAAATATACAACAGATTTTTACGAAACACAACTTCCTCAAACACAACCCGCAATTGACAGCATTGGTCAGGAACGTAATTTTGCCTATTATCAATTAGGACTTATTTATAAAGAAAAGTTTAAGGAATATAATTTGGCAAGCGATAAACTGGAGCAGTTATTAAAAAATAATCCGGAGGAAAAACTGATTTTGCCTTCGATGTATAATTTGTATAAAATATATCAAATTACAAATCCGGCAAAAGCCGAAAAGATAAAATCTGATATTACAGGAACATATCCAAACTCAAGATATGCCCAAATCTTAAACAATACAAATAACAGCGATATCGCATCGCCTGAAAAAGAATATGAAAAGTGGTACAGGCTTTATCAGCAGCAGCAATTTGATGTTGTTCTAGATAATATTGATAATTTGATCAATCAATATGCAGGTGAAGAAATTGTGTCTAAGTTTGAATTGTTAAAAGCTAATACTTTAGGGAAAGTAAATGGTTTGGAAGCATATAAAAAAGGATTAGAAGCCGTGGCAGATAATTATCCAAATACCGAAGAGGGTAAAAATGCGCGCGAAATTTTAGACAAGCAGATTCCCGGTTTAGAAAAAATTGATTTTACTCAAGTCGATGGAAAGAACTGGAAAATTATCTATGCCATTTCTAAAGATGATACTAAAGCAGTCAAACAAATTGAAGAAGCGATCAAGAAATTTTTAGCAGTTGAAAATTTCGAAAGACTCAGTACTTCTTTCGATAAGTATAATAAAACAGAAAGTTTTGTGGTTATTCACGGTTTAAAATCTGAAGCTTATGCAAGAGACGTTTCAGAACTTTTAAGAGATGAAAAACCATATAAAGTTTCACATCCTGCAATTATTATTTCAAGTGACAATTATACAGTTATTCAAATTAAAAAAAATCTTGATATTTATTTAGCCCCAAAAACCCCATAGAAATGTTTGATAAAGTCAAAAAAAACGGAACAGAGCTTCTAGGAAAAACAAATAGAATAGTAGAAGGAACTTCAATTATAGGCGATATTGTTTCAAAAGCCGATTTTAGACTTGATGGAGAATTAATTGGAAATTTTACTTCACAGGGAAAATTAGTTATTGGAGCATCCGGAAGCGTGAAAGGAGAAATTGTGTGTAATAACGCAGATATTGAAGGAACGTTTCAAGGAAAAATAAAAGTATTAGAAGTACTCAATATAAAAGCCACAGCAAAGATTCATGGAGAAGTTGCTGTTGGAAAATTATCAATAGAACCAGGAGCTGATTTTACAGCCACTTGTACAATGTTAACAAATACCACTAAAGAAGTTACATTAAAAGATGGAAAAGGAACCGAAGAAGAATTCAAATAATAAATGGTTAGTATTTGTTAATATTCCCATCCAAATGGGAATTATTATCTTTATATTTTCCTATATAGGAGTAAAGTTAGATCAGAAGTATTCAAACGGTGGTTCTTTGTGGACAATTATTTTTTCTTTATTTTCGGTTTTTTTAGCACTTTATAATGTTTTAAGACAAGTAAAAAATTTGAATAAATAATGAACAAAACAATCGATTTTCTAAAGTATTTTATCCCTTTTTCTATTGTATTATTTGCTGCGCAATATTTTGCCATGCAATTTTTATCAGATAAATTCGTATTCCTTTATACTGCCTGGAGTATTTATCTGTTTAATAGTATTGCTACTTTTTTGGTATATCTATTTTTGATATTTGTAAACAAGAATTTTCCAACCTATACCGGATTCGCTTTTTTGGGCGCAAGCTTTTTTAGAATGATGCTGGCCATCATATTTTTGATTCCTCTTATAAAAGGAGATGTAAAAAGTCCAATTGTAGACTTAAGTACATTTTTTATTCCTTACTTTTTATTTTTGCTTTTCGAAACTTATTTCACAATTCGCTTAATAAACAAAGGTTAATTGCTTTATTAGCAGTAAGATTGACTGTAAAAAATCTAAATATTAAAAATTACAGTTATAAATTTTCAATTTTCAATTTTAAATGTACCTTTGCAAAAAATTTTTGGAACCTAAAATTAGATACAGATTTAATAATGATAATTTCAAATAAACCAGTCCAGTACTTATTAGTTACCTTATTAGCACTTACTTCGTCGATTAATTTCGCCTCAACCCCTGTTGATACCGTTTCAGTTAAACATGAAACTGTTGAAATAACAGAAGCAAGTCATACAGAAAGTGGTCATGGAGAATCTGTTGGTCACGAAATAGAAAAAGAATTCAATGCCAGCGATTTGATCAATTCTCACATTGGAGATTCTCACGATTTTCATATTGCTGACTGGGATGGTCATCCTGTTTCTTTTAGTCTTCCAATTATATTATGGACAAACAGTGGATTGGAAATTTTTTCATCTGCAAAATTTCACCACGATAATTCAGGTGAGCATGTAGTGGATATTGACGGTCAGAAATTAGTTCGTTATAAAGAAATAATTTTTTATGCTGACAAGTTTGAAGAAATGACAGCAGAGGAAAGAGATAATGGAGCTTTTGCTTTTGATGCAAGACCTTTGGATTTCTCTATCACAAAAAATGTTTTCTCAATGTTAATGTCTGCAATCATTTTATTTTTATTGTTTCTTGCAGTAGCAAGATCATACAAGAAAAACCCAAATGCCCCAAAAGGATTAGCAGGATTTTTAGAGCCATTAGTTACTTTTGTTAGAGACGAAATTGCAGTTCCAAATATTGGTACAAAAAAGGCTGGAAAATACATGCCATATCTTTTAACTATCTTTTTCTTTATTTGGATTAATAACCTTATCGGATTGATTCCATTTTTTCCATTCAGTTCGAACTTGACAGGAAATATCTACTTTACATTTGTAATGGCATTTATTACTTTCGTCGTGACAACTTTAAGCGGAAACAAATCGTACTGGGGACATATTTTCAACACACCAGGGGTTCCTGTATGGTTGGCTCCAATTATGATTCCTGTAGAAATTATCGGTATGCTGACAAAACCATTTGCATTAATGATTCGTTTATTCGCAAACATTACTGCCGGTCACATTATCATTTTGAGTTTAGTTTCTTTGATTTTCATTTTCAAAAGCATTGCAGTTGGCCCGGTTGCCGGAGCATTTGTATTGTTCATGAGTGTTTTAGAAATGTTAGTTGCTGCATTGCAGGCGTATGTATTTACTTTGCTTTCAGCATTATTTATTGGTCAGGCTGTTGAAGAGCACGACCACCATTAATTAGAGTTTTATTAATTATTAACTATATAAATTTATTATTATGGTATTAGCTGGAATCGGAGCTGGATTAGCTGTAATTGGTGCAGGTCTTGGTATTGGAAAAATTGGTGGTTCTGCAATGGACGCTATTGCTCGTCAACCAGAAGCTGCTGGAAAAATCCAGACTGCTATGATTATTGCTGCTGCACTTATTGAAGG
>Ga0247815_10000155_pt1 | contig 52635 bp, 43 predicted proteins | sample UWRJL194509B1_FD_181014 | JGI IMG/M metagenome (GOLD analysis project Ga0247815, IMG submission 181014) | Plant litter microbial communities from Arlington Agricultural Research Station in Wisconsin, United States - UWRJ-L194-509B-1 | ecosystem: Environmental > Terrestrial > Plant litter >... | reverse complement strand
ATGGAGAGCATAATTTTCGAACCTAAGATTATTAGCATTTGATTTTAGGATATTTTTTTTCTATTACATCTCATGCCGTGATTCTGCCACAAAAATTGGGAACTGGAAACATTAGGAATAATAGACACTCTCGATCTTTTTGACGTTTTAACGTATTTCGCTGCGAATTATAAAATGCAACGAAATAATAGTTAAGCTGGCTTTACAAAAAGACTAAGCTAGTCTAAATCATACATTAAATGTGTTGCTAAAATTACGATCACCAAAAATAAAAACTCTAAAGTCATGTGATTTTGGAGTTTTTTAAATTCAATTTTGTTAAATCTGTACTTTGAATTCTCTAAAGTTTCGAACCTAAACTTCTTATAACCTTATTTTGCTTAGTTTCTGGTTTTTAAAAATACCATGTGCCACGATCCTGCCACAAACTTAAAGTATCTTTTCTGCCCTTAGAATGATTATGAATTTGTATCTTATATGTACTTTAAAAGTATTTTAAATTATTTAATAGCATAAAACTAATTTCTAGAAGTGAATTTAACTTTAGATATTTCATGTTTAAAAAAGCTGGTTTCAGCGCCTTTACTATTAATCTAATTTTGATTTTTCTGTAACTATTAATTTAAACGGAATTTTAAATTTTGAATAAAAACTTTTCAATTTGATTTAATAGAACAGACATGAAATCCAAATCTGGAAAATCTTCAAAAAAAAATGAAGAGAAAATTAAGAAAGAGAAGCAGCATGCTGCTATAATTGATTGGTTTGTCAGAATTATTATGGCTCGTACTTTGAAAGAGTTTTATGAAAAAAATGAAGCTGATTCAAAAGATGAGTTGTAATATTTAATAACTTAAATGTTGTGTAACGAAAAAAACTGCTCAGTCGAACACTTTGTTAACTTGTTGTTTTATAATTGGTTAAGGTGTTCGATTCCCGCAGACTCATTTTTTATTTTTAATACTTTCGATACTTTTAAAAATAATATTTGTTAAAATAATAAGAATTGTAGTGATTGAAGAATGAAAAAATGAATGTTTTTTGAGAATTAAATAAAAAAGGAAGGTGTTCGACACCTTCCTTTTTGTGGACTTGATGGGATTACAATCGAACACTTAATTCCGATACTAATGTTTATTGATAAGCTTGGAAAAAAGTCTTGAAGCCTTTATATATAGGGGTCCATCTTATTTTGTTGTTTTTTAAAAGTCTTAATTGCTTTTTTCTTTTTTAGCATTTTTTTCAAAATAATTACTTTTTTTATTTAAAAATTCACAAAAAGATTAACTCAAGGTGTTCGACAGTTGAACACCTTGATATGTATACTTTATTTAAGTTTTTGTTTAGCAGTAATCTTGGGAATAGCAAGAATTTGCAGTACTTTTAGACGAAATATTGATAGTGAATACATGATAAATTCTTTAGTAATATATACGAAAATTGACTCGCAATAGTTTTATGAGTGATGTGCTGTCATCAGTATAAAATTTTTATATCTTGCTCTATTAGTGCTAATAATTTAGTACTAATATTTATCTATAATCTAGATTATGATCGCGCACCATTTCTTTTAAGATAAAGTGTCGCAGATTCGCTCATCGTTATTATTGATGCTCCAAGAATAACAATGTCCTTAAGAACTAACCTGCCTCTTCCTGATAAATAAGGGAAGCCATATTGATGATCTGTCAGATGAGGAACCCAGCTTTCAGGTGTTGTAATTAAAAAGGATATCGTTCCAATGGTAAGTATAAAAACAAGGATACTGCCTATCATGCTTGCCAGTGGAGCCCATGAATGAAGGGCTATTAAAATGGCAATACCAATTAATAAAATGCCAAGGCCATCTGCAAAGCTGTAGGTATTGTTGTCAATATGCCATTGATGATTTTTAGTTATTAATTCTCCTTCTTTGTTGGTGTAATTTTTATATTCGGAGGGCGTTTCATAGAAAAATGACATAAGAGGGCTATTTGCCACAAATGGCACAATACCATCGGCTTCATAAGTAAAGAATTTAAGCCCGCCGATCCATAGAAAAACAATTACGATTCCGGCACGAAGGAATTTTTTACCAACTGAATCCAGATTTGCTATGGTGTTTAAAATAATATTTTTCATTGCTATTTTTTTTTAATGATTACACTGCAAAGCTAGTAGGGTGTAAAGAGTAAAAAAATGGACAAAAAATGCTATTCCATAGACAAATATGCTATCGTAGAGGGGGAGCCAAGTCAAAAGGTTTTTTTCTAAACAATGATGGAGTAGTTCCTCGATGTTTTTTAAAAATTTTATTCAGATGACTTTCATCATTAAAACCCAATTCGTAAGCTATTTCACCAATACGCAAATCACTGTATAGAAGTCTGTTCTCTACCAGTTTAATTCGATATTTAGAGATATAATCCTGAAGAGTTTCATTAGCCTGTTTTTTAAAATATCTTCCTAGATAGGTTTCTGATATTCCAAGTTTTTTACTCATTACGGCAACACTTAGTTTTTCAGGCTCATAAATATGAGATTGAATATACTCCAATAATATATGTGCTTTAGAGTCTGATTGTTTGTTGATATTTTCGGGTAAATATTCTGAAATATTTCGTGCTATAATTACAATTAAAGTGTTAATTAATAACTGAATAAGTTCTGTATTATAAAGAGTGGGGTTATAATATTCATTCTGTATAGCCTCTACAATGGGATGTACTAGATTCTTGTCCGTTATTCTTTTCAATATACATCCAGGCTGGTGGTTTGCATGCTGCAATATATATTCCAGCTTGTAAAGATTATTGGATGTGAAAGGACCATTTTTGATGTAAATATTGGTAAAACGCAAAACAAAAATTCTGGTTGGACTTTCTGTTTTTAAGGAATGAGTATCCTCAGGTGTTATTAGAAATAGGTGGCCTGGACTATATAATAACTTGTTATCATTGATAGTCTGTATGCCAGTTCCGGAACAAATATATATTAATTCAAAGAAATTATTTCCAGTTGCAGTTTCCATTGATTGATCCACTTCCATAAAAAAAACTTCGTATGGCAGCAGTAAATTGTTTTTAGCCATCTCAGGATATTACTAAATTACTGTATATTATTACTGATATATATAGTTTAAATCAGTATAATTTTGCATAAAGTTAATTTTAAATTTTTAATAATGGATAAAATTATGCAGAATGAAGGTCAACACAATTATCAGAAACAAAAATACACCTTACCAATAGCTCCCGCTTCATTTTTTGCGATGACCTTGGGACTTGCAGAAACAGGAAATGCATGGAGAAATGCCTCCGTATTATGGAAACTACCATCTTACATTGGTGAAGTACTTGAGGGATTGTCTATACTATCTTTTATTTGGTGGTTAACCCTTTACATTAATAAGTGGATGCAGCATAGAAAATTAGCGGTTACAGAATTCAATGATCCTGTTCAATCATCCTTTTTAGCGTTGATTCCAGAATCGATTATTTTAATGGCTTTAGCAGTTCATATCTATTCCATAACAATTGCCGATTATCTGTTCTGGATAGGTTCTGTACTAAATCTTCTTTATGGAGCGTATCATCTTTCAAAGTTGTGGACTAAGGAGCGACATACGGAACAAACAACACCTTCATTATTTCTAACTTTTACGGCTAGTATCATGGTAAATGCACTTGCAGCTGGTATATTGGGATATAATCATTATGGTTATCTTCTTCTGGGGATTGGAACAATCTCATGGTTGATTATGGATTCTGTTATAACCCAGCAATTAACAGTTGGGGGACTTGGTGCTAAAACAAGAAATTTCATGGGAATCTATATGGCGCCGGCAGTCATTTTATTTGTTGCCTATCAGGTTTTGGCTGAAGATCTGATAAGTCTGCCAATTACATATGCTTTAATGGGATATGCATTATTTATCTTTGCAGCCATAACGTTAGCTTTCAATTGGTTAAGAGAGCAGGCCTTTGCTCCTGGATATTGGGCTTATACTTTTGGTATTGCGACCTTATCTCAGGGGTTGTCCATTTTTGCTTTAAAAGCTACAGAACCTGCAGTAGCCATTACAGCTTTGATCATTTTTTGCGTGATGAACTTAGTGGTTTTATTGGTTGCTATCGGATCTTTAAAACTTATTTTTAAAGGAAATTATTATCCAAAATAAAACCGGCTGAGAACTTTAGCTAATAAATTACATTGAGTCACACACTCGTATATTTTATGGTCAAAAAAAATCCCGTTTCAAAATGAAACGGGATTTTTATATACATTATTTAAAAGCTTTCGGCATAAATTGATTTCGCAAAGTCTCAATATATTCCTGATCTGATTTGCTGTTTCTTAGTGCCACTAGTGGCTCTAAATCCGGACCTGCAATGTAACGCAATGTGTGACTTTCATCGGTTACGGCTCCGTATATAGTTTTAGCAACGTCACTTGCAGTGGCTGTTTTTTGATCTCCGAAAGAAGAAAAGAGAGAATTCATATCTCCCTGAAAGACGGCATAATCTTCTAAAGCCGGATCAGATGCATAATCGGCGGCAGCTCTTTCGTAGAAAGGTGTAACAACATAACCAGGTTCAATAATTTTTACTTTAATATTTTGCGATTCCAGTTCATAAGAAAGTGATTCAGAAAAACCTTCAATGGCAAATTTCGAAGCGGCATAAACGGAAATTAATGGAACAGTAACCCTTCCTGCACCAGATGTTATATTTACCAATGTGCCTTCTTTTCTGTTTCTAAAATGAGGTAAAATAGCATGCGTAACATCCATTAAACCAAATACATTTACTTCAAATTGCGCACGGATCTGTTCGGGTGAAATAGCTTCAAATAAGCCTTGTTGTCCATAACCTGCGTTGTTAACCAAAGCATCAATGTGACCAAATTTTTCAATTCCTTCACTGATGGCAGTTTTAATCGATTCTTTATCAGATACATCAAGTCTTGTTACCAAAATATTTGAATAGCTTTTGAGTTCTGTTTCCTTTTCGGGATTTCGCATGGTAGCAATTACATTCCAGCCTTGTTGAGCGAAAAATAAGGACGTAGCTTTGCCCAGACCGGAGGAAGCTCCGGTAATGAAGATTACTTTTTTCATAGTAAGATTATTTAAGTTAGTGAATTATTTCAATAAATGAAATTAAATTGTAGACGGATTGACGCCAAAGAGTTTCTTGAAAGAATACGAAAAATGAGAAATGCTTTCAAATCCCAATTCATGATAAACATCGGAGGGACGTTTGTTTTTTTCTTTTAAAAGATAATGTGCTTCTTCCAAACGACGTTTTTGGAGCCAGCGATTGGGTGACATTTGAAAAATTTTTTCAAAATCTCTTTTGAAAGTGGCAAGACTTCTTCCCGTTAAAAAAGCCAGTTTTTTTAAGTCAACATTAAACTTGAAATTCTGCTGCATAAAAGCTTCCAAGTCAATTTTGCCCGGTTGATTGAAATCAAAAAGTACATTTTTTAAATCAGGATTGACTTGTAAAAGTAACATTAGTGCTTCTTGCTTTTTCAGTGTAATCAATTGTTCGGGCAAGGCCGAATTGAAATAGGGCAAAAGTGTTTGATAGAAATTCTGAAGTAGAACATCATTTTTCAATTCCAAAACAGCATCTTTTAACGGATAAGGTCTTTCAAAGACACTATTATATTGTTGACTGAATTGCAGTAAAATATCCCTGTCAAAAATTACAGTGATAGCTCTGAAAGGTTCTTTTTCGTTAGGAATTTTAGTAAATTTAGAAAGAAAATTTTTGCGGTAAAACACCAAATCACCCGTGCTGAAGATTCTCGTTTGTCCAGCATCGGTAACTTTTAAATTCCCCGAAATGATATAGCACATTCCATGTTCAATAATAAAGTGCTCACCAACAATCTTTTTTACTTCAAAATCAGAATATACGATTCCGGGAATTTTAGTTGTCTGTAAATTTTTTTCTACCATCATTACTAATTGTTTGCAGTACAAAGATCATTATAATTTCAGCATACTGTTTTCGTGAAAAGCTCAAAATTACTTTATTGAAAAGCTCAATTTCATCATCGATTAAATTTTGAAATTGTTTCTATATGCAAATCTACCTAAAGACAGAATTATATTTTTTGAAGAAACTGTCTTAAAACATATTGTAGAATTCCTTCATTTCTATAATATTCAATTTCAATCTTCGAATCTAATCTTGCTGTAACATTGAAAACTATCTTTTCTCCGTTTTCTTTTACCGCCGTAACAGACAGCTCTTTTAAAGGAGTTATATCTTCAGCAATGCCTAAAATAGTAAAACTTTCTGTTCCGGTAAGTCCAATGCTTTTTGCCGTTTCTCCATCTTTATACTGCAGGGGCAAAACGCCCATTCCTACCAGATTGCTTCTGTGTATTCTTTCGTAGCTTTCAGCCAGTACTGCTTTTACTCCAAGAAGAAAAGTTCCCTTTGCAGCCCAGTCTCTGGATGATCCGCTGCCGTATTCCTTTCCCGCAAGTATCACTAGAGGAGTGTTGGATTCTTTATATTTTATAGAAGCTTCATAAATAGTCATTTCTTCGCCAGTCGGGAGGTATTTAGTAAATCCGCCCTCTTTATCTGCCAATGCATTTTTTATACGAACGTTGGCAAAAGTCCCGCGTACCATTACCTCATCATGACCACGACGAGATCCATAGGAGTTGAAATCTGTTTTTTCGACACCACGGCTGAGTAAGTATTTACCGGAAGCCGAATTTTCATTAAAAGATCCTGCGGGCGAAATATGATCTGTTGTTATACTGTCTGCAAGCACAAGTAGCGCATGGGCATTATTGATATTCTGAATTGATTTTGGATCATCAGGAAGATCTTTAAAAAAAGGAGCCTCTTTGATATAAGTTGATTTATCATCCCAAACATATATTTTTTGTTTCGGAATTACTAGTTGCTGCCATGTTTCATTGCCCTCAAATATAGAAGCGTAACTATTGGCAAACTGTTCAGGAGATAACACTTGACTTAAAACGGTATTAATTTCGTCATTTGTAGGCCATAAATCCTTCAGGTACACAGGTAAAAAGTTTGAATCATAGCTGACAGGTTCGCTTATCAAATCAATGTCTACGCGTCCGGCCAGAGCAAAAATTACGACCAGCATCGGCGACATTAAAAAATTCATTTTTATCTGTGGATGTATTCTTGCTTCAAAATTTCTGTTTCCTGATAAAACAGATGCAAGAATAAGGTCATGATCTTCAACGGCTTTGGCAATATGTGAAGGTAAAGGGCCTGAATTTCCAATACATGAAGTACAGCCGTAGCCAACAACATGAAATTTCAAAGCCTCAAGGTCTCCCAAAAGATCTGCTTTAATCAGGTAATCGGTAACTACCTTAGAACCCGGTGCCAATGAGGTTTTAACCCAGGGTTTTACATTAATTCCTCTTTCTCGTGCTTTTTTTGCAACTAATCCGGCACCAATCATCACAAAAGGATTAGAAGTATTGGTACATGAGGTAATGGCCGCAATGGCAACAGCACCATCTGAAAGCGTAAACTGTTCTGGACCAATAGTTATTGCAATGCTTTTAATTCCGTCTTCAATTTTACCTTCAATTTTTTCCTCTACCGGAATTTCTGGATTGCTTTGTATTGGCTGTGATCCTCCTTCTGCAAACCAGCGTGTAATTTGTTTTCCAGATGCGTTTTTTCTGCCAAAGCTTTTATCAAATAAATCAACAATAGAGGGTTGAAGATTTTTAAGAAGAATCTTATCCTGCGGTCTTTTAGGTCCTGCTATTGTAGGTTCTATGGTAGAGAGATCAAGCTCAAGGATGTCAGTATAGTTAATAACTTCATCACCTGTACGCCAAAGTAGATTTGCTTTGCAGTATTGTTCTACTAATTGAACCTGATCTTCCGTGCGGTTGCTGAGACGCATATATTCTAATGTTTTATCATCAATAGGAAAATAAGTTACCGTACAGCCAAACTCTGGCGACATATTGCCTATAGTTGCACGATCAGGTACGCTCAAACTGTCAAGTCCTGAGCCAAATACTTCAACAAACTTACCTACAACGCCATATTTTCGAAGCAGTTCAGCAATAGTAAGTACCATGTCGGTAGAGGTAGATCCTAAAGGAATTTTGCCTGTGAGTCTTAGACCTATTACTTCGGGCATAATAAAATAAATGGGTTGTCCCAGTATTGCTGCTTCAGCCTCGATACCGCCAACACCCCAGCCAATTACGCCAATACCGTTTACCATCGGTGTATGGCTGTCTGTGCCTACTAAAGTATCAGGAAAAATTTCGCCATTTCTCTCAATAACCCCTTTAGACAGGTATTCTAAGTTAACCTGATGGCATATTCCCATGCCTGGAGGTACTACATTGAAATTAGTGAAAGAATGCTGTGCCCATTTTAAAAATTCGTATCGTTCTGAGTTACGCTTATATTCCTCTTCCATATTACGCAGATAGGAATATTCTGTTCCGAAGTAATCGACCTGCACAGAATGATCTACTACCAGGTCTACGGGTATAAGCGGATTTATTTCATCTGGATTTTTGCCTCTTCTGGCTACTTCCGCACGTAGTGAAGCAATATCAACAACGGCCGGAACTCCTGTGAAGTCCTGCATAAGTACGCGTGCAGGTTTAAATGGAATATCTTTATCTGATGCCTCAGATTTCCAGTTGAGAAGGGTTTCAATATTTTCTTTTGTAATAGCAAAATCATCAAAATTACGCAATGCATTCTCTAAAAGAATCCGAATGGAAAATGGCATTTTTTTTATATTGAATCCTTGATTCTCCATTTCCTGAAGACTGTAGTATGAAAAAGTCTCTTCTTTAGTTTTCAGTACTCTTTTAATATTGTAAATGTCGTTTTGCATAATTAACCAGGTATTAAATTTAAAATGATGATGTACGCTTTATAAGAAATGTTTAAAAAATCCAAGAACTATATTGTAGTTTGATTTTCATATTTACAATTTTTCCTTTCAGATTCTAAGTTTATGCTGATCTACATTTATTTCCGAGGAAAGAAATGCAGTTAATATTTATCAAGCGAAGTTAAGAAGGGGATTGCCCTAAAGTTAGACAAATTTTCCAATAGAGTTAGCATTTTTTCCTTTAATGATTGACTTTTCAAAGGATGACGATTTATGATTTTCTGATCTCCATTTTATTTTATAGAATATTCTAATTTTTACTATTGCAGTATCGAAAGATCTAGTTATTTAATACCTGTTCGACTTAATATCGTTTCCACTTCGTTGTCTGGCGATATAAAGCCACGCTAAAATTCTAAAAATAATTTTAATTATTTGATTAATAGCTACTTGAGTGATGGCACACGTTTTGGCTAATAGTTGGGATGAAGTATATTTCATCTAAACATTTTTATTATGGAACTAGTTACAAAGAATAATCCCCAAATAGATAGAATTTTTGAATTGAGCCGTCGACATCTTATGTTAGAAAATGATGTGGCGGTTGAGTCGGGTGGTTGTTCTGAAAGCCGTAAGGGTTCTTTTTATACAAATTCTAACAAGTTGCTTTGCGTCACACGTGGAAGCATGGTCTTTAAACATGGATCAAGTACTTACGAAATTGAAGGTAAAGAAATGGCTTTTCTTAGAAAAGATATCTTGGTTGAGTATGAAACTAAGTGCCAGGAATCTTCTAATGAAGTCTGTTATTTTTTATTTTCATTGCAGGATCAATTTGTGATGGAATTTGTTAAACTAATTTCTTTGTCGATTCTTGATGACGAACGCTATTTTCCAGTAGCGATAAAAGCCTTTGACGACAGGTTTCTTAATTATATAGGCTCGTTTGATCTCTATTTCGAAGAGCCAAATATGGTTCTTCTAAAAAATAAACTTTTTGAACTTCTTTTTCATCTTTCTAATACCGATAGGGAAATTCTAAACCAGTTTTTGGACCTCAGAACTGATTTTACAAATGGTTTCAAGACTATTATAGAAGAGAATGTAATGAATTCGATTTCAATCGATGAGTTATGCATTTTGACGGGAAGAAGCCAATCGAGTTTTCGAAGAGATTTTAATTCAATATACAATATGCCACCATCACAATGGATCCGGGAGCGAAAACTCGAAAAAGCAAAAGAGATGTTCCTGGGTACTAAATTGTCCGTTACAGATGTTTGTTATGCTCTTGGTTTTGAAAGTATCGCTCATTTTTCCAGATTATTCAAATCTCACTTTGGACGGTCACCTACTGAGTTACGATTAAATGCCACGATAATAAATGATATATAAATGTGCTTAAGCAGAATTAGTTACTAAATCATTTCGGAATAGTGCATTTAAAATGATTGTGAACAGTTGCTGTTTTGGGTACAAGACTATTTTACTTTTTCAAATAGAACTAAGCCATTTGTGAATGAAATTATCAAAAAGAATGAAAGAAAAGGTAAAATCCATATTGATTTAAAATTTCAATTTTGGAACAGAATTTCTACTCTTTATTTACTTAGAAGAAAGACTTTTTTAACTAACATTTTATTTAATACAATTATGATTTACACTACTAATCCAAACGAGTTTTTTACCGTAGCAGAAATAGATATGCAAAATAAATCTGCTATTTTCGATATTGATGCTGCCGAACTAACCTTGATTTGGAATAGGGGCGGCTATATGACTATTAATGTTGATAAAGTGTGTTATGAATTATCTAAAAATGATATTTTTTTTCTGAATTCATCTCATAAGATAGAATGCGTGGATTTAACTTCAGCACGTATGCTGCGCTTCAGTAAAGATTTATTAAGTGCTTCAGCAAGTTATAATAAAATAGATATCGGTACTTTATGTAATTTTTCTGTGGGGCAACTGAAAATAACGAAAATAGAAGAGGAACTGCTCAACCATTTAGAAAGCGCCTGGGCACTTTTTTGTAACGAAATGAATTCGAAAGATTATCTTCAGCGAGATATTTTGGCAATGCTTCTCAAAAGAATTCTCAAGCTCTGTTCTGCAGCAGCTGGATCTGAAGATCAGACAAAGCATGAGCATGAGATTATCAATTCTTTTAATTACTTATTGGAAGATCATTTTTGTGAACATCATGATGTAGCATTTTATGCTTCAAAACTTAATAAATCTCCTAAAACGCTGTCTGTTTTGTTTTCGCTGTTACTGGGCTGTTCCCCAAAGAATCTTATTCATGACCGTATTATGGCTGACGCAAGAAATCAAATTAAGCATACCGCGAAATCAATTAAAGAAATTGCATACGATTTGGGTTATGAAGATATTCAGACCTTTAGCAGATTCTTTAAAAATAAGGAAGGTATTTCGCCTATGTACTACAGAGAAAAACTGAAAACAACTCAATTTCATTAGATGTTCAGCAATTTAGTGCATGAGAACTCTTAAAGCCTGAAAATTTCCAACATCCATCTTGTAAATTCAATTAGCAGTTGAGCATTGATTACGAATATAACGAGCCAACTCTTAAAGAAACAAGCCTAAAAAATAACAACCTCCGATTTTTTAGCAACCTATTTTTATTTTACTTGTTTGCTGTGTGCCCAATGAAAATGGAGTAAAATTAAAGTAAAAATGGTTAATCCTTTTGGAAAATCTGTCTAACCTTAACCCTGTTTAATGATTCAACTTTGCATGTGAATAATTTTTATCGAGGAAATTTAAAAATTTAAAATTTATAATCATGGCACATTTAAAAGCATTGGATCCTGATCAGGCTGAAGGAAAATTAAAAGAACTATTTAATACCGTAAATGATAAAATGGGTCTTGTTCCTAATGTAATGCGGACTATGGGAAACTCACCTGTTATTCTGGAAGGATATCTTGCATTTGATCAGGCACTATCCAAATCCAGTATAGGAAATGAGTTAAATGAATTGATAGCCCTTTCAATTGCGACAATTAATAACTGTGATTACTGCAATGAAGCTCATACATTTTTGGCAGTAAAACTAGGTATTGATATTCAATCCATAGAATTAGCCCGAGAAGCCGTTTCAGTCGATAGCAAGATTAGCGCTGTATTGCAATTTGTTAAGGAAGCAGTTCTTACTAATGGACATGTAAGCCATATGGCAGTCAAAAAATTAAAAACAGCAGGTTATGATGACGCCGCAATCATTGAAATTATTGCAGCTGTAGCAGTAAATATTTTTACTAATTATCTGAATACTATTGCAGATACGGTTTTAGATATCCCAATTCATCAACATTAACTATACATATGAAAACAACTTATCACACAAAGAAAATCGCTGGAGTTGAAAATTTTTACAGCGAAGCAGTATGCGAGCATTAACGATCTTGAGAATCGCAGCAAAAATAGCACAAAAATCTAATAAAGCAATTGCTTTAAACTAAAACGGGAATAAGCCTAAAACTAATGAGAATTAATTTAAAATTTAAAATTTAAAATGATGAAAAAATATCTAATTGCTATTTTGATAATGGCAGCACCTTTTACAGTTTCGGCTCAAAAGCCAAGTCCAGAACTTATTACGCCAACAAATCATATGTTAGTTATGGTAGATTACCAAGGGCAGATGGTTTTCGCATTGCATAGTATACCTGTTGAACAATTGAGAAATAATGTAGGCTTAGTGGCTGGAGCATCTAAAATTTTTAATGTACCAACAATTGTGACAACAATCGCAGAAAAATCTTTTAGCGGTCCTGTACTTCCTGAAGTTTCAGAGTTTTATCCAAAAACGGCTACGAGCTATATGGAAAGAACTTCTATGAATAGCTGGGAAGACCCTGCCGTTTATAAAGCAATGACAACTAAAGGTAAAAAAGCAGTGGTATTCAGCGGACTTTGGACAAGTGTCTGTATTGTAGGACCTGTTTTATCTGCTCTTAGTGAAGGCCATAAAGTATATTTTATTACAGACGCCTGTGGGGACGTATCTGAAGAGGCTCACCTTATGGCTGTAAACAGAATGATTCAGGCAGGCGCCATCCCAATGACTTCATTGCAGTATTTATTGGAGCTTCAACGTGATTGGGCCAGAACAGAAACATATGTTGCTGTTACCAATTTGGCTAAAAAATACGCAGGTAGTTATGGTGTAGGAATTCAGTACTCACAGGATATGTTGAAACATTAAAGCCGATCTCAAAAATAACTAATTCATCAAAAATAAAGATTATGAAATCTATAATGGGAATTGCTGCTGTTATCACTACATTTTTTTGCACATCTACAAGTGCTCAAAAAAGCGCTACAATAATTATAACCAATGCCAATGTGATTACATTAGATGACAGTAATCCCAAAGCAGAAGCTGTAGCAATCCAGGGAAGCAGAATTATCGCAGTTGGAAAAACAGTTGCTATCTTGAAATACAAAAGAAAAGGTACCCTTGTTATTGATGCTAAACAGAAAACGATTATACCCGGATTATACGATTCTCATCTGCATGTTATCCGAGGAGGAAGATTTTATAATACAGAGCTTAGATGGGATGGAGTAAAAACCCTCCGTCGTGCTATGGAAATGCTTAAAGAACAGGCGCAGCGCACACCTGAGGGGCAGTGGGTTAGGGTTGTAGGAGGATGGAATGAATACCAATTTTCAGAAAAACGAATTCCCACACTTGAAGAAATCAATGCAGCTACTGGAAATACACCCGTTTTTATTCTCCATTTATATGGGGAAGCTTATCTAAATAAGGCCGCTGTAAAGATTTTGGGAATTACAGAAGATACACCAAATCCTGTTGGAGGGCTTATTCAAAAGGATCAGTTTGGACATCCAACGGGTTTATTAGTAGCAGAGCCGAATGCCCTAATTTTATATGCTACACTTGCAAAACTTCCTGAGCTTTCTCAGGAGCAAAAGATGAACTCTACAAAGTTATTTGCAACAGAGCTTAATTCACTTGGCGTGACAAGTGTAATGGATGCTGGAGGCGGTTTTCAAAATTTCCCGCATGATTATGCCATTACTGATACTCTGGCCAAGTCTAAACAACTTACCATAAGGCTTCCATATTATCTTTTTGCACAGAAACCGGGCAAGGAACTTGAAGATTATCAGCGCTGGATTTCAATGGTTGATATAGAGGAAGGAATTGAAAACCATAACAGCAGTCCTTATTATGTACAAGGCGGTGGAGAGAATTTAGTCTCTGTAGCAGCAGATTTTGAAAATTTTACTAAACCTCGTCCAGTTCTTCCTGAGGCTATGGAAGCACAGCTTAAGGAAGTTATAAAAACTTTAGTAGTAAATCATTGGCCATTCAGGCTGCATGCTACTTACGATGAGAGCATTACCCGATTTTTAAATGTCATCGAACAGGTCAATAAAGAAGTATCAATAAAGGATATTAATTGGTTTTTTGATCACGCAGAAACGGTCTCTAATGAAAACCTACTTCGTATTAAAGCTTTAGGAGGGGGAATTTCGATACAGCACAGAATGGCTTATCAAGCTGAAACCTTTGTTTCAAGATATGGAAAAAAAGCAGCTTTGAATGCGCCACCAATTCGCAAAATGCTGGATATGGGAATTAAGGTAGGAGGTGGAACCGATGGAACCAGAGTAGCCAGCTATAATCCTTGGGTGGGTTTGTATTGGCTTGTAAGTGGTAAATCTGTTGGGGGATTAGAGTATGCCTCCAAAGAAAATCAACTTGAAAGAATTGAGGCATTAAAAATTTACACCCAGGGAAGTGCCTCATTAATTCATCAGGAAAATGATAGAGGCACGATAAAAGAAGGTTATCTGGCAGATTTAGCAGTTCTGTCTGAAGATTATCTTTCTGTTGATCAGGAAAAAATAAAAGATATTAGGTCCGCACTTACGATCCTTGGCGGGAAAGTAGTTTATGGAAGCGGTATCTTCTCAAATTTAGCTCCAGCAATACCGGCAGCTCTGCCAGCATGGAGTCCAGTAAATTTTTATGGAATTTCTCAAACAAAATAGCTATGTGGAACTTTATTTTTAAACTTATGCCCTCTGATTTGGGTTCTAACTGGAACAACAGGGCTGTTTTACTGTTCAGGATTTTAATATCAGGAGAATTGATAATAGTTCATGGATTGAAGAAAATCGGGGTGGGTATTGCACAAGCTGAGGTAGTACCTAATCCGCTTGGACTACCTGAAATGCTGAATCAGGTTTTTGCTACAGGGGCCAATATTGTTTGTCCCCTCTTAATAATTCTGGGACTCTTTACAAGGCTTGCAGCAATACCTATTGTAGCAGTTACACTTACAGGTTATTTTGTTGTACATGGAAATGATTCGCTTTTAGAAAGGGACATACCTTTTATGTTCAGTGTTGCTTTTCTTTTTATAATTGCTGTTGGGCCAGGCCGATATTCAATTGATAATAAGTTTTTTATTCCTTCAATATGAAAGCCATATTTTTTATAATCTGTGCTTTGATTTTGTCAATTTCAACTTTTGCACAGGTAGGCAAAGATATTCATGCGCTAAGGTATGAAGATGATTTTTCTTATTTGAAGCATGATACTACGCTGGGGCCCTATCAACGGTTAAAATTTATACCTCTCAATGAAAAAAAAGATGTATACCTCTCTCTCGGAGGGGATATGCGCTATCAATATTATAATATTAAAAATGAAAACTGGGGCGATATCGAAAATGATAAAGACGGATATAGTTTAAGTAGATTTCTTGCACACGTTGATGTTCACGTTCAAGATTCTTTTAGGTTTTTCTTTCAAATTCAATCCAGCAATGTCAGTGGGCGTATTGATCCGGATCCTATTGATCATAATCCTCTTGACGTTCATCAGGCATTTTTTGATTTGCAGCTTTTAAAGAGCCGGGAGAATCAAATAATTTTTAGATTTGGACGTCAGGAAATGCGATATGGTTCCCAGCGTCTGGTCTCAGTCAGGGAGCTTCCTAACAGCAGAAGAGCCTTTGATGGAGCGAAATTTATTTTACGCCATAATGATCTGGCAATGAACTTTTTTTACACTCATCCCGTTGCCAATAACGAAGGTTCATTTGATGACCATTTTAATAAGAATACAAAATTTTGGGGAAGCTATAATGTTTTAACGAATATTCCTTTTATAGAGAATTTAGATTTTTATTATTTAGGAATTTGGAAACGTCATGCAGTTTTTGACGATGCAGAGGGTAGTGAACTCAGACATTCATTAGGTACAAGGATATGGAACCATAATAGCAGCCTTCTTTATGATATTGAAGGCGTTTACCAATTTGGCACATTACGAACTTCAAAAATAAAAGCGTGGACAATATCGGCAAGTTTATCACAAAAGCTGGAGAAAGTAAAATTTAGTCCTGTTTTAGGCCTAAAGACAGAATTAATTTCTGGTAACAAGCATTATGACGATCAAGTTCTGGAAACTTTTAATGCTATGTTTCCTATGGGAGCTTATTTTGGTTTGGCTGCACTTATTGGTCCGGCCAATTTATTTGATTTTCATCCATCAGTAGATTTCGAGCTAGCGCCAAAAATCAGTTTTGCTTTTGATTACGATCTCTTTTGGAGACTCAGCAGAAATGATGGAATTTATAATGTAAATGTCCAGTTAATTTATTCAGGAAAAGATTCAGAAAATAAATTTATTGGATCCCAGTATACTTGCGAGCTTAAATATGAGCCAACTCAATTTCTCACACTTAAAATGGAAGGAACCTGCTTTAATTCCGGCAGTTTTATAAAAGAAAGTGGTGCTGGCAAAAATAGTCTTTTTGGCGGTTTAACATTTCAGGTTAGACTCTGACCGGAAATTTAAGTAACTGATGTATGTCTTTAGTAATTAACCCTAAAGTGCTTTCGACTTTTATTCCAAAGTAAATAGTCTTCTTTTCATAAAATACCACAGTTAATATCCCAAATATACTGAAGATAAGGAAGTAAATGAAAATTCCTCTAAACCTTTCGTTAGTAGATAAAGAGATAAGAAGTAGATTTTCTATGCCTCTAGCTTTATGGTATTTTTAGCTCTTTATTTTTTATCAGATATTTTACCAGACAGGACCAATCTTTATTTATGATCTTGTGTAATTTTTGATTTCAAATACTTCTGTAAAAGTTACCAAAACTATAAAAGAGGCTGAAAAAACTATCTTTTCTAATGTAGATGAATAACTTTACAAGTGTAAAAAATATCCCTTACTTGCATCTAATTAAAATTGCAGGTAAGGGATATTTAAGTTAGTTAAAAATAAGTTCTTGATTAAAATATATTATTCAAATAATTCATTTTATTAAGCACCTTTGTAGACCAAGTAAGTAAAAACATCACCTTTAATTACAAATCCTCCCCATTTGGCATCGTAAGCAGCTGTTGGTTTTGTAGCCACTATCTCTTCCAATGTCTTTCCCTGTTTTTTTAGTGCAGCAACTTTATGATAGATATCGATAAGCATATCTCTAAATTCCATCAATTGCTGCTTATTACCCACTGGACCATGACCTGGAACAATTATAGTTTTATCAGTCACTCTGGCTACGTTTTGTTTAGCCGCTTTAATCATCCCGGTAATACTTCCTCCAGTGTTATAATCGATAAAAGGATAATAACCATTCCACCACGTGTCCGCAACAACTAATACGTCAGCTTTTGGAAAGTATACTGAAATGTCACTGTCTGTGTGGGCTGGATCATAATGTTTCATTGTTATTTTCTCGCCATTGAAAATAAGGAAATTAGTGTCCTTAAAGGTTTTTGAAGGTAGTGCAGGTTGAGGTGCGGCAGGAAAAGTATAGTCCCAATCTTCAACTCTTGTGCTCTTCGCGAGATGTTTGCGGGTGTTTTCCTGGGCAATTATAGTAGCTCCTTTTTCTTTAAGCCATAAGTTTCCATCTGCATGGTCAAAATGCCAGTGTGTATTGACTAGGTATTTGATAGGTTTAATGCTTATGTTTTTAATTGCAGCAAGAAGATTAGGTTTAGAAACTCCAATACCGGCGTCTACCATTAATATTCCATCAGGGCCATTCAAAATTGATATATTTCCCCCTGAACCTTCTAAAACAGTAATGTTTCCTCTTAATTTTGTAGGGATTATCTCTGCTGTAGCGGCTGCTCTCATAATTGTGAGTACGGGACTTTCCTGATATGCGGCAACAAGCATATTCTCTTTTTGAGAGAAAATTAATTGAGGTGTTACAGCAAGGCCAATGGCCAAAATACTGGCAGATCCAAGAAATCTGCGGCGGCTTAATGTAAAATTACTTTCCATGATGTATTGATTTTAATTGAATTGTTTTTTCTGTTAATGGGTAAGAAGTGATAAAAAATTTTTCAAATGAAAAATGAGTATACTTCATTAATATCACGACAAAATTGCAATAGATAGCCTCAACAGTGTTAGTCACTTTTTACTTATCTCATAACTATTTTTACTTGTCTTGCTTAAAATCAAAATTGAAGTAAGAAAAAATAGTTATGAAATAAGGAAAATTAGACAAGTTCAGGGCCTTAGTGATTTCCTAATTTTGTAAGTGAAACGATAGATAAGAGAATGTTTTGCTTGATTATTTGAGAGTCCATGCGTCTGCCAAAACCTCTAAATATCGTATGAATCTAACTTTTAAAACAAAAAAATATGAATCCTAAAATTGGAATCAAAGAAGAAGATCTTGCAGGAGTCGCTCAAGCTATGTGTAAAATTCTTGCAGATGAATTTGTACTTTACACCAAGACAAAAAAAGCGCATTGGAATATAGAAGGTGCTAATTTTCATAGTATGCATCTGTTTTTTGAGGCGCAGTATCAAATTCTGGATGAAATAGTAGACAGTGTAGCAGAACGTATAAGAACTTTGGGACATTATGCCCCAGCTTCATTAAGAGAGTATTTGTTGCTCACACAGCTTTCAGAGCAATCTAGAGAAAATAATGACAGCAATGGGTATATACGTGAACTGCTAGCGGATCATGAAAGCATACTGATACTTCTTCGTGAAAACATCAAAAATTTCGATTCGGTTTGGAGTGATCTTGGAACCAGCGATTACATTACCGGACTTTTAGAAACACACGAAAAAATGGCTTGGATGCTTCGTTCACATCTCAAATAAACTTGAGAAAAAACCACAGCACAGATTATAAATGGCAAATAAGTTTTTTGAGCATATTCTTAAGTAATATGCTCAGGAAGCTAGCTTAATAGTCAGGTCGGATTCTATTTTTCTTATTCTATAATTGAAAAGATCCGCAGTAATTTAGCCGTATGTGGTAAATCAGCATAAAAATTTTAATTAAAAAGTAACATGCACAAAAAACATATAGAACATTCAGTCAAAGCCAGTAATACTAAAGCTTTAATTTTGATACATGGCAGAGGTAGTACAGCCAAAGATATTATAGGAATTACTACTCATCTTGACATAAAAAACTACAACATTTATGCGCCTCAGGCAACAAATCGAAGCTGGTATCCTATGTCTTTTCTGGCAAAACCAGAGCTAAATGAGCCATGGCTAAAATCTGCAGTTGATTTAATAACATTGACAGTTGATCAGATTTTGGAAGAAGGTATAACAAGAGATCAAATTTACTTCCTGGGGTTTTCACAAGGTGCATGTCTGGCTGTAGAATTTATGGCTCGCAATGCACGTAGATATGGAGGTGCTGTAATTTTAACAGGAGGACTTATAGGGGATAAGATTTATCGCGAAAGGTACAATGGTAATTTTGATGGGACACCTATTTTTATAGCTACCAGTGATCCAGATATACATGTTCCAGTTGAAAGAGTTACTGAAACTGCAGATTTTTTAGAAGAAAATGGAGCAAAAGTAATTGTAAAAATTTATGACAACATTGGACATACAATTACTATGGAGGAGATAGAGCTTGCAAATGAATTAATTTTCAATATCTAATTAATTGTTCTAAATGTACCTTACAAATAAGTAAATTATTAGGCGATAAAAAAATGAGAGCTATTTTTAAGATGATTTTATGTCATTGGAAAATATTGGAAATACGTGTTGATATCTACTAAAAGCAAATACTAGTTTATAGTTTTTCCTCATTGAATAGTAAAAGTACCACCAGTTATGTTATTTCCTTTTTCGCTTGCCAGATAGGAAACAATATTACTTACATATTGCACTTTTCCAAGACGTTTTAAGGCAATTGTATCAAATAGTGTTTCCTCAGTAATGTGAATGTTTTGAATATCAATAAATCCAGACTGAACAATATTGACCGTTATATTTTTTTTTTGCTAGTTTTTTAGACCAGAAACGGTTGTAAATTGATAAAGTTTCCCTTGCTGCTGCAAAGCTTCCTGTACTTACAAAACGTGAATGCTGTTCGGCACAGTTGCCAATAGTAATTATTCGACCCCCGTCTTCCATATATGGAGTTAACTGACTGATCATATGAGCTGCTCCAAACAAACTTTTCTGCCATGTTTTTTCTAAATCTTTCCTGTTTACATCCTGAAGTGTTTTTTTTGGAATCATAGATCCGGCACAGTTTACCAAAATATCAATTCTGCCGTATTTGGCAATTACCTGTTCTATTGCAGTTTTTATTTCCGCGCTGTCTGATGTATTAATTTTTATGGCAATTGCCTCTAAACGGCTTTCTATAATTTCAGCTTCAAGAACTTTAGCCTTGGCAGTACCTTTATGGTAAGTAAAAGCAACTGTGGCTCCACTGTTTGCCAGCTTTCTGACAATACTGCGACCAATACCTTTGTTTCCTCCTGTTACCAAATCGACTTTTGTTACTAGTGATTTCATTTTTTCTGAATTTTAAGATTCTGGTTAATTAAAATTGTCTTGTTTTCTTCTGCTTCTTCTTCTTCTTCTTCTTCTTCGCCTTTCGGCTAAGAACTATATTTTAATAGTTTTTCTAAGAACAAAGATGCAGGATGTAGCAGGCGTGAGACTAGACTATATTTCTAATTGCTTGAACTATTTTTTCCTGACTCTAGTATTTTTTTTGAAAGTCTTGCTGTGGTTAAATTGTAGAGCCACTTTGCAGATGTAGCTTTTTGACTTATTATAACTATAGAAGTAAGTTAATTGATAAATACTTATGGCTTGGTTAGAGATAAAAATGCGACAAAGGGTAAATAAGCTATGTATTAAGGAAGTTTATCCATTTTGAGTTTTTTTTTTGTACTCCACCTTTGCAATGTCAATAAGACATAATTTAAAAAACAATGGAAATGAAAACTCAATCCAAAAAAGTATCTAAAGCTACCAGTATTGCAGCGGGAGTGATTTTAACAGTAGCAGGAGCTTCAAGTACAAATGCACAAGTCAGAGATTATGCAACAGATCCCCATCTTTCTCCGGAAGTGCGTATATTTTTGAAAGCTATTCATGGTGGTCCTGGACTTGAAACACTGTCTGCAAGTGATTCCCGAAAAGTTTTAGAGGGAGTTCAGGCAAGTGTAAAGTATGACTATTCAAAAATTACTGAATCTGAAAAAATTATTAAAGCAGATGGATTAACGGTTAAACTTAACATTATGCGCCCTAAAAATGGAACTGGTCTTTTACCGGTATTCGTTTTTGTTCATGGTGGAGGATGGATACTTGGTGATTATCCGACTCACAAACGTATGATGAGAGATCTTGTTGAGGGATCTGGAGCTGTTGGAGTATTTGTAGAATACACACGCACACCGGAAGCACAATATCCAACGGCGCTAAATGAAGTATATGCAGCTACAAAATGGGTAGCAGAACACGGTTCTGAAATCAATGTAGATGGAAAAAGATTAGCAATTGTAGGTAATAGTGCCGGTGGAAATCTTGCTGCAGTAGTATCTATTTTGGCTAAAGAGCGAAAAGGACCAAAAATTAAAACTGCAATATTAATGTGGCCTACAACTGATACTGATTTTACAACAGAATCATTTAAAGCTTTTGGAGCAGATCGTTTTTTAGCTATTCCGTTTATGGAGTACTTGTATGATCTTTATGTACCAGATCATAGTAAACGTAAAGATATTCACGTTGCACCATTATTAGCAACTACGGATCAATTAAAAGGCTTACCTCCAACACTTATTCAGGTAGCAGAAAATGATGTTTTGCGAGATGAAGGTGAAGCATATGGGCGTAAATTACTTGAAGCAGGCGTTAAAGCAACAACAATCAGATACAATGGAGTAATCCATGACTTTGGTTTGCTTAACCCACTTTCGGAAACACCACAGTCTAAAGATCTATTTATTCAGGCTTCTGCACAGCTTAAAGAATATCTAAAATAATAAGCTTGAAGGGACTGTGTTCTATTAAACCTGGACGCAGTTAAATAAAAAAAAGTTATTTTCCTTACAGAAATGTATGGATTTTAATAATTATTTACTGTAGAAACTGTAGAACACAGCCCTTATTTTAAAAATTTAAATTAATATTATGAAAATTACCAGACTATCTTGGGCAGGTTTAATGATAGAAAGCAAATCGACAACCATTTATATTGATCCTTTACAAAATGTGATTAATATGTCTCCCTTTATTGGCGATCCTAAATTTCCAATATTTACGGTTCCTTTTCCAAAAACAGCAAAAGCCAATATTCTGATCACTCATATTCATCAGGATCACTTTGATATACCGCTTTTACATAAACTTGTTGCCAATACAGGTCAGCTTTGGGGGCCGCAACCTGTATATGAAGTAGCTGTAGAAAACGGGATTGATGCAAATATTGTTACACTTTATGAAACATTTGTTATTGGTGATTTTGAAATTACTCCTGTTTCCGCTGTCGATTGGATTGGAGACGAACAAGTATCTTATGTAGTAAAGCATGAAGAAAAGACAATATACCATGGTGGAGATACCAACTGGCATGGATACTGGTGGAAAGTTGCCAGTAAGTATGGTCCTTTTGATATTGCATTTTTGCCCGTAAATGGTGTTGTTGGCGCAATACCCAGATTAAGCCCCGTCAGCAATATGCTCGGAACGATGAGCCCTATGCAGGCGGTAACTGCAGCACGTTTACTAGGATCCCACATTTTAGTCCCCATGCACTATGGACAGTTCATCAATCCGCCATTATACATTCAATATCCTGACCTGGAAAATATTTTAGACCAAGAAGGGATCGAGCAAAACATAACGATACATCGTCTAAAAGATGGGGAAACTATAATGATCTAACAGATGGTTTGAAAGTATTTTCAAGAATGAAAATATTTTGAAAATAATGGTATTGATAAGCTTTATTTGGTTTTCAAAAAATAATTAAAATATCTTGTTGAATGTCTTTTGACTTTAAAGGTCATTAGTATTTCAACAAGATTTCATTTTATCACTATTTTTCATTTATAACGAATGTTTTACGCACAGTATTTTAATAAATCACTATTTCTAATCTATTAGTGATTCTGAAATCAGAAGGACATTGATTAGTAGCGTTTTTAAAAAAACGACTGAAATGTGCGGCATCATTAAAACCAAGTTCGTAAGCAATTTCCTTGTCAGATTTATTACTGTAGAAAAATAATCTCTTAGCTTCACTTATTATTCGGTCATGTATAATTAATGAAGGTTTTTTGTAATTACATTGTGCAAATAAGTTACAAAGTGTTTTTGGAGATTTATTCAATAAAGAAGCATAATATTTCACTTTGTGTTCTTGTTTATAATATTTTTCGACCAGTAAATTATATTGCTTGATAACATCTGATCTTTCACCTTCATAAACTTTTTCATTATTGTATTTTTCTTTCGCAAGCTTAGTAATAATCAAAAGTTGGTTTATTAAAATATGAAGTACCTCTTTCTCAATAGTTTCTACAGAATTAAGTTCTTCAATAAATACATCTTGCAAAGTCCTTAATCTATTTCTTTCACTTTCGTCAAGGTAAAGAAATAAGTTATCAAACTTATTAAATTCATTTAGGTAAGACTGGCTTATAAATTGAGACCTCATATTTACATTGCTGTTACTATTGCCAGTTAAATTATCATTTGTCATATCTCTCATGACTCTTAATAAGCAATTGAAATGCCAGTCTATAGTTGATTGATTATCAGCTTATTGATGTTTTATTTGATAAAATTACATGGCGACATATCGCGGGACAGCGAAACGAAAATGAGATATCGCGCTACATGTTTAAAGTCAAGTTTGCAATGTTAAATGGTATGTTCTCTTTTGATTCCTAAACGTTTTATTTTGGAGTTAAGTGTTGATGCGGGCACTCCGAGTATTTCAGCGGCGCCTTCCTCTCCAGCAATTCTACCCTTACAATATTTCAGAATTTTGTAAATGTGATTCTTTTCATTTTCATTAATAGTTTGGAGATTAATTTCTTGAGCTGTTTCCTTTGAATTTGCTTGTTGGTTATGAGATGGTAAATGAACATCCTTAATCATCTTGCCATTTGTAAGCAGTATGCTTCTTTCAATCAAGTGCTCAAGTTCTCTAATGTTTCCCGGCCATTTATAGTCTTTCAGCTTTTGTAATGCTTTAGTTCCAATTGAATTTATAGGCTTACCAGTCTTTTTTGAGAATTTTTTAATAAAGTGTGCAGCGAGTAATTCAATATCATCTGTTCGTTCTCGAAGTGGGGGCAGGATTATTGGAAAAATATTCAGTCGATAATAAAGATCACTTCTAAAGCGGCCGGCTTGAACCTCTTTTTCAAGATTTCTATTTGTAGCTGCTATTATTCTTATATCAACTTTGATTGTAGTTCTGCCACCCACGCGTTCAATTTCTCTTTCTTGTAAAGCTCTTAATAGTTTGATCTGTAAATCTAATGGCAATTCACCAATTTCATCAAGAAAAAGCGTACCTCCGTTTGCAAGTTCAAACTTACCTAGTCTTCGATCTGTTGCGCCGGTAAAACTGCCCCTTTCGTGCCCGAAAAGTTCACTTTCAATAAGGTTTGCTGGTATTGCGGCACAATTTACCTTAACCATTAATTTGTTTTTCCGTGGAGAATTATTATGAATAGCCCTGGCAATAAGTTCTTTTCCAGTTCCTGTTTCCCCAAGAAGTAACACAGTGCTATCTGACTCTGAAACTTGAGATATAAGTTTGAAGGTTTCGTGTAATGAACGGCTTGCACCTATAATCTCTGTATAATTGTGTATTGATTCAATTTCTTCACTTAAGTACATGTTTTCATCTTCAAGCTGCTTTTTAAATTTTTCAATTTCAATCAGCTGACTTTCAATTTTCTGGTTTGAAAGAATATTTGAAAGAATAATGGCTAGCTGCGAACAGATACTCTTAAAAAGCTGCGCTTGATTTGATATAGGAAGAAGACTGTCCTGTTTAAATACCAAAAATCCTATCGGCTCTCCTCCAAACCTTATAGTGGTACCAATCATATTATCGATCCCATAACTTGGGATAAGTTTTGCATATGCCGGTGGAGATTTCAAATCTGCCCATTTTTTTGTATCAAACAACAATGGTTCTTCACTTTTTAACATTAGCCCAAAAATCTCCTCATGAAATTCGACGTAATTATTTGTAACACGTAACAAATAAGGATCTCTTGATATGGGTGCATCGGGGTCATATAAAACAACTCTGTGAGATTTTTTATCTGCACTTAAGGCTGTAACGGCAAGGAAATCTCCAATAGAGAAAAGTTCTTTAAACTGTTTTTTTAATATCTTACATAAAATAAGTATATCCCTTTCCGAAGCCAATTCATTACTGAACTTAAGTAATTTTGATTTTTCCTGCTCGCTTTGTATGATAGATTGATGAACAAGAATATTATATATCGCCGCTGATATTTGTCTGTTTAAATCACTAATTAGTTCGAGTTCAAGATTATTATAATTAGAGTTATTCCATCCATCAAGTGCTATAGCACCTATTTTTTTATAATCTGAAAATACTCTCGTATTTTTAAAACCAATGACTAATACTCCAATTTGATCATGCGAAGTATTAAGAGCAATAATCATAAGCTGCTTATAATCGGAATTTACATGATATCCCTCATTAATCTCTATTTTTGCAGTAGTAAGTAACAAAGGAAGGTCGTTTTCTGTTTTTGTTTCAGCCAATGCTTGTATGCCGTTTATAAAGTCATCTGATGGCGATTTTAATTTGGCAGATTGGTAATTATTTTTGTACCTGCCTTCACTATCTCTGTTAAATGACAACTGAATAAAATCAGCACCAGTCAACTCAATTAATTCTTTTAATATTCCTGTCATTTTTGATCCAGCAATATTTTCACTTGACAAAAAGTCGCTTAAGCAATTTATCATAATAGATTTATTTAAAAGAACAGGTTCTCAAATTTTGGAACCTATTCGAGTTATTTAAAAAGTTATTTGTTATTTTTTAAGTAGATTGTTCAAGCATTTAAAAAGGGAGCACTATTTAAATAATTTTGCGCTTAATAGAATTATAAAGCTGGTGCTTTTGGGAAGTCCACAGGAATTTTGGTGTTGGCAAAAACATAGTTTGCAAAACTTCTTAAAGAAATTAAAGCAATTAATTCTACTAGCGCTTTTTCGTCATAACCAGCGTCAAAGAAATGGTCTAGAGCGGCTTGTTCAGCGTTTCCTTTATTATTGGCAATAGATTGAGCAAGTAATAGAACAGTATTCATTTTTTCATCAGTGAATTGTGCGTTACGTATCAGGACAGTATCTTCTTCAGTATACCCTCGCATTTTACCAAGAACGGTATGAGCGGCGAGACAGTAATCACAATCATTTACTTGAGAAACGATGAGGCTTATAGCTTCTCTCTCTTTAGCTGAAAAAGAAGAATCAATAGATAGAGCAGCCTCAGTATCTAACATGGCTTTTAAAGCAGATGAAGAATATCCAATTGTGGCATAAAGATTAGGAATTTTTCCCATTTTTGATTGTACAACTTCCAGAATTGATTGTGAAGCTGGATTCAATTTTTCCTTGGTCGGAACTAAAATTGTTTTCATGGTAGTATGGTGTATTAAATTATTTATTATTACTTGTGCAGATTCAGATGTAAAAAGCCTAAGCATCTTAATTATGTCTTGTGTTTCTAACTGATTATCAGTAGAATGAAAGGATATCGATAATTCATTGTGTCGCAATTAGATTTTTACTTTTGTAAAGTAAATCTTAATGACAGTCATTAGAAAAGAGCTTTTCTCGTTAATTCAATAGAACCAATGACAGCTTGAGAGGCAATCGAAAGAATATATTGTCTTCTTTGGCTTACTTCTTTACAGCATTTTATCCATCTAGGACTTATTTTTTGCTATTTTACTGATTAAATCGTTTGGTTGGTGGTCAGTTATAACTGTAGTTTTTCGTGAATTTCGAAATCAAAGATTTAGCAATTACACCTGGATGAATTTTTAGAAAATAGTAAGTAGCACTGATAGAAAAAAGTTTCATAATAAATGGTTTTAATTATTTTGATGAAGCAAAGTTATAGCAGGTAGCAATCTAAAGAAATGGACGAAAAAGGATATTACTTGGACAAATATGCAAGTTGTGCAATGCCTCCTTTGTTTCTAAAAGCCTGAGGGGATATTTTTGTATATTTTTTAAAGAAACGGCTAAAATAATATTCATCATTAAATTGTAGGCCGAATGCAATTTCTTTGATGCTTAAGGTAGTAAGATGGAGCTTTTTTTTAGCCTCCAGTATTAATCTGTCTTGTATTAACTGCGAAGGGTTTTTTCCAAAATACTTGATACTATTTTTCGTGAGAGTGTTGGGAGAAATAGCAAGCAATACTGCATAATCATTGGGCTTATGAAGAGTTAAAAAATTTTGATCTAATAAAAGCCTGAATTGATCCATTTTTTCATTTTTTGGCAAACATAATATGGCTGTTTCCATTATTCTTAACTTAACAGTACTGCTTTTCGCTAAAACGACCTGTAAATAAGACTTTAAAATCATATCAGAAGAATTAGGGTCACTAAGTTCTTCTTCGAATTGGTTTAATAATTGACAAAAGTAAATGTGCTGCACATCTGAAAGTACTAATGAAGGCTCTAAATAAATATTATTAAAAAGTAATCCATTACAAGCAACTTCCTCCCGGTGTGCTTCAATGCAATAAAAGTCACTGTGAAATTTTATAATAGTATATTCCACATCCCTTGAATCATTAATATAAATAGTTTGTAATGGCGTAGAAAATAATATTGTCGGACCTAAAAAGTTAAAAGATCCAAAATCTGCATTGAAAACGCCTTCTCCCGTATGGATTAAAATTATGGTATATTCGGATAATTGAATTGGTTTGTCTAAAAAGTAATTTTTACTTTTCTCAATACCAATAAGGCAATCACCGTTTATTTCAGAAATAATATTCATAGTTAATCCTTTATTGTTATTGAACAAAACTACCCAGTTTAAGATAGCCTTATAATTATTTTATTTGCTTATAACACAAATTTTAAAGTAGTTAAAGAGGTTCAATATAAGTTTTATTTTTTTAGATTCTATAAAAAAAGAGTTGTTCTATTGTTATTTAATAGTATCATGATTTTTAATGCATTAAACCATATGAAAATTAATTTTTAGGTTGATTTTTTTTAATTATTATAATTAAAAAAGTAATTGACTTTGTATTGTTTTGGCAAAGTAGTTTAAAATTCTCTGTAAATTAAAATCTGTAAAAATTGATTTAGAATTTAAAATTTATCGAAGTTAAGAGACTTAAAATTAGATTAAATTGTTCTAATCATTTTCAGAAATAATTCTAAAATAGATACGTCTATTACCAGCTTTGTTTAAGAAGTTATAAAGTGAAATAAAGGAAAAATAGTTAACTCATTAGAAAAAAGTGTTTCCTGAATTGTGTTTTATGTATTGCATCTTTGTAATGATCTTTACCTATTATCATTATCCACAAATGTTATCTATTAATGAGTTTGCTCAGAAAATTTATATAGGAAAAAATTAATAGAACTGGTCAAAAATGTAATTGTTCAAGCAACACAGACATTATTTTTAGTAAAAATTAAAAACATTATTTATGAAAAGAATTGCAATCAATGGTTTTGGACGAATAGGAAGAGCCGCTTTGAAAATTATTACCGATACACCTGATATGCAAGTGGTGGCAATAAATGATCTAATGAGTATAGAAAATGCTGTTTTTCTCTTACAGAGAGATAGTATCTACGGCAAATATGAAAACAAAGTGTCTTTCAAGGATGATACTATTCTTATTAAAGGAAATGAAATTAAATACACAGCAATCAAAGATCCGTCTGAACTTCCATGGAAATCGTTAGGTGTTGATGTTGTAATAGAAAGTACTGGCTTTTTTACCAATAAAATTGATGCAGAAAAACATCTGCATGCAGGTGCCAAATTTGTAGTTATTTCCGGTCCAACAAAAGATACTCCCACTATAGTGCACGGCGTTAACACAGATGAAGGTAAAATAGAAATCTTTTCCTGCGGAAGCTGTACAACTAATAATATTGGGCCTTTAATAGAGATTTTAGGCAGACGAATAGGTATAAAAAAAGCGATCCTAAATACAATACACGCTTATACCGCTTCTCAAACTTTAGTAGATGCTCCTTCCAAAAGAGAGCCAAGAATGGGCCGTGCTGCCGGATTGAACTCAGCGCCTGCAGCAACTGGTGCGGCTGTGGCCGTTACGAAAGCATTACCTGAATTTGTTGGTAAATTTGATGGTATTGCAGTGCGGGTTCCAGTGCCTATTGGATCGATATCAGATATTACATTTGTTACACAAAGGCCAACCACAATTGAAGAAATTAATTCGATTTTGACCGAAGAAGCACAAACGCCCCGTTACAATAAAGTAGTTGAAGTTTCCAATGAACAACTTGTTTCTTCCGACATAATTAAAAGTACTTATGCTGCAACGGTAGATTTAGAAATGACAAGGGTAGTAGACGGAGATTTGGTAAAAGTAATGGCTTGGTATGATAATGAATGGGGATTTACCAATCAAATGGTCAGACAGATTCAGGAATTATAAAATGTAGCGATTTAAGAATGTGGTTTAAATAAATAATTAAATAAGTACTTTCTAAACAGATGGATTTAATTATAGATTTATTAAATACATGTAATGGGAGTAGGCATCGTTTAACTTTTCTTGGAATGTGATTATTACTTCTTAATCTATTTAAAAGATAATCAAGGGGAAAAAATGTAAAAAAGGCCAAAAATAACTTAATAAATAAAAATACCATGGAAAATAAAATCTTAGGCATACACCATATTACTGCAATTGCAGGTGATGCCAAAAGGAATTTTGATTTTTACTCAAAAATATTAGGATTAAGATTCATTAAAAAAACGGTCAACTTTGATGATCCAAGCACCTATCATTTTTACTTTGGCGATGAATTAGGAAGTGCTGGAACTATCTTAACCTTTTTTCCTTGGGGACAAGATATTCAGCAAGGAAGAAAGGGATCTGGGATGGCTACCGAAATTGGATATTCTGTACCAAAAGGAAGTCTTGATTTCTGGCAAGGACGTTTTGAAAAAAATAACGTTATCTATAATAAACCAGCTGAAAAATTTGGAGAAAAATATCTTACTTTTCTCGATGGGGATGGATTGAAAATAGAGTTAATTGAATCTAAAACAAAGGACAGCAGAAAATCGTGGGAAACGGACGAAATAAAAGATGATGTAGCATTAAAAGGTTTTCACAGCATTACTCTGACCTTAAATAATATAAAACCAACTGCTGCAATCTTAACGGAAATATTTGGTTACAAATTGGTCGATCAAGATGTAAACCGCTACCGTTATGTAACTGATGCCGTAGAAAATGCAGCAATCGTTGATCTGGTAGAACTAATTGATGAAAAACATGGTCACGTTGCCAATGGATCTATTCACCATGTTGCTTTCCGTGTTCAAAATGATGAAATTTTAATGCACTTTCGTGAAAAAATAGAAGCGTTTGGATTATCAATTACACCACAAATAGACAGACAATATTTTCACTCCCTATATTTTAGAGAACCAGGTGGAGTTTTGTTCGAAATTGCAACAGATAATCCCGGATTTACCATAGATGAAACCTTAGAAGAACTAGGACAGCAATTAAAACTTCCGGCACAACATGAGCCCCAAAGGGCTGTTATTGAAATGTCACTAGTCAAAATTAATTAGAATAGACTGTAACAAGATGCGTGAAAATACTTTGTTATTGTAAGTGTTCGAATCCTGTTAGGTTATCAATTGCTGAATTTTAATTTGTCTTATTTTTCATTTAAATAAGAATTATTTTGCAGTTTATTTCATTGTATTAGTGTGATTCTAAAAAAAAGAAAAAATGAGTCAAATTTACATATTTAATATAATACATGAATAAAAATGGCGTCAATTGTCTTCAATTGACGCCATTTGGCTGTGGTGACCTCGACTGGATTCAAACCATAATAATTTATACCATACCATATTATGGCTTAGATTTTAAGTAAATTAATATTATGCTTTCTTCAACACCAAATACTACGTTTTAAAACTAAATATAAACAGGTAAATTATCTTTTAAAGAGACGACTTAACTTTTATAGCAAAATTAGAGGTGGCTCCAATTTGTAAAATTAGTTTTTTTTATAAATTTTAACTTTTCTTTAAAAGTGTTCGATTCGCTCGAGGATATTAATTAAAATAAAAACTATAAAGTGCCTAAAATAAAGAGGTTGTGGTTTTTTGTAAATTATGCAATTATAAAATTGAACACTTGTTAAGCCCTTATTTCATGAGGTATTTAACATAAAAAAAGGCAGAAAATCACTTAATTTTCTGCCTTTGTGGAGTCGCCGGGAATCGAACCCGGGTCCAAACAAGCAACTAAAGAGCTTTCTACACGTTTATTTCCTGATTGGATTTTCGATGTTGAGCTAGGTCAGAAACAACCACTCAGCACTTATCTTCTTAATTTCGAAATCCACCCGAAGCTCATGGAAATCTAGGTCTATTTTTACGGTTCCCCTGAGCTGACCGCCACAAACCAAGGCTTTCAAGGAGAATCCAGCTTCCCTATCTGATAGGGACGTGGCTAATCTTACTATAATTCAGATTATGCAGCTAAAGCGTAGTTATTTTCGCCGTGTAAAAGTGTAAGATCTTATATTTACGAGCAAGGTCTCAATGCTCGACGTGCTTACTTTCCAATTCGACTTGCTGTCAAAACCAGTCGACCCCAAAAATTGAGTTTGCAAATTTATACTATTTGAAGTTAGATTAATAATAAAATTGACTTAAAAATAATATTATTCGTCATCTTTAAAATTAAAAGGATAATCTCCAAAAATTGGCGCGAGCTTGCGCACTGCATAAGTGTTTCTTGTCATTTTGTTGGATAGCGCAATAATCGTAACATTTTCTTTTTGAAGCGTAATATACGATGAGGTATTTCCGTGCCACCATCCGTTATGGAAATAAAAATTTTGTCCGGTTTCCCAATTGATCATTCTGATTCCCAAACCGTAATTTTTTGTCCCTTTGCGTTCATTGCTATGACCTGCGAAAACTTCTTTCAGCAATGCCGGTTTTAAAAAATCAGGTGAATTTCTGGCTCTGTCAAATTTTAAAAGATCCCGTACAGTCGAAAAAACGTTTTTATCTCCATATACATTATCCAGATAATCAAAACCAATTTCGGCTCCATTGCCTTTATACGATGGAACTATTTTTTTTCGGTCTTTATCATCATCAAAAACATAGGTATGTGTCATTCCTAACGGCTTAAAAATCATTTGAGACATGGCTTCCTTATATTTCAAACCGGTAATTTTTTCTATAATAAGCGCCAGCATCGCATAATTGGTATTGCAATACCCAAAACGAGTTCCTGTTTTTGATTCTAATCCGATATCTTTTGTTGCCAAAATATCTAAAATATCTTTATTCGTAAGCTGATTGTGTCGATCCCAGACAGATTTATCGTGGTCTGTAAAATAAGCGTAATTACGCATACCGCTGCGATGACTCAACAGCATTCGAATCGTACAGTCTTCGTATGGAAATGTTTTTAAGATCGTGTTTACTTTTTGGTCTAAATCGATTTTACCGGCATTTACCAATTTAAGGACTGCAGTCGCGGTAAGTACTTTACTGACCGAAGCAATTTGTACAGGCGTTTCTGCTGTTATTTTGGTTCCTTCATTTTTATTGGCGTAGCCATTGTATTTTTCAAAAATAATCTGACCGTTTCTTGCTACTAAAAAACTTCCGTTCATGCTGTTATTCGGCCAGTTTTTATAATAAAAATGATTGATTCTTCCGGTTACTGAATTTATATAAGCCTGAGAGATTTTTTTCTCAGGTCCTGAAGGCTTCATTTTAGGTAAGGTATCCTCCACGACTGGAGTTGCTGCTGTTTGTGTGTCTTTAGTTTTGCCACAAGAACTTAAAACTAGTATGGAGAAAAGTATTTGTGGTATCTTTGTTTTTTTAAGGAAAATCATTTGCATCGTTCTTTAAAAACAAATATATCGAATTCAATTTTGTTGTATTCTCACTTTTTAGTGATCAAACCGGTTGGTTTTAACATAATTTTAACTGACGTTTTTTTTATTTGTTTGTTTTTCAGCTTATAACGGTTTTTAAACATTCTAAATAGTAATTTGAAAACAAAATTTTAACTAAAATTGTTATATTTGAAACAAATACGATGTAGAAAGTTATAATAATAAATACTTTAAACCTATTTTAATGAAATTCGGAATCATAAAAGAAAGAAAAAACCCACCAGATCGACGCGTGGTTTTTTCGCCAAATGAATTAGCAAAACTCAAACAGCTCTACAATGAAGCAATCGTAGAAGTAGAAAGTTCAGACATCAGGATTTTTACAGACGTTCAGTACAAAAGCATGGGAATTACGGTTACAGAAGATGTTTCTGAATGTGATGTTTTGTTTGGAGTGAAAGAAGTGCCGATTGAAAATTTGATCCCGAATAAAGCTTATTTCTTTTTTTCGCATACAATAAAAAAACAGCCTTATAACAGAAAACTGCTTCAGGCTGTTTTAGAAAAAAATATTGATTTGTACGATCATGAAACTATTGTCGATGCCGATGATCGCCGTTTGATTGGTTTTGGAAGATATGCGGGAATAGTGGGAGCGTATAACGGAATTCGTGCTTTTGGATTAAAATATGAATTGTTTAAACTGCCAAAGGCAGAAACCCTTGAAGGTAAAGATGCGTTAATCATGCATTTAAAACGCATTACTTTGCCGCCGTTGAAATTTGTTGTTACTGGAACCGGAAAAGTAGGAAGCGGCATCAAAGAAATTTTAGATGCCATTAAGGTTAAAGAAATTACGATAGAGAATTACTTAAGCAAAAATTATACACAGCCTGTTTATGTACAGCTGGATGTTTTAGAATATAACAAACGTATTGACGGTCAGGTTTTAGACTTTAAAGATTTTGCCTCTCATCCGGAAGCGTATGATTCTGATTTTGATAAATTCACTAAAGTTTCTGATATTTATTTTGCGGGGCATTTTTACGGAAATGGTGCTCCGGCGATCTTAACTAGGGAAATGCTAAATGCAAGTGATTGTAAAATAAGGGTAGTAGCTGATATTTCCTGTGATGTAAACGGCCCTATTGCGAGTACATTGCGTTCTTCAACAATCGAGGAACCTTTATACGGTTATTTTCCAAATGAAAACAAAGAAGTAGATGTTTTTCATCCTGCGGCGGTTGTCGTGATGGCGGTTGATAATCTGCCATGCGAAATTCCCAAAGATGCCAGCGAAGGTTTTGGTGAGCAATTTATGGAACATGTTATTCCGGCTTTCTTTAATGGAGACCAGGACGGCATTCTGCAACGCGCCAAAATCACAGAAAAAGGAAAGTTGACAGAAAGGTTTAGCTATCTTCAGGATTATGTAGACGGGAAATAATTATTAATTGTGAATTATTAATGGTTAATTGTTAATTAAAAAAGCGCTTTCCTAATTTAAGAAAGCGCTTTTTTTATATTGCTATCGGAAATAATTATTAATTGTGAATTATTAATGGTTAATTGTTAATTAAAAAAGCACTTTCCTAATTTAAGAAAGCGCTGTTAATATTGCTATCGAGATAATTAATCATTAATAATTCACAATTAACAATTAATAATTAACAATTAATAATTAACAATTAATAATTAACAATTAATAATTAACAATTAATAATTAACAATTAAGTTTACACCATTTCCTCTGGTTTTACCCAGTCGTCAAAATCTTCCGGAGTTACGTAGCCTAACCTCACGGCTTCATCTTTAAGAGTGGTTCCGTTTTTATGGGCAGTCTGTGCGATTTCAGCAGCTTTATAGTAACCAATTTTTGTATTTAAAGCGGTAACCAGCATTAGTGAATTGTCTACTAATTCTTTGATGCGTTTGTAGTTAGGTTCGATTCCCTGAGCGCAGTGTTCGTCGAATGAAACGCAGGCATCGCCTAATAATCGGGCAGATTGCAAAAAGTTCGCAGCCATTACAGGTTTAAAAACATTTAGTTCATAATGTCCCTGCATACCGCCAACAGCAATTGCCATGTCGTTTCCAATAACTTGTGCGCAAACCATGGTTAAGGCCTCACATTGTGTTGGATTTACTTTTCCGGGCATGATAGAAGATCCGGGTTCGTTTTCAGGAATATGAATTTCGCCAATTCCAGAACGTGGTCCGGAGGCTAACATTCTGATATCGTTGGCAATTTTATTTAAAGAAACTGCCAATTGTTTCAAGGCGCCATGGGTTTCGACAATTGCATCGTGTGCCGCCAATGCTTCAAATTTATTTTCGGCGGTTACAAAAGGATGATTCGTGAATTGGGCAATATAAGCGGCCACTTTTACGTCGTATCCTTTTGGAGTATTAAGTCCGGTTCCTACTGCAGTTCCTCCCAAAGCAATTTCAGATAAATGTGCTAAAGTATTTTTTAATGCTTTTAGTCCGTAGGCTAATTGTGCGGCGTAACCTGAAATTTCCTGCCCTAGGGTTAACGGTGTTGCATCCATTAAATGGGTACGGCCAATTTTTACCACGTCTGTAAATTCAGCTGCTTTAGCGGCTAAAGTAGCGTGTAGTTTTTCGATTCCGGGAATGGTCGTTTCTACTACCATTTTATAAGCTGCGATATGCATTCCGGTTGGAAAAGTATCGTTTGAGGACTGCGATTTATTAACATCGTCATTTGCTTTTATAAATTGTTCGCCTTCGCCAATGTTAAAACCTTTCAGTACCTGAGCACGGTTTGCAATGACTTCGTTCACGTTCATATTGCTTTGTGTTCCTGATCCGGTCTGCCAGATTACGAGCGGAAATTCGTCTTGTAATTGTCCTGCTAAGATTTCGTCGCAAACGGCTGCAATAGCATCACGTTTTTCGATTGGCAAAACACCTAAATCATAATTCGCATAAGCGGCCGCTTTTTTAAGATAAGCAAAACCTTCAATGATTTCCTGAGGCATAGAGGCAGAAGCTCCTATTTTGAAATTGTTTCTTGAACGTTCTGTTTGGGCGCCCCAATATTTATCGGCAGGAACCTGAACCTCGCCCATAGTGTCTTTTTCTATTCTGTATTTCATTTTGTTGTATGTAAAGTGTTTGTAATTTATATGATATGTGAGTTGCAAATGTTGTCGCGAAATACTGCCGTACTATCAATAGCGGCTAAAGCGCTGTAATTCGGACAAACATGTATAAAGCTGTATTTAATTTGATAGTTACAATTTCTTTTGAAAACGAATGCCTAGCCCCGATAGAAGCGAAAATCCTTTTATGTTTTTTCTTTAAAAATATAAAAGATTGCAGCGGATAGCGGGATAAAGCTCCTGAAAATACTCATATTGTTCTAATTTAGGTACTTAAATAACAATCGAAAAAAAAGCTTATTTAAAATGAGTTTAAATATACGTATAATTGTCTTTTTATGAAAATTGATTTGGATTTAATTGCTAAGGAAAAATATAAAACATACATTTGTCATTACATTCAAAAATTCCGGAAAACATGTTTGAATTTTCACAGTACTTAGGTTTTTTACTTTTCTTGACCATACTAACTATAGGGTTTTGGTTGATGTTTTTCTTGGTTGGTTTCGTATCTTATTGGGTTACGGGAGCAAGCTGGGAAATGTTCAAAGAGAAAAGAGCAAAGAAAAAGCAAGAACAATCAATTTAATTTTAAGTTGATTTCAATAAAAAAGGACCCGTTTTACGAGTCCTTTTTTTTATACTTTTATTTTTCGATCAAGTCCAAAACTTGTTGAATACTAAAATTGATCTCTTTGAACATTGCCAACGGCTGCAGGCGTTGGAGTATCATATAATATTTGTATCTCAGGGTTGAAACCTTTTTTGTTTAAAAAGTGTCCCATAAAAAAATCCAAGTTCTAATTTTAGAACTTAATTATTAAGTCTTGAAATTGGAATGTGGATTTTTTTATTGAAATTTAGCTAAGCCTATCCTGGAAATTCTCCGCCGCCGTCACCATCACCATTTCTTGGCGCGGCATTTTTATCTCTTTCGTTTTTAGGCTTGTTGAAACGATAGGTAAACGATAAGTTGAATTGACGTTTACGGAACTGCATTTCGCCGTATGATGTTTGATTTTCAAGATAAGTGTATGATTTCATGATTCTTGAATTGAAAACATCGCTAATATTAAAAGCAATTGTTGCTTTATCTTTTAATACATCTTTACTGAAAGCAGTATTCATACCAAACTGACCCAGGTTTTTACCCTGCGCTGTTTTTTGCTCTCCGTTGTACATTGCAGTTAGCTGCCAGTCGATTTTGTAGGGCAAACTAATTTTTGAATTAATTCTGGCAAACCATGAATTTGCTTGATTATCAAGATTTTGTACAACTTCATCGCCATTTGCGTCAATATAACTGTTTTCTCCTGTTGTTTTTACATTGTAAAGGTTGAAGTTACTGTTTAATTTCCACCACTTTAATGGACTGTAGTTTAATGTAAATTCAAAGCCAAATTTTTGCTCTTTTCCTAAGTTGATCGGACGGCTTAAAATAACAGGAATTCCGTTTACAGTTTCTCCTGTAGGAGATCTCACAAAGCTGAAAACGTCTTTTGTATCTTCAAAATATGCCGAAGTATTAAAAGTTACCTTGTCCCAGCGTTTGATGAAACCGATGTCATATTTATCTGTTAAGGATGGATCTAGATCAGGGTTTCCCTGAAAGATATTGATGTTGCTTGAATAATTTACCGCAGGATTCATGAAACGTCCTCTTGGGCGCGATAAACGCTTGCTGTAGCTTGCAGAAAAATTACTTTGATCTGAAATTTCATAACTAATAAAAGCACTTGGGAATAAGTTGTTGTATTTTTTAGTATTGAAATCGTTTGTATCTAACAGATTAACTTCGATGTTGGTATCTTCCCAACGCAAACCAAACAAATAAGAGAATTTATTGACCTTAAATCCGTATGAAGTATAAAGTGCATTGATGTTCTCTTTGTATTCTAAATTATTTGACAAATTAGAGATTGGTGCTCCATTTTGATCACGAACAAAATACTCGTTATTTAAATCACCAAAGCTTCCTTTGTATCCAGCTTCAAACTGACTTCCTTCACCTAATGGCAAAACGTAATCTGCCTGTACCTGAATCTGCTTTTGAACCTGATTGTTCAGTGTATTATTAAAATTATCAGATCCTGTAATAAGGCTGTTACTGTCGTCTGTATTTCTCGAAACCGATAAATCAGCAGTTAATTTGTGACCTTTATCGTTAAAGTTTTTAATTAAGTTCGATGTATATTCAACATTTTCGCTTTCCGTATCTCCATTGTTTAAACGGTAAGTGGCACCTGTAAAAGCGCGGGCAGCATCATAATTATTGTAGTTGATTAAGTCCCTGTCGTTTCCGTTGTTTTTTTGGTAGTTAATGGCATTAGTCCAAAAAGTATTTGGAGCCACTGTCCATTCTATCCCGGCTCTTCCGTTAAAACCATCTCTGGTTCTTTTGGTATCACGATCTTCGTCCAGGAAATTTTTAGTTGTGCCGTCCGGATTAAAATATTCAGAATTGGTTTTACCTGCGCCTTCATTTGTTCTGTAGTTGTAACCTGCAGTGGTAAAATAATTTACTTTTTCTGTTTTGTAATTTAAATTTCCACTTATACCGTAGGTTTCAGGAATACCTGTAGACGCAATAAAAGTTCCGTTTAAACCTTGATTTTTTCCTTTTTTAAGAATGATATTGATAATTCCTGAACCACCCTCAGCATCGTAACGGGCAGACGGATTTGTAATAACTTCTACCTTATCAATGGCATCGGCCGGAAGCTGACGTAAAGCTTCGGCAACGTTTATAGCGTTGGATGGTCTTCCGTCAATTAAAATTCTGATATTATCGCTTCCTCTTAAACTTACATTTCCTTCTGTATCAACAGAAACTGATGGCACATTGTCCAGAACGTCACTTACAGTACCGCCCTTTACCATCATATCCTGACCAACATTGTATACTTTTTTGTCTAATTTGATTTCTACGGTCGATTTTTCAGCACGAACCACAACCTCATTTAGCTGTGCTGCATCTTCAGATAAATTTACAACTCCCAGATTGGTGTCGCCCTGAATACTTTTTCCTTTAATATCATTGGATTTAAATGAAATAAATTCAATTTTAATATCATAAGTTCCTGGTGCAACGGCAACTTCAAATTCTCCTTTCGGATTCGTGATACCGCCGGCAATAACTTTAGTGTCATTTGGAGCCATGATCGAAATAGTAGCATATTCAAGTGGCTGCTTGCTTACTTTTTCGAAAACTTTTCCGGTAACTTTTACCTTATTTTTAGCAGGAGGCGCCTGTTGTGCGTAGTTGTAAAAACTTGTAAAAAAGAGCACAAGCAGTACAGCAAATTTAAATTGTTTCATTTTTTTTGGTTTCAATTACTCTTTAGACCGCAAATGTAGCTTTTGGTTTAAAGAGTAAAATCACAAAAAAATGTTAATTAGTCATTTTATAATCAGTCTAAAAAGGAAGCGACGGCCTCTAAATCTCTGCCAATAATGGCTTTTCCGTCTTTAATGACGATTGGTCTTTCGATTAAAATAGGATGATCGGCCATTGCCTGAATGATTTCGTCATTGCTTAGTGTTTTTCCCTTATAATTTTCAATCCAAATTTTTTCTTTAATACGCACTAATTGAAGTGGTTGAATATTTAGTTGCTTTAAAAGTACGGTAAGATCATCAAAAGTTGGATTTTCTGTCAGATAGGGAATAATTTCAAACTCCTGATTGGTATTTTCGATAAAAGCCAGACAGTTTCTAGATTTTCCGCAGCGTGGATTGTGATAAATTTGTATCATTTTGTATATTTAAGGAATCTAAGATAATAAAAGCAAAAATTGCATGTTTTAGCAATTACAAAAATAAGATATACTTACTAGATTGAATTCTCATTTTTAAATTAAAATATATGTTTTTAGAACAAGGAATTAAGGCCGAAAATAAATTTTGGAAATATCTTGTTGGTTCATTCTTAATAATAGCAGCTTCTGTTGTGGGACAACTTCCTTTGTGGGGTGTTATGAAATATGAAGTTGTATTTAATAACAAACCGGAGCCAAAAAGCGATGAAATGTTGATGAAGATGTTTGAACCCAATATGACTTTGTTTTTGGTTATGATTTCTTTTGCTTTTGCACTTTTGGGAGTTTATTTTGTAGTGAAGCACCTGCACAAACAAACTTTCTTGTCGATTACCACAATAAGAAAAAATATAGATTGGAAACGTGTTTTGTTTTCTTTCTCTTTATGGGGGTTCATCACCGTAGTGAGTTTTTTTATATTTTATTTTAATTCTCCAGATAAATATGTTTGGAATTTCAAACTAGTTCCGTTCTTACTTTTAGTAGTTATCGGAACCATTTTAATTCCTGTTCAAACCAGTACAGAAGAATATGTTTTTAGGGGATATCTCATGCAGGGTTTTGCGAATTTAGCCAGGAATAGATGGTTTCCGCTGCTGCTGACTTCGGTAATATTTGGCTCGATGCATATTGTGAATCCCGAAGTAGCTAAAATGGGCTATATCATTATGGTATATTACATAGGAACCGGCTTTTTTTTAGGAATTATAACTCTCATGGATGAAGGAATCGAACTGGCTTTGGGCTTTCATGCCGCCAATAATCTGGTGGGCGCCTTGCTGGTAACTTCAGATTGGTCTGTTTTTCAAACTAATTCCATTTTCAAAGATATATCTGAGCCTTCAGCAGGTTTAGATGTCATTCTGCCTATTGTTGTCGTGTATCCTCTTTTGCTCTTTATTTTTAGTAAAAAATACAATTGGAGCAATTGGAAGGAGAAATTAACGGGTAAAATTTATACTATAGAATCATCAAATTAATAGAATCATGTCAAAATTAACACATAAAAATGTTCATAATTACTTTAAATTAAATGGCTACCATTTAAATGGAGAAGATTTATGTCGCGTTGCCTACAGCTACATTAAAGAAGGCGATGCCAATGAGCAGGCAATTGGCGAATTTCTGCTGGATTGGTTCGATGAAAAAGAATTTATCGAAATGAAAACTTCAGGGACCACAGGATTGCCTAAGCTGGTAAAACTGGAGAAACAGGCTATGATTCAATCTGCATTAGCAACAGGAGATTTTTTTAGATTAGAACCCGGAAATAAGGCTTTGCTGTGTTTACCGGTAAAATTTGTTGCCGGAAAAATGATGCTGGTCAGAAGTTTGATTTTAGGCTTAGATTTAGATGTGACCGCGCCAAGTTTAGAGCCGCTGGCTTTCAATACAACGCAATATGACTTTGTGGCAATGGTGCCGCTACAGGTTCAGAATTCTATTGAGGCCTTAAAAAATGTAAAGAAATTAATTATTGGCGGTGCTAAAATGGATGCTGTTCTGGAAGAAAAACTACTGCCTCTAAAAACAGAAGTCTACGAAACCTACGGCATGACGGAAACCATCACGCATATTGCGGCTAAAAAAGCAGGCAGTAACGCCTTTTCTGTTTTACCTAATGTCAAAATAGCAAAAGACGATCGCGGTTGTCTGGTTATTACAGTGCCGGCAATTTCTGAAGAATCAATTGTAACCAATGATTTAGTGGAAATCGTAAGAGAAGATCAATTTATATTGCTAGGCAGAATTGATAATGTCATTAATAGTGGAGGGGTAAAGCTGATTCCTGAACAGATTGAAGCTAAATTAATTGATAAAATAACCAATAGATTTTTTGTTACAGGAGTTCCGGATTCTCTTTTAGGAGAAAAATTAATTTTGGTAATAGAAGGGGAAAAACAAGATTTTGATGCTGACTTTTTTAATGTTTTAGATAAATATGAAAAGCCAAAAGAAATTGTTTTTGTTCCCAAATTCAAAGAAAATGAAAATGGAAAATTGTTGAGAAAACCAAGTTTGACAGTGTAATAATTCAATCTTAAAACGGTACGAATATTTGATCTTTAAAAGATAAAATCACAAATAGAAAATCCCAAATTCCAGTTATAATAGGAATTTGGGATTTATTTTTTTTTTTCGGAATTGAATTAATTTTTATTCCTTTATAACAGCATCTTTACGTTCCATCAATGCCATATAAAAGCCGTCGAAACCAGATTCAGAAGCCAATATTTTACGGTCTTTGATAAAAGTAAATTGTTTCCCGATTTCAGTTTTTAAGAATTTCTCTACCTGCTCCTGATTTTCTGATGGTAAAACAGAACAAGTCGCATACACCAGTTTTCCTCCCGGTTTTACAATTTTAGAATAGTTCTCCAGCACTTCGGCCTGTACTTTTTTGATATTATCAATAAATTCAGGCTGCAGTTTCCATTTCGCGTCAGGATTTCTTTTAAGAACTCCTAAACCGCTGCATGGCGCATCAATTAAAACTCTGTCTGCTTTTTCGTGTAATTTCTTGATCACTTTTGTAGTGTCAATAATGCGGTATTCAATATTAAAAGCGCCATTTCTTTTCGCTCTCAATTTTAATTGTTTCAGTTTGCTTTCGTACAAATCCATTGCAATCAATTGTCCTTTGTTTTCCATCAAAGAAGCAATGTGCAGTGTTTTTCCTCCGGCTCCGGCACACGTATCCACTACACGCATTCCTGGTTTTACATCCAGAAATCCGGCAACTAACTGTGAGTTGGCATCCTGAACTTCAAAAAGTCCTTGTTTAAACGCGTCTGTTAAAAATACGTTTGCTCTTTCTTTCAAAACCAAAGCTTCAGGCTGATCTTTTAAATATTCTGTTTCAATATTCAAATCCATCAACGTATTTCGTAAGCTTTCTTTTGTTCCTTTAAGTGTATTCGTTCTTAAAATAACTTTAGCAGGCTGATTTTGAGCTGCAATTTCTGTAGACCAGACTTTTTCGCCCAATTCTTTTACACCCAATTCATCCATCCAGTCCGGAATAGATTCTTTTAATGCTCTAACTTTCGAAAGCTCGTCAAAACGACCTTTGATTTTTCTTTCAGGAGTACCTTCCAATTGTCTCCAATCCGGAATAGGATATCCTCTTAAAACTGCCCAAACTGCAAACATTCTCCATAAATTGTCTCTGTCAAAAGGTTCTTTAACTTCGGCAATTTCAGCGTATAATCGTTTCCAGCGAACAATTTCGTATATCGTTTCAGCAACAAACTTCCTGTCAGAACTTCCCCAACGTTTGTCTTTTTTTAATGCTCTTGCTACCACTTTGTCTGCATATTCTCCTTCATTGAAAATTGCATTTAAAGAATCGATGGTAGTATAAACTAAATTTCTGTGTAATCTCATTTTAATTATTTGAGTTGCAAAGGTACTATTAATTGATTGAAAGTTAAATTTTTAATTTTGATTGTTATTTTGACTTTCATTAAAAAGAAAAAAAACACTCTGATACAGTATAAAAGAGTGTTTTTTGAATATGTTTTTGTAGTGTTTTATTTTATAATTCGGGTCAATCCAATATTTTCCGGCGCGTGAAGCACCATTGGGAATTTTTCTATTTTTACAGAACTGCTGTCCAATCCAAAAGCTCTTTCTTCAGACAAACTCAGTTTTTTAATGAAGAAATAAGAGTTCATGATAATATTTTCGTGCCATCTTAAATCATTATCATTCGATAGGAATTTCTCAGACAATACAAATTTAAAGTCGCCAATAATATTGTTTTTGTTCAAAGATTCGTAACGGCTTGTAATATCAACTTCACCTCGTTTTACCATGTCACGAATTACTTCTCTAAACATTAAATTGATTTTGGTAGGCTCTCTAAAACCTAAGTTAAAATCGATTCTGTAGATGTCGTCTTTTGCAATTTCGGTAACTTTATATTGTGTTTTATAAGGTTCAGTCAGAATATTTACGTGAACGAACCAATAGATGTCTGCTCTTTTGGGGCGTTTTTGTAAAATCGAATAAATTACTTTTTCCTCCAGTTCATCAACACGATTCGCATTGGTCATATAAACTAAATGCGTTGCATATTTAGGAATTGATAAGTCTTCGCTCAACTCCATTAACACCTTTTTATAATCGTCAATTTTGATGATTTTAGTGTAGCTTTTGTTGATTTTTTTAGCCAGATACCAAATCGTCATGATCGAAATCAAAATCATTGCGATGATTAAGGTTACAAAACCTCCATCGATAAATTTGGTGATATTAGCAATAAGGAAACTAAATTCAATCAATAAATAAATCGTAATAAGCGGTACCATGAAGTATAACTTCACGCGTTTCATGATCAAATAATAATTCAGTAAAATGGTTGTCATAATCATACATAAGATGATCGCAAGACCATAAGCATGTTCCATTTTTCCTGATTCTTTGAAGTGCAGTACAATGCCGACACATCCAAAAAACAACAACCAGTTAATTGATGGAATATAGAGTTGTCCTTTTACTTCAGTAGGATATTTAATTTTTACTTTAGGCCAGAAATTAAGACGCATGGCTTCGTTGATCAACGTAAATGAACCGCTGATAAGTGCTTGAGAAGCAATTACAGCTGCTAAAGTCGCAACCACAATTCCGAATGGAAGAAACCAATGGGGCATAATCAGATAAAATGGATTTCCGTTTGCGCCTCCTAAATCTTTTAATGTACTTCCTTCATGGTGTGTTAAATAAGCTGCCTGGCCAAAATAGTTTAACACCAGAGTCAGTTTCACAAAAATCCAGCTGATTCGAATGTTTTTTCTGCCGCAGTGTCCCATGTCTGAATACAAAGCTTCGGCTCCGGTAGTACATAAAAATACTAATCCAAGAACAAAAAAGCCTTCAGGATGCACTTGCAATAAATGATAAGCATAGTATGGGTTAACCGCTTTGATAACTTCAGGATGATCGAAAATTTGTATTATTCCCATTGTACCTAACATGGTAAACCAAATTAGCATCATAGGAGCAAAAAACTTACCAACCAGCTTAGTTCCAAATTGTTGAATAGTAAAGAGCACAAATAAAATACCGATTACAATGTAAACAATTGTATCTGTTTTCATCTTAGGATAGAATGCTCTGATTCCTTCTACGGCTGACGAAATCGAAATGGGCGGTGTAATTATTCCATCGGCAAGCAATGCGCTCCCCCCAATAATGGCGGGGACAATAAGCCATTGAATTTTTGTTTTTTTGACTAAGGCATAGAGAGCAAAAATCCCGCCCTCGCCATGGTTATCAGCGCTTAAAGTAATAAGTACGTACTTTATGGTGGTTTGTAAAGTCAAAGTCCAAAATACGCATGAGATTCCTCCAAGTACAATATCCGCGGTAATTATATGAGTGCCAAGTATGGCTTTCATTACATATAATGGCGAAGTTCCAATATCTCCGTAAATAATCCCTAATGTAATCAATAAACCCCCTATAGACAACTTACTATGTAAGTTTTTATGCGATGCGCTCATGTATGTTTTTATAAAAGACGGTTGCAAATTTACTGTTTTAAAACAAATTAGCGTCAATTATAAGTAAAAAGATAAAAAAAAGCACAATCCCCAAATTGTGCTTTTAATTTTTAATAAAATTTAAATTGGTATTACCCTCTTCTTCCGCCTCCTCTTGAACCTGAGCTGCTTTCTCTCTGAGGCTGGCTGCCTCTTGATTCCTGGCTTGCTCTAGGTGCTTCAGAACGCTGTGTGCTTGTTTCGGCACGCTGCGGACGTGATTCTGAACGCTGCGAATTCTGAGGTCTTGCAGTACTTGCTCTGTTTTCTGAACTTCCTCTGTTTTCAGAATAATTTCTTGGCGATTCAGTTCTTTGAACAGGAGCAGGTCTGTTTGAGTTGTCAGACGCATTGTTGTTACGCTGCGAATTCACTCGTGGAGTATTCGCATTGTTTTCAGTATAATTACGTCTTGGCTCAGTTCTTTGTGTATTTTCAACTCTTGCAGGAGTATTTGCTGTGGCAGCGTTATCTCTTGCCGGAGTGTTTACACGATTTGTATTGTAATTTCTGTCAGCAGTATTTCTGCTGCCATTATTACCGCTTTCAGTATTTCTATTTGTATTGTTTCTGTCGGCGTTATTTCTGTTTTCAGAATAATTTCTATTTGATGTTCTGTTGTTTGTTTCAGAACCTCTTCCTGAATTAGATCTGTTTGTATTGTACGTGTTCTGGTTTCTGTTCGATTCTCTATTTGCCACACGTCTCTGATCTAAATCATATCTGTTGCTTACGTTAGAATGTCTTTGAGCAAAGCCGTTATTCGGACGCATTTTTTCGTATCCATAAGAACGTCTTGATGCATAAAGAGCAGGAGCTCTGTAACTTCTTCTGGTGTTTACGTAATTGTAATGATTGTTTACGTTGATGTAGACATTAATATTGTTTCTGTATCTGTACACTGGAAAAGGACTCCAGGCGGTATAATAATTTGGATAATAATTCCAACCCCAGGTAGAATAGTACGGTCTGTAATTCGTTACCCAAAATGAGGTGTAAATTACCGGTGCAACACTGTAAACGGGCTCATAAATATAATTATCTCCATATAAATACGTGTTCCCTACAACCTGAACACTAACTTGGTTAGAATTATCTCTCTCAACATCAATTGTGGCAACGTCCTGATAAACATCACGATCTAAAACAGCCTGAATAATAACAACGTGTGTTCTGTCTTCTACAGACTCAATAACACGTAAATAATCAACCTGATTATCACCGTTTAAATCCAGATTAGAAATCTGATATTTTGGCTCATTCAAACGTCTCTCAAAATCTTGAAGATTGGCTGATTCCCCAAAAATAGAGGCAACAGCACGCAAATCTAAATTATCGCTTATATCTGAATTTTTTGCATATACGGTTGCTCCAGCTTGCGCCTGGCAAGAAGCAAAACCTATAATGGTTATGGCTATTAAAAGTAATTTCGTTTTCATGATTAAATCATATTAAAGATTGATATTCTAGGATATCCAATTACTGTGCCACAAAATAGATATTCAGGAATGTGTTTTTTATAGTATTGATATTTAGAGATTTAGTGAGTTTTTTGGTGCGTGTTTTGGATTAGGCCACAGGTAAAAACACCAAATGAGCTGACCTCTAATCGTAATCTGTTTGCAATCTGATCCATTTGATGATGGACTGGTTATAATTTTTATGGTCTGAAACAAATTGAAGTCAATAACAGCCCAGAAAATACTGGGTTTTTTGCATCTTTTTCGGCTTCATTATTTTTTAGATTTAATTCAGTTTTTACGCCAGAAAAAGAGTAATAATGATTTATATGTGATAAATAATTGTATTTTAGCAACAAAATAAATTTAGTATATATGAAAAAAGTTATTTTGTTTTTTTGTGCTTTTGTTTTATTTATGTCTTTTAAAACATTGAATTATGGCGGTACGACAGCAGTGGCTGGAGGCTTTACATCAATACAAATAGATACTTTGTTTCAGGATAAAATTAGTATTCGGGCCATAACGATAGACAAGGATAAAGTTTGGTATGGAGGAGATAATTCCAGATTTGGCTGTTACGATTTAAGTAAGAGCGAAAAGTTTGAAGAACATATTTATCGTGATACCCTGAAATTAGAATTCAGAAGTATCGCACAAAACTCAAAAAATATTTTTTTATTAAGCGTTGCTAATCCTGCATTATTATATCAGGTTGATAAAAAAACGAACAAAGTAAAATTAGTTTATAAAGAAATTAATCCGAAAGTGTTTTACGATAGTATGCAGTTTTGGAATGATAAAGAAGGAATTGCCATTGGAGATCCAACCGAAGATACCTTTTCGATTATTGTAACGCGTGACGGAGGCGAAAACTGGACTAAAGTCTTGTCAGATAAATTACCAACCAATGCCAAAGGCGAGTCTGCATTTGCCGCCAGTAATACTAATATCGTAATTCAGGGAAATGATACCTGGCTGGTTTCGGGCGGGCAGAAAGCGCGTGTTTTTTATTCTGCCGATAAAGGGATAACCTGGAAAGTAGTGGATACGCCAATTGTTCAGGGAAAAGCGATGACTGGTATTTTTACAGCTGATTTCTATGATTCTAAACACGGATTTATAGCCGGCGGTGATTATGATCTTCCGAGCAAAAAATCAAACAATAAAGCTTTTACGGCAGATGGTGGAAAGACCTGGCAGTTAGTAGGGCAGGACATGGGTTTTGGGTACGCATCATGTGTTCAGTATGTTCCGGGAGGAAATGGTAAAGAAATTATTTGTGTGGGTTCAGAAGGTATTCAATATTCGCAGAATGGAGGCGAAAACTGGACACAGCTGTCTACCGATTCAAAACTTTTCACTATTCGTTTTGTCAATAGAAACACTGCAATTGCTGCAGGCTATAATAAAATGATCCGACTTCGTTTTAAATAATAAAACCCCTAAATAATAAAGTAAGTATTATTATATAGGGGTCTTACCGCTGTTGTTAACACTAATTTTTGGCAGCTTTATCGCGATATTGTTTTAGTAATTTGCGATTAAAATCATCTTCTGATTTTTTAAGCTTCAATATTTTTTTTGCTGAAAGTATCTTTTTCAAATTGGCATTGTATTTTTCTTTTAAAAGATACAGTTCTTTGTCTGTGTTTTCTATTTGAGATAGAAGAGTGCCAGATTCTTTTTCTGAAAGAGAATTGAGCTTATCATCATCTAATTTACGCAGATAGGTTTTCATTTTTTCGTGGCGCAGCTCAAATTGTTTATCATCATAAGCATTGTAAATTGGCCAGAACTTTTCAGCTTCTGTAGAGGTTAATTCGAGCTCTGTAGTTAAAAAAGAAACTTTATAAGCTTTTACTTTCTCACGTTTATCGTCGTTTTTATCATTTTTATCATTTTGTGCATAAAATGAAAAACTAACTAGAAATAAAATTAGCGGCAGTATATTTTTGATTTTCATCTTTTTAGTTTTTTTATTCTGAAATTAAGCTTTCAAGATTAGGGTTAGAAGACAATATATCTTCGAGTGTTTCCTGTTCAAGGGCAACATTTTTGTTAAGTTTGTCAATATCTTTCGCATCCAGTTCCTTGATTAAATCGTATTGATTTAAATTAGACTGATAAGATAAATAAGTTTCTAAAGTTGCTTCGTCAAGTTCCTTAGAAGTTCTGTTGTAATTATTTATTATAGGAATCATTAATGTAATAACGGTCACAGCTGCAACAAGTGTAGTCAGTACCTTTTTACGTTTGTAAATCGGAATTACTTTTACTTCTTTCTCTCCTTCATTGATCTGCTTTAAAACTTTTGCCGAAAAATCATCAAAATAATGATCCGGAGTTTTAAACCCAGCTGTTATTTTCGGTTCGTTTTCTAATTTAAATGCTTTCATAATATCTATAAGACAGTTTTAGTTACAAAAGGTTTAATTTGATGTAACATATAATTCGATTTTTTTTACAGCATGATGATAGGATGCTTTTAATGCACCTACCGATGTGCCTAAAATTGCTGCTATTTCTTCGTATTTTAATTCCTGAAAATACTTCATTTTAAAAACCAGCTGCTGTTTTTCTGGCAGCAACACAATTGCTTTTTGAAGTTTTATCTGAATTTCGTCCCCATCAAAATAACTATCGGCCTTTAAATTATCGATGGTTTTATTCTGTAAAGCTTCTGATGTGATACCATTTAATTTGGCTTTCTGATTTAAAAAAGTCAAGGCTTCATTAGTGGCAATTCGATACATCCATGAAAAAAGTCTGCTTTCGCCTTTAAAGCTTTTCAAATACTGAAAGACTTTCACAAAAGTATTCTGCAAAACATCATCTGCGTCATCATGATTCAAAACAATGTTCCGAATATGAGAATACAAAGGTTTTTGATAATCAGACAAGAGTATTTGAAACGCGCTGTTTTGCGTTTTAGGATCTAATAATTGTTGTATAAATTCCTTCTCGTCTCTCAAACTTTTTGAATTATAAAACTCTAAAAAGAGTTAGAATGAATTGTAACCAAAAGGTTTAATCTGCGTTTAAAATTTTAGAATTCTGATTGCTCTTCTTCTGTTGCTGCTGGGGGAGTAGTAGTAGTCGCTGGTTTTTGTGCTGCCGGCTTTGGAGCTGCCGGTTTTTGCACCGCTGGATCAGTTGTGGCCGGCGGCGTGTAAGCAGCTGGGGTTTCTGGTATAACTGGAACTATTTTCGGTATAATCGGAAAATAAATTTCAGTCATTAGTTTCGACGGGCTTTTTACATCTAGTTTACTAATCGCTAAAATTTCAAGATGCGACCAGGCCAATTCCGGCGTTAATTTTTCTTTATTGATGTATGTCGTAGTTTTTGCAATTGCCTCGTTTAAATGTGTGTAATCTCCAGTCAGCGTTGTTTTTACAGCTTCAAACCCATTTAGTTTTCCGGCTAAAATATCACTTCCTGCACTTGTCAAAATTTCTTTATTTATTGGTAAACAAATTGAAATCTTTGCTAAACCTTTTGCAGTATCATATGTATGGTAAATAATAAATGGTTTTCCGATCGTTGATAAACCATTTGTTTCACTAAAGTGAATCAGTTTCGGAATAACGATTCGGGCATTTTTATTTATTTTTGGAATTTCACTTGTAAAAGTCTGTTTGATATAGGCAGTTTCAGTTTTCTTGACAACTCCATTTACTTTTATCGCATACGTTTTGGTTTCGTAATCTAAATTTTTGTCGATGTTTACCAGGCTTTTTTCGTAAATAGTACCAATAACTTTATCTGAACCTCCGTTTAGCGCTGTATAAATTTTAAATAAAAAGCTCATGGTTCCTTTTGCTTTCCATGTCACTTTTGTTTTTCCGGCCAGCGTGTCTTTAAAAGTCCAATTAACATCAGCTTCCGTGCCGTCGTATTTCATTTTCTGATGAATACTCTCGCCTTCAACCGCTTTTAACGTGATTGCGTTTCCTTGTCCTTCGTCTCCCGCCCAATAAAATGAAGCACCATTGCCGGCTGTTTTATTTGGAAAAGTAAATTGTATCGTTGGGTCTTCCGCTGACCATGATTCAAAATCCTCGTAATTCCTAAAATCGTTTACGTAATTGTATACCGTTGCTTTTGGCGAATTGATCACTTTGCTTCTTTCTACAGAAAAAATCCCTTTTTGGGTGGCGACAAAAACAGTAAGAGCAACTAAGCTTAATAACGCTAAAAGAAATAAGTATTTAAGAATCTTCATGAGTAGGTGGTTTGGTGTCGTAAAGTTATAAATTTTATTGCGAGTCTGGCTAATAGCTAAAAAATAAAAGCATCCTTTTACTCTATTCTGATCAAAATGCCATTTAAATAAAACGGTTTTGAATTGGTTTCATTATAAATTTCCGGGATTTATTTTAAATATAAAAGTAAATTGCTCCAACTACCTTTTAAAAAAGAATTTGATCACAAATAAAAGCGCAATAAAGAGCAAAAACACAAGTAGAACTTTATAATTTCCTTTGTAGAAAATTTTGTGAAGTGCCAGATCTTTTCGATAAGCAAAAATCATTACGATTACAAATGCGATAAAAAAACAGACTGCGAATATTAATTGTCCCTGACTAAACATAGTTGATAATTATTTTTGACAAATTTAGAGAATTGTATATGAATAGTTGCTAATTTGCCACTTCATTTAAGTAAATAAAATCATGAAGAAACAACTTGATGCAGTAACCGAATTTCATACTGCTTTTAAAATAGGACACAGCCAGACGCCAATCGCTGATTTGGGTGAAACCAAAAAAATACTTCGTTATAATTTGATGAAAGAAGAAAATGAAGAATATCTTGAAGCTGTGCAGCAGAATGATTTGGTAGAAATTGCTGACGCGCTTGGAGATATGATGTATATTTTGTGCGGTACTATTATCGAGCACGGTTTACAGGATAAAATTGAAGCCGTTTTTGATGAAATTCAACGCAGTAATATGAGCAAACTGGGAGAAGACGGACAGCCAATATACAGAGAAGACGGAAAAGTAATGAAAGGCCCGAACTATTTTAAACCTGATTTTTCTAAACTTTTATAATTTTTTTTACCGCAAAGAACGCTAAGTTTTTTTTTCTAAAGTTTTTGTGAAAACACAAAGTTCGCAAAGCTTTGTCTCGAACCAGCTTTGCGAACTTTGTGGGTGTAAACATATTACCTAGATAAAAACTTAGCGTTGTTTGCGGTAAAATTTCGCATTTAAGTAATCTGACTAGTCCTAAATAAACGATACAGATTATTAGACAAATATATTTAATTAAACACCTGTGATATTTTTATTTCAGGTGTTTTTCTTTTATAGGTTCTCATCTTT